>Ga0307511_10003687_pt1 | contig 15661 bp, 18 predicted proteins | sample 13_EM_MG_FD_200266 | JGI IMG/M metagenome (GOLD analysis project Ga0307511, IMG submission 200266) | Populus trichocarpa ectomycorrhiza microbial communities from riparian zone in the Pacific Northwest, United States - 13_EM | ecosystem: Host-associated > Plants > Roots > Unclassified | place... | reverse complement strand
GGCGGATTGCTGAGCTCTGTTGTTTTGGAAGGGGATGGGGGGTTAGCAGGAGGGGGATGGATGGGGATGGATGGGGATGGATGGGGATAAGGGCGGGGATGGGAACGTACTCGAGGGACTGGAGCTGGTAAGTGAGGGAGTCGAGGGCGGCACGGGCTTGGTGGGAGAGGGCTTCGTGATCCATGGTGGGTTTAGAGGGGTAAATGTTGAGCTTGGTTCGATAAGTATTCTGGATGTAGAGCTCATTTGGGTTTAGATCAGAGATGCCACGGATGAGGAAAGGTGGGGTGTCAAGCGAAGGGTGCTTGCCTCGGCTATCTAATCTTGATCTTTTGTAACGGTTATGGCTACTATATAAACACAAATTGCATGGTAAACAGCAGTATGCAACGATTAACATCCCGCTGCAGCGCGCTGTTTTAAACTCTGCCTTATCTGATCAAAGATAATATTTGTAGGGTCACCAGCTTCAGTTCTCAGATCGAGCTTGTATTCTATAGGTTACCCTGAACTTGAAACAGTTCAACGTAATAGCCACTATACCCTTACATATGACTTAGATAGGTCTGGTTATGGAGAGGAGGCACTTGTTGAGGCTGCATATAGTGGCATGGCCTGCCATCGTAGTATTGGAGTTGCTTGTTCCATTATAAAAATATTCCACTCTCACAAAGCTATAAGATTAGGGCTGGGTGGTGGATGAGGAAGGAAACTCGGGCACCGACCTGGAAACGGGGAAACGGCAACAAGCAGAGTTGGGAGGTTTTGCTCCCCCCTACCATTAGTCTATAATGGATGCTGCTAACTGAGCTTACTAGCGGCTGTATGAACAGCTCGGTACGAAAATTGACACCAAATTTGTTATGAAGCTTTTGGATGTCACAGTAAGCATGATCTGGTGAACTGATTAGCATCCAGCTGCGCTTACACCGGTGATACTTGAACTTCTCTCACAACGAAACTCAAGAATTGATACAATTTCGACGGATATTGCATCACTCAAGGCCAGGGCGTCCGCTCTTTGTTATATAATCTTTGGGGTCATTGGCAGAGGCGGTGTGGGTATATTAACCATTATAAGACCGTTAGTTTACTAATGCTGACAATAAATATTCTATCGTACTCAGCTTCTTAGCTATTTCATCAATGATTGTTTCAATCAAATCCAACAGCCCATCCAACAAGAACAGCCTCAAGGCCAGGCTCAACAAGGACAGCCTCAACCACTGAAACAAGCAACCAACAAGGAGGAATATCTCGCAGCAAAGCACTAGGATTGGATTGCGGGTATCTGGCGTTTTTGGTTACTACGGTGCTTAGCGAGGCTAGGTACATAGATACAAATAAAGGGAGTTACCTTTCAGTCGAAGTATTTTTTTAACGGGGGAATAACAGTGTCCAATCTCAGTCTATGGTCACAGTAAGCACAGCCAGATATAGTTGATAAGCATGCGCCTAAAAAAAATGCATCCATGATGTATCCCAGGGTATATACAAAGGATGTGGAAGAAATTAAAAGTACATCTGTTCAAACTATAACAAGGTATCTAAAATGCTCATCTCGGCCAGGAGAACTCTCTTTTTACAATGCAACAGCTGCAGCGAAGACAGCAATGAGGGCAAGCATGCTGTTGTAGTAGACGGTGGATGCGGAGTTCTCGTCGTGTGGCTCTGTACACGCAATCGATGGTTAGTATTGCCCCAAGAGCCGTATTTTGTGGAACTTACTATCGGTAGCGCTGCTGTTGCTGCTAGTAGAGGTAGGATTAGAGGTCGGAGTAGAGGAATAGATGCTAGTCTGAGTAGAGGACGATCCAGTGGTCTTAGCAGCAGAGGTAGAGCTTGGTGTGGTGGTTGGGATGACTATAGCCTAGGATTAGCATCCCATTCCTACTTCACGTTCCTCGGGAGTGAACGAAACATACCGACGTTGTAGTTTGCTTCCTTGCACGAGGCCTTGTAGCTGGTGATAGCGTCATCGTACACCGTAGAATCGCACACTTTCTTCAAGCAGGCGGCAACATCGGCGACATCGGTCTTGCAAACGTCCTCATAGTTGTAGACCTCCTTCTGTTCGTTCACGCAAGCCAAAACACATGCCTATAACTCTCAGTCAGCGCCGTATACTAACAACCGGAATCTTGACCATACTGGGGGGGTTGCGCTGGCAAATCTGAGGGTGAATCCGAGCAACACGAAGAGAGCAGCGAGGAAAGTAGACTTGTTGAACATTTTGGATATTTGATATGTGGGCTTGAATTGGAGATGTGTACGTAGGAAAGTTCTATGTATAGAGATCAAGATGAGGCAAAGAGCGACTAGTAAAAAAGGTGAAGCTGAAGAGCTTAAGGAGAGTGGGTTGAAGGTGTGGGTTGAGAGAAATGAATGAGCGTTGATTGTTGTTAAAAAAGAAACAGGAGACGAAGGTTAAGTATTTGGGATCGTTAAATGTAAGGGGGCTTGCCATACAGGGATCTATATCTTTAAGGTTTCGGATGTCGCCACGAACTGGGCACGGGAACAGGCAACTTTTCTCGCATGCAAAGCTCGAGACGAACTTCTAGAGAATTTAATAACGAAGACTAGTTTCTATTTCTTGAATGATATCTAAATGCTGGCTGTACTAGTAAGCAATTTACACGAGACTCAACCACCCATTGCCTCCCTATAAAATGCGATATTCTTGCCAGCTCCTGCGGTCACAAAACCCTCGTTCATACCGATTCGAGGAAGCCATCGAACAGCGAATAAACCGTGCTCTGACTCGCTATGAGTGGCCACGCATGTTTTTTGGTCAATGGACCAAACCTTGGCCTTTCCATCGAAGGATCTAAACCCGTTTAATATGATGTACCTTGTTTGGGAAGAATGGAGGGCAAAACTCACCCACTGAGAAGATACTCCCCAGTCTCACTCCAGCTTAAAGAGAAAATCCACCCACTATGCCCAGTAAGATTGGCGACCCGTTCACCAGATACAGCATCATATAGTGCAATCACGTTGGATTGACCAGCCGCCGCTAATAGCCGCCCCTTCGGGGAAAAGGCTACGGCACGTATTGGTTTCACAAGGCCTTTAAACTATACATCAGTGTACTGAAGGTGATAATTATGGGATATTGTGGATTTCAAACCTGACAGAGAATGCAACATCCTGCCCGTCTCATTGTTGAAGACGTACACTCCGCCATTTTCGTGACCTGAAGCCGTGAGCTTACCATCTACCGACTGATTGCAATTAGCCTAAGTCTGGATCTGGTGAGCGTGGGCCCCTACCGTATCAATGCAGAGCCCAAAGCTTCCTTTTGTAGTGTACTCGCCCACTTTGTTCCTCAAGTCTCTTCCATCGCGAATGATTATACGCCCATCGTGGGTTGTCGAGGATACAAGATCGCCAGTTGTGTTAAGCGACACTGCCCAGATATCACTGTCTGCGGGCCGCTCTACATATCTCCGTTAGGCCGATGGTGTTAACAGGTAGAAAATATTCAGAACCTACCAATTTGACCTTTCTTTTGCATCCCCTCTAAATCCCACAATTTGAGCCCTCCTTCATATCCTGCAGTTGCCGCGATATTTCCATTGCTGCTGACTGCCACATGATGAATCCCCAGTCGATGAGCGTCGTCGAACTGATGAACTTTGGGGTGCTCTGGATCTTTCGCATCCCAGACCTTCACTGCCGACTCCCCTGATACTGAGAGAATACACTTGGAAGTTACATCAAGTCCGAATACGTCAGATGTGTGAGCTGGGTGAATTTCGGGTTAGCATTCTTGCTTGTACCGCTGACTGGTTCAAACATTGGAGTCATGCCTTCCTCAATAATATGTGAAGTGAGATATTGTTTGGACTTTTCAAGGCTACTAGCTTAGCTTTCTTATTGTAATGCGAATGGTGCTGGGAAGTCCTACCATGGATCTTTACTGGACGTTGCTGCGTCAGACTTGATATGGGAGCTTATGAAGCTTAAGAAATTCGCAGGTTCGTCAATGGCGCTGGGAGATCGTGCTTGTGCATCCTTGTCTGGCGTCCGGTGAACAACCAGACAAACCTTTAGACCAAATCCATAAATTGGCTTTGAAGCGACAATGTAAAGTGATAGGTTTCCCTCGTGTCTGTAATTATACTAAACTAAATGAATTTCCCAGCATAAATGCCGACCATGATGTAATTGATCATTGGAAGTCAACTTTGTGCGGCTCAACAGCCCACTTACCCCATGTCATAACCCCACGCGTACATCTAATATTTTGCAATTGCAAGGTTCCAGCAACCAGAAAAACACAAGAGATCAAGTACATTCTATATATACAAGGGAGGCAGGCCCGGTTTATCTAGCCACAAACCCTGGAGTCCCATGCTGATCAGTTGGATACATCAAGTGCCCACGCTTGTGGCCCTCCTTCTCCTTCGTTCAAGCATAGCAACCGACCACCCCTCCAACCTTGCACAAAAACCAACACTAGGACGTGGAATCCATAACCTCCTCATTTCCCTTCTTCTGGTCATCCCTCCACAGGCTTCGTATTGAGTTGACGCAATGCTCACAAAGCGTATGTGCCCTCTTCACCCTCCCACATCCTGGGCAGTTGTTCAAGTTGGTGAGCGTAGGTAATGCCTTGCCGGCCAATTGCCGCATACGCCGCTTGGAGTGGGTAGGCTTCTTCTTTGGCACTGCCCGGAGGATCGATTCCCAGATACCGGGGAGAATGTTTGGGATATTGAGGGTGATAGCAGGGACAATGAATGCAGGAACGGCCAGCGCTGAGCGGAGGGTCGAGAAGATACCCTGTCGGGCGGATGGTAATAATGCCGCTGCCATTGCGGGTTGACTTTGCACACCGAGCTTTGCGGGAAGGGGGAGGAGGATACTGGGCGATACAGGCGACTTGCGGATGCAGGCTTGGAGGGGCTGCCTCGGTGAGGTGGGACGGAGGTGTCTCGGCTGTCTCTTGCTAGATCGGAGGACCGGAATTTCCGGCAATGCAGCTGTTTCAAAATGTCCAATCCTTGGCGCGTTCCGGTTGGTCTGTAACGCCAAGATGGACCGTGCAAGGAGTCCAATTAAACTCCAACCGTTCCACCATACACAACTGTTCGTGTCCCTGGATTAACGCGAAAGAAGAAAGGCTCCAATTCCCACCCCCTTTTTCTCCAGCGATAATCATAGGCCTGTTACCCCATTAATTTCGCCTGCTTCTCTGTAGCTAAACGTTGGCTCCGGGTCACACTGCTAGAGAAAATATTGAAGGGTCACCCCTACTTATCCTTACTTTCTCCATCTCTTTCTCTTCATCACCAGCAGGATTGTGAAGCTCGACCCAGCGTATCCACTACACATTCATAAGCAATCATGTCCACTACAGCAGCTAGTACCTCTGTGTTCCCTCGCAGTCATGTCGGTTTCGACAGCATCACCTCACAAATTCAGCGAAAGTTGCTTAAGAGAGGTTTTCAGTTTAACGTGATCTGTGTTGGTATGTGTGGCATTAAGTAGTTGGGTTGAGCATATATAATGTGACGCCAAATGGCTAACGGATAACATTAGGCCAAACGGGTCTCGGAAAGTCTACACTAATCAACACCATCTTCGCATCTCACCTCATTGACAGCAAAGGACGACTTACACCTGATGAACCAGTCAGGTCTACCACCGAGATCCAGTCTGTTTCTCACAGTATGCATCACATTCTAAGCTCACACTTTTCTGTATACTGATATTATACGTAGTCATCGAGGAAAATGGTGTTCGTCTACGTCTCAACATCGTTGATACCCCAGGGTACGGAGACCAGGTCAACAATGATCGATGGTATGTTGCACATGAACGGGAATAAGAAAGCATAAAGAATGCGACTGACGGGACATAATAGCTGGGACCCCATTGTGAAATATATCAAGGATCAGCACTCCGCATTCCTCAGGAAAGAATTGACTGCTCAGAGGGAGAGGTATATTCAAGATACCCGTATCCACTGCTGCTTGTTCTTCATTCAGCCATCTGGCCACGCCCTCAAGCCCATCGACATCGTTGTCTTGAAGAAGCTCTCTGACGTCGTCAACGTTGTCCCTGTCATTGCCAAGTCCGACTCTTTGACTTTGGAGGAACGTGCTGCTTTCAAGGAGAGGATCAAGGAGGAGTTCGCTTTTCATAACCTCAAGATGTACCCATACGACAACGATGAGTTGGATGAGGAGGAGCGCACCTGGAATGCTCAGATCAAGGTGAGGAATAAAGCATCAAGAGTTTCCTAGCAGTTTCTAACTGTACAATAGGACATCATTCCCTTCGCTGTGGTTGGATCCGAGAAAGCAATCATCGTGGACGGAAAGCAGGTCCGCGGCCGACAGAACAGGTGGGGTGTGATCAATGGTAAGTCGGGCTATTCCGCCTCCGCGGGTCTCTGAAAGCTAATTGTGCAATAGTTGAGAACGAAAATCACTGTGAATTCGTCTACCTCCGAAACTTCCTCACCCGCACTCACCTCCAAGACTTGATTGAAACCACCTCTCAAATCCACTACGAGACCTTCCGTGCCAAACAGTTGTTGGCGCTCAAGGAGAGTAGTGCTGCTGGTGCCGGTAGCAGCCGACCAATTAGTCCTACGACTGACCGGGAAGCCAGCAGAAATTCCCAGAGGATGACAATGAACGGAGGAGGCTACTAGGGGTAGATTTGTGGGGGATAGGGGAAGGGGAGTTGAGGATTGGGTTTGAGGGTGGTATCTGTGGTCATCCCACTAAAAGTTTGTAATGGGGACAAAGAACGCAGTGCGGAATATGCAGGAACTACCCTTTTGAAGTTGTTATTCTTTTTAACACCGTTCTTTTATACCACCGAATTAATGTCATAGGCTCAACGTTTTCCTTGCCTTGTCACAACTCTTAGTCTGCATACCCTTATTTTCGTTTTGTTTTCTTTTGACTCTCTTCGACATTGTTTATTTTTTAACCTTAGCTTTAGCGAGCTTTATGTTTCTGTCTGATATTTATACGCGCCATAACTTCTGGCATTGTAGTTTTCTTTTGTTGGTCGCTGGTGGATTATATGGATATTAGTTAATGGGAAGCGGCGGTAGTTGTGGAGTTTTATGGAATTGGTCATGTGGTTGTCCATGACAATATCTTGACCTCTTGAGCATTGGAACAGTCCTGGATATTCATTCGTGATGCATTGTATAGCCTGGTTAAGTACTTCCATACGTACAAGGGGTATCTCTCGGGTCTATATACACTCCCCCGGCCTTGATTCCAGAAACGCATTGCATTCACTGTGTATTACCCTCCACAATCCCCATGATGTAGTCGTGGAACTCGCCATAACACTTCTCAAGATCATCGTTTACGATAATCTTGTCATGGCTGCCGGGGAGTGCGGCGTACTCGAGCTCTTTGATAGCTTGGTCAAGGCGCTTTTGTAAGCTGGAGGAGGACTCGGTGCCACGGCCTTCAAGGCGGGCGCGGAGAGCCTCAATTGAGGGGGGTTGGATGAAGATGAATTTTGCGGGGAAGGTGGACAGTTTCACTTGTTTCAGACCCTGGCCAACGGTACCATCAGTACCCATCCAGTCCCGAGGAGGCGGGGGGATCCTACGTACCTCCATCTCAATATCGAGGATACACACTCGTCCCTTACTAGCTACATCCTCCACAGCCTTCTTACTCGTTCCGTAGCGGTTGCTTGAGAATTGGGCGTGTTCGATGAAGGCGCTATTGGAGATAAGGTCCAGGAAGGTTTCCTTTGGGACGAAGTGGTAGTGGACTCTGTCGACTTCGCCTTCGCGGGGGGTACGGGTGGTGTCTGGGCGCGAGGATTTAGTAAAGCTCCAATATATGCACCCTAGGGATGTGCAGGAGCTTCCTACGTGAGACGGAGAACCCAAAAGTATCTGGATGTTGCGCAAAAAGCCGCTTGAGGAGGGTAGATTTTCCTGTTCCTGAGGGACCGGAGACGACGATGAGGGGCTTTCCTGCTGAGGCGGGAGCTATATCTCAGCAATTAACTGCGGTCAGTTCTCTGTCACTTAAATTCCCATGATCTCCCTCGGGAGATTGTCGTTAGGGGAGCTTTCAAACATACTTGCTGGGCCCATAGTTGTAATCGAGAAGAACCTTGATGAAGCTGGTCGGGTTTGGGGGACGAAGGAGAACGAGACGGGCGATGCTCCTGGACGAAGGAACAATCTGCAAAGAGGCCGCATACAGCACCACGTGAAAAGGGTTCCTTGTCCCTGAGCAAATGTAGCCAAAAAATTAGACTTCACTCACGCACGAGCTTTTGAATTATCGTCGTATCTCACTCTAATCTCGGGATTTGTTTAGGGGAGCCATGTGGCATCTGCACTAAGCTACCGAGAAAAGAAAAAACCTTTTCCGGGAAATGGATAAACAAATAAATAGAAAGTCTCTCAGGGTAGTCTCAGGTGCAAAAATCATCACATGAAATGAATAAATGATATATTGAATGACTCCCACATGAAAATAATGATATCCCGCCCAAGCAAGTCCAACACCCAAAACACCAAACTCATGACATCAACGAGAACAATTCCCGTATACCGAACCCATTAAATAAACATGAACAAGTTTGGAAGAACTCTAACATTGACCCGTAATGTAGTATCATAATCACAGTGGAAATTTTCTCAGCTCCGCAATCTCTTTGGGTCACCCCCGTTGAATTGTTGCTGTCCTTGATCTTGTCTATTCGCATTTAGTTGTGCATTCGACGCATCATTAAGTGCCTGTCTTTGTGTGTTCCTAGCTACGTTAGCTTAATATCAATCGATATTGGAGGAGCTATCAGCATACTGCCCGTTTCCGGGATTCCCAATTGGCACCCCATCTGAAAGCCTTTTAGTCCCAGCCCCTTGATATCCTTGGGGCCCTCCAACAGCGCTGGGCGGTCGATATGGTGTTGTATTATGTCTCGGCCCTCCCCCCTGTGGGGGCATACCTATCTGCCTCGCCCCCGAGTTGAAGCCGCCCACCGGGTTAAAGTCCAGCTTGGATATTGGGTTTCCAACGCCAGGGCCTCTGGGCCCTCCAGGATTGCCCAACAGTTTCCGTGGGATGGGTGACGACTTGCTATGATCAATGCCTAATGACCGAGGTATGGAAGTCTGCTGATGAGGATTGAAAGGAGGTGCTTCTAATGGCGGATTGTCCCCTTGAAGACTTTCCGCTGCTCTGGCACTGAAGAAGCCGACTGACGAGCTTTGCTGACTTGCTAGTTTCTGTGCGTTGAGGTTGAGTTGTGGGGTGGGCAGTGTGGGGATGTTACTAGTCGGTGTTGGAGCCCTTGGGCCTGGTTGTTGGTTCTGCATTTGCGGGGGGCGTGTTTGTGGTGGAGCCATGCTCGGCCCCTGGTTGGGCTGGTTACCTGGGCCCATACCTTGCCATTGGGCAGGCTGCATGCTCGGCTGTGGAGGAGGTTTTTGTTGAGCGTTTCCCTGGGCAGGGGGCCTTTGATACTGTTGATTGGCCTTTGGAGTGGGGGTCTGTGGATTATTAATCGCAGGGAACTGGTTTGTTGACGGCCGCTTGTTCACTAGAGGTGAATCAGCAGGACCCCCAGGACCTCCCATCTGTGGCCTTCCGCCAAAGCCGTTCCGATTGTTATTCGGGGGGTCAGTTGGTGTAGAATTTGATCTACCAATCATTGTCAGAACTCGTTTGCTAGTGCTAGGGGAGGTTATACCCACGGCTCGATGACAATTTCATCAGGTAAAACTCCGTCCATGGTGGGGTCTTCCCCTTCTACAAAAATATGGGAAAATTCATCATCAAATTCATCCCCTACTCTTATTAGCTACATGATGCATAATAACACCTCTTTAGAAACTTACCACCATACTCGTCTCCATTACTTCCTTCCCTATCCATCTTGGGGATTGGCTTGGCGCCCTCTAATGCTGGCTTTGGTGCTGATGTCGTATCTCTTGCTATCCGCCCCCGCTGCTGTTGTGCATGATCCCCATGCCTATATAAATTCGCAGGATTGAATCGTTGCTACTGGCATTTAGCAATCCCCACCACGAGGAGGGTCTCAGTTGTACCTACCGGAGGTACCCGTATTTTCGTAACCTCCTTGATGTAATTTTTATCATACACACAATTTCCGAGGACGTTGCCAAAATTCCTCAGAGCCCGCTTCAAGGCATCCGTGGCACCCTCCTTCTTCGCTTTCTCAAAAGCTGCTGCCTTCCCCCTGCAATTTTCAATTTGGCCATAGCCTACATCCTATGCCTGTTAGCCACCGTTATTCCCATTTGCCAATGGATATATACTTCATGGTAAGTCCCATCTTTTAACGTAACTCTCATAATCACGGACAGGCCCAAGCTAACTTTTCCGGACTCTACATCCACAAAGTCAATCTGAATATTCCGTATTGATGATGACCATCCATTAAATCCAAAAACTTCGTTCGCAAGACTGATAACCTTATCCGCAGCCAGGTAGTGCACCTTGGCCCCTCCCGCGCCTGGCCTAGAGGATATATACTCTGGGCCGAGCTGTTTGTCGAGCCGGCTCTGTAGTGTAGTTATCTCTTCGACGGTATATGGTGTGAGCCTTTGTGATTCCTCATCGAATGGGTTGAATTGGGCAATGCCGTTGAGCTTATGTTGAAAGCCGGGCTCAGGCATGGCGGAGAATGTGACGTGCTTTAGTGATAGGAATGGATAGTAGCTAGAGATACCAATATGGCGAGTCTTTTTAGTCTCGTATCATGTCTTTGTTGAATCAGAGGTTGACGCGTCGACGCTAACGTTCGCGTTTAGCTGTTCTTGGCGTGATGGGATTAGTTAAAGTAAGTACCTTTGGCCTTATGACCAGTCACCCCCATAATAGTCACCTGGGTATGAGGCTAATCATCCCCAATATATATAAAAATACACCGAGAAGCAGCTGCAAGATGCAACCAAGCATACTCAAGATGTACCTACCTAGCGATATAAGGTAGATCACAAAAAACAATGCGTCGGAGGGTGCTAGGGATAATCAGGATAGCCTGCAGCTCATCAGGGTGAGCAGTTACTCTCCCCTGGAGAGGAGCGAGCAAATTGCCGATTACGTTGGTATCATGGCAGCTGCGAGACTCCCAACTGAATCACGACCTTTTACAGCAGATTGCACAGGGTATTATTAACGAGAGGGAAATACCCCAGTTGGGGGGGGGGGGTTATTATGGACCCTTGAGAGTCTACTGTCAATTTGTGTTTATGCATTATTTTATTAGTGAATTAGGGGCCCCCGCCGAAACAGCAACCCCCACAACCATATTGTTGGTATTAACTAGGTGAATAGGTTCCTTGACCACAATCCAGGCTTCAAGAGGATCTAAACCCGATACCAAGAGAGAACAAGAGCAACAACAGCCAAGCATAGAGTTGCAAGCTGATTTCTTCTGAAAGCTCGCAAATCTTGTACGGCAGAAGATAACTCAGGGTAACATCTGGATTTGCGACAAGAGATAACCATGGGGAGAAATAGTTGGCAGACCATGGCTATTGTACATGTGCGGGGTAGGAGTACTGCTATGACAGAGGGGTCTCGTGGATTCTGCAGTGTAATGGCGTGCTGGTACTTATCCCACCACTCTTTATGTGGCAGGGGGAGACTCACCGGGAGTTTCATTATTGGGAGGGAGGGTTGAACATGAGGCAGCATTTGCAGTGTGCGAGTACGTCCCTCCACGTAAGATGGGAGGAATGGCCATCAACAGTAATGCACCATGGAACCCCTCTCCATATTACGACTCCCAGTGAGTCTTCCCCTGCCAGACATTGAATGGTGGGATAAATTTCAGTATCAAAAAACCTAAAATTCCAGACAGAAGACTTGGGGGTAACAATACAACACCAGCTGAAGTGTAGGCAGTGTTACTCTTAAGGAAGTGAAGCGCGAACTAGGTGGTCTAGTGGTATTAGAAGTAATTTGTCTCACAGTGACAAATCGGCCATCTCATAGTCTCTTGAACCAGTAACCACCCTTGGGTATTCTTGAATTATCCTCGATTGCAATATGAAGTAAAAATATAAGCAGTCCGTTTCTTGATCTACATAAAATCATCATAGAAGTCCGCCGGCTTATCCTGGTTCGAGCTCGCCTCTACCATATCATTCTGGAATAGATCATCATACATATGATCCCTCTGGTACGCCTTCTCCTTCCTTTCTCTCGCCACTCTTGCTTCTTCCTTCTTCTATAGCAGGAAAACTCTAGATTAGTGAACTGCTTCACTGCATGGTCAAAGGCCAAAAGCAGGGGGGTTGGGGGGACTTACCCTCTCCAACTCTAATTGCCGCTTCTTCTCCCTCTTCTCTTTCTCCATTTTCTCCTTCTCCTCTGCTAAATCCGGGTGCTTCTCCTCCTTCGTCTTGTTCAGCCTGTTGACAATCAAATTGACCCTTGTTTCGACAAGTACCCGCTTGACCTTTCGAGGATCTTTAAACCCAACTTGACCGACTTCCATAGAGCCATCCTTCTTAAGGTTGGACCAAGGGGTGTAGATTATTGTCACATTATCCTTCTTGTTGCCTTCGATGGAGTTGGCTTTGGTCAGCTGGGCGCAGTCTATTACGACTTCTTGGGGTATCTCGTCCCAGGCTTCATTGGCTTTGAGGCGGAGGTAGATGTGCGCAGAGGAGAGCTTGTCTGCGTGAAACTATGAGGTACGTTAGGGAGATGCTCTTTGGGAGACACATGAAGAGTTGAGAATTACCCTGTTGCCTATTAGCTTCTGTGCAGAGCAAATGGGATTGGGAAGTGCAAAGCTCACCATATGTCCTCCTCCCAGCCGTATTTAATCAATTCCTCATCTTAGGAATTAAATCATTAGTTACACAGTCCATACAATCAACCCACGCCAGAAGTAATGTCATATACAAATACAAGTACTATGCCAGGAAGCTCAACAGCTTGCCAGGGGCGAAAGAAAACTCACTGAAATACTAACTTTCAAATTTATCCTTCCCCATGTAAATAAACCGAGGGGGGTCGACAACGTCAGATTTGAAGTAGAGTACCATTGCTTCAGGCTCTGAAGGATTGTACTGGCTCACGCTTGGTGTAAAGGTTGCGTCGGCTTGGTGTGAAATTGAGATATGTGTAGATCTAATCTAATCTAAGCTTATCTTATCGAGGGTGACCCCACCCCACCACACCACGTGAAGAGATGCCCCCGCCTCAGAAAGCTTTCTGATGTTGTACCGATACAATCACGCATTCAGGACATTCGTATCAATGGCTTCTCCAGCAAAGAAACTCAAGGCCTCGCCGTTAACTATCGGTACTCATAAGTATGTATAGTATTCTTATTTTACTCTCTGTTATTGCCCAATTGCTAATCTCAGTGTCTCAATGTCTGCACAGTGGTCACTTCCATGTTAGTAGTCCAAGTTCGACGATTCTACGCAACAGACAGCCCAACTAACTGTACTCGTTTGCTTCTACCTAGGCCGATGAAGCCCTTGCAGTCTACATGCTCCGCCTCCTCCCAGAGTACCAAGATTCCCTACTCGTCCGCTCTCGCAACCCAGAGCTTCTAGAAGCCTGCGACATCATCGTCGACGTACGTCTATATTTTCACATCTTCCCAATCCCCCCCTATTTACAGCCCCCCAGGTTCAAGGCCAATACGACGGCACGAAACACTTCGACCACCACCAACGCACCTTCTCCGAGACCTTCTCCCCTGACTTCAACACCAAACTTTCCTCCGCCGGGCTAATCTACAAGCATTTCGCTCCCCAAATCATCTCTCAACGCCTTCAGCTCCCTGAGCAATCTCCCGCAGTCACAACTATCCTCAACAAGCTCTATCGGGAATTCATTGAAGCTCTCGATGCCCACGACAACGGCATCTCCGCATACCCAGCAGATGTTAAGCCCCCCTTCAACGACAAGGGCGTCACCATTGCCTCCATCGTCGGCGGGCTAAACCCCGCTTGGAACGAGGAATGCTCAGATGAACAGCACGACGCTAGGTTTGTGAAAGCATCAAATGTGATTGGGGAGGTATTCGTAAACAAGCTCGACTACTACGGCAAGGCCTGGCTCCCAGCCCGCGACTTCGTCATCTCTGCCCTACAAAACCGAAAATCGATCCACCCAAGTGGGAAAATCATGGTTTTTGAGACCTCCATCCCATGGAAAGACCACCTCTTCACACTTGAAGATGAGCTCAATATCTTTGGCGAGGAGAAGCCATTATATGTATTGTATGGAGAGGGGCCAGGGAAGAACTGGCGTATTCAAGCGGTGCCAGTGTCAAAAGATAGCTTTTTGTCTCGGAAGCCATTGCCGGAGGCTTGGCGGGGAGTGAGGGATGAGAAGTTGAGTGAGATTAGTGGGATTGATGGGGGAGTTTTTGTTCACGCGAGTGGATTCATTGGGGGAAATAAGACTTATGAGGGAGCTTTGAAGATGGCAGAGAAGGCGCTGGATATGGCTTGAAAAGCAAGTGATTTGGAGTTTTTTCGTTGGTCAATTGACTTGGTAGGATATGGAAAGGCTCAAAGTTTCCTACATTTTTGCAACCATAAATTTTAGAATGTCTGGTACAAAGGTGCCATCTGATGGATGCAAATTGTTACTGTGTACCTTCCAATATAGGAAGGAGGTCATGAGACGATCTCCCGTGTAACACAAAACACCCACGTCTGTAGGAGCGTCACCAAAATTTAAGCGAAAGTACGGAACATATGGAATGTTTTTGATATAAGACAACAAGAAGTAAAGGACCAATATTGTCATTGACATTTGTGTAGATCCATTTTCCCTGGTAGTACATCTGAAGCGGTAATGTGGTTGTTCTTCTAAATAGCTCCTCCGAGGGCACGCTTAACCTGGAGGGAGGGTGGAGGCGTCAACAACGTCAGCTGCATCCTTAACATCGCTGTCCTCTGGAGCAGCATCCTCGAGGGGTGAACGCGGCAGGGCCATCAATCCTATGAATACACATCGTGAGCAAAACCCATTTCCACCTAGCAGCTCTCTACATGAGTCTACTCACCAGTCCTGGCACTCTCCAAAACACCAAATGGCGCAAGCAACTTCATGAAGGCATCAATCCTGGCTGGCTTTGCTGAAATCTCGACAATGCAGCTGTTTGTGGACATATCCAAGACCTTTCCACCGAATTGATGCGTAAGACGCTCAATAGCCCTGAAATGCTCGTGCTTATGTCGTAGTGCCTCGCTAGTAGCGAGTCCTCGAGGGTGGTAGTTAAGCTTGTGTTGTCCCGCTGATTCAGGATGGCTAGCATCCCCCTCTACGGCAGCCTCAGTCAATTCCCTATGATGCGCCAACAACTCCTCAAAGTACTCCGGCCCAAGAATTGAAACTTTAGCTAGTAGCAATTCGCGCTGTACAAGTGGCGCAGAGGTATAATCCAGCACTGCCCATACAGGGACCAAATCTGCCAATTGCCTCCTTGCTTGTTCAATGACTCCATCGTGACCCTTCAGCACAATTGTCATTCGGGAGAGATCCTCAACCTCTGTGTTACAGACAACCAAGGAATCGATATTAAAGCCACGGGCAGCGAGAATTCCTGATACGCGGGAGAGGACACCGGGTTCATTCTGCACGAGGCAGTTGAGAATATGTGATTTGGGTGGGGTGGTGGTTGGGAGAGGGGTCTCGTAGAGGAT
>Ga0307511_10003686_pt1 | contig 15665 bp, 14 predicted proteins | sample 13_EM_MG_FD_200266 | JGI IMG/M metagenome (GOLD analysis project Ga0307511, IMG submission 200266) | Populus trichocarpa ectomycorrhiza microbial communities from riparian zone in the Pacific Northwest, United States - 13_EM | ecosystem: Host-associated > Plants > Roots > Unclassified | place... | reverse complement strand
AGACCATAAGCTCAGACTTTGGGGATAATTTGTTTGCCCGTACTTCAGCAGGGATGAAGACGTAGGCACCAGAACCAAATACCCTGAGATGATCAATAGAGGGTTTATCTCCTGTCATCATCGTATATGGGGTAAGCCAACTAAGTCGGCGAATAGGGGTTCGGTTGTATATATGGGTCGCATGGTCAAGGGCGAATTCCCACCAAGACTGAGGGAGACAAGCCTGTAGTCTGATGGATTCAGCCTTTTCCATAAGGGTACGAATGATTCGTTCTGCGCGTCCATTTTGTTGATGTACATGTGGAACGCTTTGCAGAATCTCAATCCCTTTATCCTTCAACATCTGGTGGAAGGCTTTCGACGTATATTCACCACCAGCATCTGACTTCCACTTTTGAACCCTCGTTTTGTACTGGGTCTCAACCATTGCCAGGAATTGCTTTGTAGCTTGTAAAGCAGCATCCTTTGAGCGGATGTTAATAGTCCAGGCATGGGATGTATAATCGTCAAAGAAGACGATTGAATACTTGTACTTTCGATAGGATTCAATAGGGAATGACTTCAAATCCGAGTGAACAAGTTCAAATGGTTTGGATGCTCTTGTCTCGGAGGGAGGGAATGACTTATCAGTCATCTTCCCTTGCGCACAGCTGGGACATACGTGTGGTTCGTCAGGAATGAGGACGCCCTTTGGATAATCCTTGACATTCTTTTCCAATAGTTGCAGCTCAAATAATGTATTAATGGAGGCTAGTTAACAGCACCCCTTTTGCAAACCCGGAGGTCAGATTACCACAAATACAAAAGTGGCTCTGCCTAGGGAGATACTGCCTAACCCCTCGGACATAAGCACTCCTAATTGGGAAACATTGGAAATATACATTTTACCCCATATGGTAGGTGAGATCTTTTGGTGATCGGGGACAATGGGGTGGATCCCTAGTCACTCCGTCCCATCAAAAGTCCCCCTACCACCCGTGGGAAATGCTCCCCCTTTCTGGGCATCCTCCCGGGTAGCCGGCTAGCCATGTTCTGCCAATTTCCTTGATCAGCTGATGTAATCATTACCCTTTCTCCTCCCCGCAGCATACGATTACGAATATTCGTGCAATAAAAATAGGTACAAACATCCATTATACCTGCTGGGAACCAAATATGAGCAATCCTGCTAAAAGCGGTGCGAATCAGGTGAAAATTGGGCTTGCTGTACTCAATTTTCGTACCGGTGTTGCCAGCTCACCACGGGCGGTCGATCACATTTCCTTTTTTGGATTCTGCAGCAGCCGCGCCTGCGGATGCCACATTTTGCCTGGGGTGGGGGTGAGTGCGATGAGCGGAGAAAGCCAAGGGAGGATCAACGAGATGCAAGACGAGAGGATGGGAGAAGTGCGCCGGGAGAGATGGAATCAGATGGGATAGAGATAACAGGACTGAGGGCGTTGTGGGTCCCCGGTCGTGTCTGAACATTTCACCGGGTCCGCCTGGCAAACCTCCTCCCTTATTTTGTGGAGTCCTGTGACTTCGCCCTTGTGCATAACCTGCATACTAACATGTGTATAGTGTTCGCGACCACCCCAGGATTGTTTGGTGAGGGTACGGATACCCTCATCTCCGGGATCAGCACGGAACGAAGCGCTCATTGTGACCGCCACAGGTAAGCGTCTGCCTAGCCTCCATGCATTCAGACCACACTAATGTACACTACCCTTGGCCGCATCCGACACAAATCTCACTACCCTCCTAAGGGGGCAATCACGACTGGTTGCGGTAACCGGCGACCCCATGTCATTGTTCCATTCCACTGACATCTTTTCAGAACTATGTATCTTCCCTGTACTACAATGCCCCTGCTGTGTCAGTAGCCGTAGATACCCTTTCATTCACCAAACAGTATGCATATTTATTCTTACATTCTCCCCCCACCACGCGACCACAGCTGCCTGCCACCCTGTGCGACGGCAGCCAGGTCCAACGCAACTAACCATACTGCGAAAATCAGGAAGGGTGGAACACCCCACGTGTAAGCTTAAGATTTTCCATCCCTCCTCGCCAGAACGATCATCGGTCCAACGCGATCCCGACACGTGTGAGCGACTGTGGGAACCTGGGCGTTAGTTCCGGACAGAGTTCCCAAGGGAGCGCAGCCGGGGCGCCCGAACATATGCAATGGCCGGGACAAACGACATCATGCGGCAAACCCATTTATAAGTCAACGGAAACAACATATGATATATTTGAGTAACTCAAACTTGAGCACGTCTGGCGCTTGGGGTAGAATACGCGAGGCTATACGGAAAAATAACTAATAGGTTCCCTCATGCGCAGCAACGGTAAGTTGGGACAAGACCCACGTAACATCAGAAACAAACCAAATATAATTATCATCAACAGGGACCTCTCTCTCGTCCAAAATTCTGGCCCACCAATACGCGAGGATGACGACGTTGAGGAGACCGTTGATGCCAGGTTGGTACAGGCGTTCCCAATCCCCGCCGGTGCGGGAGATCTGGCCGGGCTCAATCTTGCGCCACATGGGCTGGATGAACTGCCACCACTCCACGACACCGGCTGTGAAGGAGTTGAAGCTGTCGTATGGCGGAAGTTTGTTGGGACGAGCTCTGCTGGACCACCATGTAACTCCCTTGGGGCAATGAGCAGTGGAGAGTGTGCCACGGATGGGGGAGCAGTCCGCAAGTTCAAACGCGATGTAACCCTTGAGTAGGTCCTGGTATCTTGCTTCTTCAACACTGGATAGATAGCCATAGATGTCGTGTTTTCCTGTCAAGAAGTCTGGGATCCCCAACTTGGAACCCGAGACGGGCTCAGGTGAAGGCGAAAGTGGCTGAAGCGGAGCGGTGTGTAGGAGATCGGTGGGTTCGTGAATATAGTCGGCCTCGATCGTGGTAGCGGCCTTGTCGGCATCGATATTGATGTCGATGTCCGCCGGATCAGGGATCTCGAGCTCAGGCTCGGACTCAGAGCCAGGCACGGGCTCCATATTGGCGTCGCCAAGAGCAGGAGAGTTGCTGTTGTTGGCAGGAGGGCTTTGGTGGATGTTCATTTCGGTTGTAGCCGGAGCAGGGGTGGTACGGGAGCTACGTGTTGCGATAGATGTGCGGAGTCGTTTCGCCGGGACATGGTCTGAGTCCACCGATGAGCCTGAACTGTCGTTATCCTCAATATTATCCATATCCACATCGTCCTCCTCCTCCTCAGAGTCGTCTTCCGTGTAGGCGAAAGGCCGCTTCTTGTACCTCCCAGGTTGTTGAGTGGTGGGAGTCATCCCGGAGGAGGTGGTCTTCGTGGGGGCTGCCGGGGGAGGCAGCACAGAGGGACCCGGTGTAGCTTCTGGAGTTGACACGGCGTCCTCGCTTTGGTTGCCATCAGAACCCTCTGGATAGCGGTTAGATCTCGTGAACTGAACCGAAGAGAAAAAGCGACGCACCCATCCATTTGACATACTTGATGAACGGACGCACAACTCCGTCCTTGAAGCCCGTCTTGTCAAACTCGGTCCAATTGACGTGCACCGGCTTGTCCTGTGGGAAGTGATGAACGCTAAAGTTGGGGGTCAGCCGGTGATGTCAAAGGAAGCGCAAAACAACCCAACGTACGCAGAGAAGTATGGATTATCATCTCCGTGACCCGCAGAACCAACGAGGAGTGTGACATAACATCCTGAGTAACTTCCGATGAGTTTGAGAAGTGGGTGGACGGCGGAGAATAGGGAGTCGCGTGCGCTGTAGAGCGGTGTTAGTTGCAAACAACGGATGGCGGAGAAATACGAACATGGTGACGTCCTCAGCCTGCTCAATGTCATCCAGTTCAATGCCCCATTCCTTCAGGTCACGTTCGTGGGCAGCCTTAGCTCGCGCTTCAAGTCCTGCGACTAAGTGCTTATGAGTGGAGGTGACGAGCTTCTTGGCGAGATCATTCCGCTTGTTCAAGCGGTCGATTCGGCTGATCCCTTTGCCTTCGCCATACTGCGAGACAAAGGCTGCATTGACAATAGATGGCTCTTCGAGCATGAATTGCTGGGCTGCGGTACGGCACTGGGGCTTGGGGTTGGATTGCTTGTGAATCCGCTTGAGGATCGGGGACCAGAGGCTGGCTTCGCGGCTGCTTCGGGACGACGCGCGGTAGCTGAACCAGTTGGTGATCCGCTATATAAGGCTCGTGTTAGTCATCTGCAGATCACGGGGGTTTGAACCGATGAACTCACGTCGCGAACTTTCTGCTCTACCGCAGCCTTCTTCTCCACGTCTGATTGACCTCCAACAAACGCCAACTCAACCATCTTCTCGAGGTTGTTGGCAGGGGGCTCTTCGTGGTCTTCCAGGCGCCAGGGGTATCTTTTCCACCACTCACCAAAAAGCTTATGCCAGAACTGATGACGATCTTTTCCACGCAACGTGTTGTATTCGTCGCAATAGCTGGTCAGGAATGTGAGCCTCGAGCCTGTGTAATAGCCTTTGTTTCCACGCTTCTGTGGTTGCGCTTGGATGTGGTCAGTTGAATGCCGAAACAGGTACGTTCAGACGTCCTCACCTTTCTTCGCAGTCATGGCGGCTTAGGGATATCAGGCTAGATTTCTGAAGTGTAGTGGACTCTGGGGGGGAGACTTGGGGAAGACGAGACACCCGTCACTAAAAACCTCTCCTTATATTATCCCCTGCAACCGCAGAAATTGGATTTTCGGTGATTTTTGGACCCACCCGCTCGCCAGCTATTCTCAGTAGCAACGTGTCCCTGTCTCTGCCCAACGTTCAAACATTCGATGGGAGAATTCTGCCCACTCCAAAGTTCTGGATCCGTTCTCAACGGCGCCCAACCTCGGTCCTCTCCTGAAGAGGACAGAGGACCTCCACCTGTTGTGGTTTAGATAGACGATAGCCACTGGTGAGTATCCCTTCTTCGTCTCCAGTGTTCGTCTCATGTCCATTGCTCACTGAACCCATACACTCTCTCCAAATAGACCCACGTCTCGGCACTGCCGCTGTCACAAATCGCAGTCTCCGCACATATTTTTCCAAAAGTGGTAGGGCCTGGATGTTGCCAGGGGGTTCCTGAGCCAGAACCCGTCTGTGAGCTTGGAGCAACAACATGCGATACAGGAGATTGCACCCCAGCTCGCTCTAATTGGTTGATAAAGTTGTTTCAGCCATCGGTGATTGACACATGAATTTGGGGGTTGCATCGTGGGACGCCGTTTCTTTTTTTCGGTCTGCGGATGCTGTAAATATTCACATAAATTCCCGACGGCCACTTAGGACACTGCATGCGCAATGGATCCTAACAATCCCCCAGCTCCCCCCCTTGTTGCTCTCTGCCCCCGCTGCTTCTGTCCTATCAACCTCCGCCGAACTTTCCCTGTCGACGTCTGTCTTCCGTTTCAACCTCCAATCCAACAGGGTCCCCCCACCTCCCTGCCCCCTGCTGGTCAACACCCCAACACCGACCCTCCTGTGTACTCCTCCCAACCACCCGCACCCCAGCCGGACAACGCTCCCGCCCCACCCCAACAAGACAATGCTCCCGCACCTTCCCCTGAGCAATCCGGTCAATTGCCGTCCCAAGAACGCGAGCTAGACCGTGCAATTCACGGCAAGAACCGTCGATCATCCGCATCGTCTTCATTGAGCTTCGACTCGGCGTTCACCCAATTTTCGTACAACGCTGATTTCATCGACGAGCTTAAGGTCATTGAGGAGACACATTTCTCCAAGATACCTTTCAAGCCAAGCTCCTTGCGACTTCCCCCGCCATCCTCGCAGCCTCCCCCTCCGTCCTCGCAACCTACCCCTCCATCCTTGCAACCTACCCCTCCATCCTCGCCTTTTATCAAGTCTTCACTGACGCTCACGGCTGCCCAAACTTCCTCACCCTCAACCGAGTCCTCGTTGACTCTATCAGCCCCGGGTGAGTCGCCGTCTCCTGGGAGGCGCTGGGTCGTTTTCAGGGGACGTGTCCCAGGCGTCTATGCCTCCTCATGAGTCTCGCTGTCATCCACAATCATTTCTCCAGACTTACGAGTATCTTCAGTGCTGGGGCTACCAGCCAAACTAACGGTTTCCCGCACGCATTTATGTTGGCATTTGATGATCCGGCAACTGCTGACGCTGCATACGAGCAGTTCCGGGCATCCGGGGAGGTCCCTACCCACGGCCATGGACCGTGGGTTGTCTTCATAGGTCGTAAACCTGGGGTGTTCACCGCTTAGTAAGCCTGACCTCAATCACTATTTTATTTTCCGTCCTCAACGTGATTATCTTTATCTACAGTGAGGAACTCTGTGCATCAGTTGTCGGATTTTCCAATAACTGCTACCGGTGCTGCGAGAGCGTCAAGGAAGGCACGCAGGCCCTCAGTGCGTTCATGGGAAAACAGGCCATGATAACCCCCACCACCCAAACTATCCCCGGACTCATGCAAACTGGACAATGTTCGGACGCAGCTGATGCTGTGGACGATTCTTGGTGGTGCTGCGTCGCCGGAGCCGATCCCGGAGTCTATAAAGGATTGTGAGTCATGTTGCGGCTGCAATTTCCCAGCGCTTTGCTGATGGTTCGTTTCCAGAGCTCGCTTGGCTCAAGCCGCCCCCGCTCCCGGTGGAGTTCGTCGTGTCAAATCTGAGGAGGAAGGCTGGGAATTGTGGACCACCTTCTTTACCAACGATGAAATCCGTATTGTCCCACACGCTTGAGCAAGCAAAACTGGCCCCACCCAGCGTTTGTCTTTAAATGGTCGTATTACATCACCTTTATGCCTACCCATCATATGTTATTATGTTACTATGCTCCTATGTTTCCCCGCTGCATTCTTATTTCGCAAATATATATCACTCTCGCTATACCATGAAATTCTGAGGTCTTAGAGATGGGTATGGTCTCTGTAGATGAAAGTTCCTCCCGTTCGTCGGTCTCAGTCCAACATACCGCAAACAATGTCGGGGGACACGATTGCAAGCCCGATTGCAATGCACCCACCACGGTTTGGTGACGGAATCGGCGGTGAGCTAGAATTCGAGATGGTGGTACCGGTGGGGCAAAAGTTGTGTTGTGACTGTGTCCTCTGTCCGAGATTATACATCACGTCTGGATGTGTAACTACTAAATTGAGACTTCGAGAGTGGCCACAAAGAATACATTGTGACTGGGTGGGTGGTCGGATGAGTCTCGAGTGGCAAGGGTAGCCACGAGGGTACATACATCGTGATTTGGCGAACGGTCAACTGGTCCCAAAGACCGCGAGAGTAACCGCAATGAATACATCGTGACTTAGTGGGCGAGTGCGAAGATTCGGGGTGGCGAGAGTTGTTAGAAAGAACACGCTGTGATATGTGTTGGTGAGTGAATGGGTTTGAGACGGTGAGAGGAAATGGAAAGAATACATTGTGACTGGGCGGGTTGTCAGCTAGACCCTGGGATGGTGAGAGCAGTCGCAGAGATCGCAATGTGATCTGGTGGATGGTGGGTGGTTGGTTGAGTCCTGAGAGGGTTCAAGCGATCACAAAGAATACATTGTGACTGGGTGGGTGGTGGCGTCCCCAAGGCGGCGAGAGCGGTTGTGAGGAACCCGTTGCGACCTGATGGTTGAGCGGATGGATGGATGGGTCTCGAGATGGTAAGAGCAGCTGCAAGGAGTACATTGCGACTTGGTGGGTGTCAACCGCTGCACTGAAAGCGGATCCAGCTGGATCGAACCGTTGAGAATAGTTGTGAGCGTATACTGTAGCTAGGTGTGTTGCAGGGGTCCTGTAGGCGGCGAGAACATTTGCGACAGTCAGGACCTCGCACCAAAGACCATGGTTACCACACCTACAGTTGCAACTCGACCGATTGCTTGGCGAGGATGTTTCTGAAGAAGGTATTCTGCCTTAATGGATGTCAGATTGTCGGATTCCACTAGCAGAGAAAGTTTCGGGTTACAAGTGTACTGGCTGAGATACAGGAAGGGGAAGTAACAGAACAGACTGCATGACGCTCACGAGGCGCGCGTCTCGACGAGATATGCTACAAGATAACGGGTCACCGAACATCGGGAAGCGGGAACCGTCATCCAGTTGCCCCTGGGATATAGGGTAAAACGCATGAAGCATTAATAGCTCGGAAACGACGAAGAGAACCTAGGGGATCTGTACTTACCACCATGATCTGCAAGACTAGATAATATCTTAGATAACGAGAGAGTCAGCACCGATGCGGACTTAACCAGAAATTGTTACCGAGGATAAGCGCCAGAATCACCGTCTGCCAGCTCATCCATCTCTACCGGTCTCCACTCGCCAACTCACTACAAACCGCCCCCCTCAGGATGGGAAAACGCAAGAAGCGACCAGGGAACATCGTCAAAGTTGAGCTAGATGATGCTCTGTCTGGAATAGGCGAGGCTATCCCCATCGTTGTCAAACAGTCATCGAAGGATGGCCGTCGGGTCCAACAAACGGTTCACCAAGTCCCAACCCCCCGACAGCACCAAATCCCTTCCACCTTTGACCCATCTCCAGCAGTTACAGATGATTGGGATTGCGTGTTTCCTGGCATTGATGACCCGGTGGACGAACCGGAAGGTCCAGAATCCGTACGTTCATGTTCCCTTTCTTGGAGCCCATCCTAACACAATACTCGTCATAGGTGGACCCTCTACGAGTCTGGTGTGAAGACCGGGATGACGTTCTCCGAGGGATATTATTACTCAAGGGCCGGATGGGGTTCGAAGAGGAGGGATGTTATTTTTGCCGAAAACCTGGTACCTTCTCGTGATTTTCATTCGTTGGACTCTCGTTAATGCTCTTTAGGATTATACCGCTGTGTAGATTGTCCAGGTGGGCCCATGCTATGCAAAAACTGTATTGTCAACCAGCACGTGTTTGCTCCGTTCCACGTGATTCAGGTGGATCAACACCCTGCTCGGCCACTTGACCCTACTGACGCTATTGATAGGAGTGGACAGGTACACACTTCCAGAAGAGTAGCCTACGAGAAGTCGGGCAGAAGATCCAACTCGGCCACACTCACGGGAATCCGTGTACAAGCCCCCAACGAAGCACTCGCCCTTTCACAGTAATCCACAACAATGGGATTCACCTCGTCGATCTCTGGTTCTGTGGATGCAGCTCCGCTGCATGTTACGGTAACCGTGTCCAGCAACTCCTCCGGTATCGTGTACTTCCTGCAACAACAACGGACCCTCAAACCGGGTCAACATTTTCCCTCCTCGAGTCCGCACACATTCTCAGCGTCCAGTCAAAACTGTTGCTTTACGACCTCTACCTATCTCTCGAGATCCTCACAGATGCGACGCGTGTCTCTGATGTCAAGGTACGTATTTCGTTACACTGATCCGTTGACTCTATTCGCCTCTGACATTTCCTGAAGGACCGCTACAAGGGCTTCCTCCGCATGCTCAGGATTTGGCGCCATTTGCACCTCTTAAAACGAGGTGGCAGGGGGCATTCTCCAGATGGTGCTGCAGGTACCGCTCCAGGGGAGCTTGCAGTTAGGTGTCCTGCCTGCCCTTATCCAAATATCAACCTCCCGGCGGGCTGGAAGTCAGTACCAAAGAGCTCTGAGTACGTTCAAGCCCCTCCTTTTGGTCTGGTGACTTACGCTTTTCCAGATATCTCTATTACCAAAGTTTTGGCATCGATGCGTGTTTCCGGTTCAAACGGCGGCAGATATCCAGCTACAAGAAGGATCCTGAGCTTGGCCCGGGGTTTGCATATGTCGTCGCTTGGGAACCATATAACAAATTTCTTTCGAAGCGTCCTGACCAGAACGAGGTGCGTGATCTCCTTTCCTTTAAAGGGGACCCAAATCTTACTATGAATAGACCAGCACGTGTTCGGGCCTGTCTGCTGTTGAACACGCAAACTCGAAGTTTTCAAAGGGTTATTCTACCACCGGTATTGTATGCACAACGTGTAGTCATGAATTTGTGCTCCCGGAGGGGGCCGGCCAACTTCAGAAGGGAGAACGGTCTGTCTCGGTATTCCTGACCAATCTATTCGCCACTCAAACCACCCCAGATTTGACAATGTCGACTATGTCACTGTTCTGAGCACGCGACACAACCCTGAGGTTAAGAAGATCGCTTCCTACGATGCCATGTGTCAATATTGGATCAACCTTCTGAAACGGTTATGCGAATTCCCCCTCGAAGGTGCCGAACGCTTGATCAAGGAGATCATCGCCTTCGTGGTTCCAAAGTTTCACCTCGCCGCCCACATCCTACCATGTCGTGCCAAGTTTTCGCTCAACCATGAACCTGGAGCGGGGAGGAGAGATATGGAAGGTCCGGAGCGGACGTGGTACGGGCTCCAGGGTGGCGGGAGCACTAAGGACCAAGGACCCGGATTTTGGAGTGACGCTATGGATGACAAATTTGGGCATTGGAATTGGAGCAAACTCGTGCGCCTTGGTACGTGTCCCCTGTCCGTCGCACTTGCAAGATGAATCCTCACCCAATGGTATTGAAGGCTCCCTCCTCATGAAGAAGTATCTGAATGCGGTCGAGCAATCCAAGTTCCACAAAGATGAACTCTCTCTCATTAACGACAGCCTGCCTGAGGACCTTGTCCAATTGTGGACCGCAAAGATCACAACATGGGAGAACGATCGGACCACCCCAAATCCTTACTACCTGCCTACTACGAGTGAGTTAATATTGAGTCAAGTGGTATTATTCTAACCGTTCGAGACCAGAGATTTCCGAAGCTGAAGTGAGACAACGCCTCTTGCTTGAAGAAGACATGGAACAAGCGCAGCTTGGGCTCGGAGGTCCTGGCCGTTCCGATCGCTTCACACGCACGAGGTTTCTACTCCACGGCCTGAACCTCGAGCGCAACCAGTACGTCCCCCGTTACCATCTAATCTTCGTAGCTGATACCCGGCAGGCGGAACTTACGTGGACTTGTCGCGCAAGAGGGTTCGGACAATCTTTCACCGAGCACCATCGAACTGCGTACAACTGTCCGCCGCCAACTCGCGAGGCTTCGTCAGCTTCAGCAGGTGTACCAGCCAGAACTTTGCCTCACCCCTCTCTCCCCTGACGACGACATCCCCAACGTTCCTTTGTTCCTTCCATCATCTCTCTCTCGTGATGCCCAATCCAAGTCTCCCAAGTTGGTCACGATGGAAACGGACCTTCGCCTTGGTCAGTGCTATGATGCACTCGACTCTCTCCGTATCCTCCTCCACTCGAAATCCCGGCTCCTCAAGGACAAATATGTGAATGTTCGTCACCAGGGCCCCAATACCAGGTCCCGAGAGTTTATCGGCAGAGTGTCCTCTCGGATCTCAGTCGCTGCGGATCGGTACACCGCTGCTTATGTAGCACTGGATGCACTCGACACAGACCCAACAGCTGAGTGGCGAACCACATTTCGTCCCCTGCACACAAGTGATATCCGTGGGATGTCGGACCCTTCACTGCCGGACGACCCTGACCCCGAGCGTGCGAGTGCAATTCTGGCGAGGACGTTGCTTAAGGGGGGTGCGTATCCGGAAGGAAATCACACGCTATCGTGGATATGGAGAGGTGCTCCGACAAGTGAAGGTGCGGTTAGTGGGTACAACGAAGGTTTGCCTTTTCCATTGTGGATATCCCAATATCAACCTCACACTACCTCTAGCATATCAACTCGAGTGGTCAAAATCATACGCCCGAAATCAACGTTGGCAGGAGGAGGTCGAGCTGCTCAAGGAGGAAATGCGACGGACCCTCGAGTTTCTCAAGTGGAAGTCTTCGGCATGGTTGGCGAAGACTTCGTTCAAGCCCGACCAGCCCTTGTCCCCTGCGCTTCATGAAGGGTTGAACGCGTACGCCTTCCGGCAGGCCAACGTATTCATGTCACTCCATGACCACTTCCTGTCTCTCTGGTCGGGTCTCACGGTCCCCGACATTGCACCCGATCACCCGGCACCCTTTCCCATACAGACTGAAGAAGCGATGGAGGGCGTTGATGGTGGGGATACAGATATGGGATGAGTCGCGTTATACACACTCGGACTTTAACTACGATTGTTTTTGTTATGTCGGTAATACTCGCACGCTTTTCTTGAATGATATGATGAGTTGTACGCGTTTTTATTTCATCCGAGGCTTTCGTTCACGACGCCGTCAAGTCAACCTGGGCGCCATACGGGGTTAGTATTCGGGTGCTAGCGGTTACGGATTCCTGGATTTGCTGGGTGGTGATCCTCGGCATAGTAGATGACTTTCCCAGAGGCGGGATGGGTCAAAACAAAGTGTGTACATTCACTCGCTAGTACAGAAAAAGTACAAATACCAAGTACACTATGTGTATCCGCCGGAGGAGGTTTCCGTGGGGGCAAGGAATGGAAAAAACATACAAAAGCCTCAAGAACAGTATACTGCAAGTCTCCACCGAGCGGTTTTAGGGGACGTAACAATGCATATCCTTACCAATTCAACGCATAGTGCGGTAGGTATCAGTTAGTACAAAAGACTGACCAAAGGATTTAGGGGTGGCTTACAATGCGCAGCTGCTTGAGTCATTTTTCGGACCGGCGGAGCTGTTTTTTGGTGGGTTGGGGGGGGCGAAGCGGGATGGTGGATGCCTCAGTCGAATAAAATGAATTGTACGCCGTCTGTTAGGCATTTATCATCGCGAGAGATCCACGAAAGGAATATATGGTAACGTACCATGCATGGCTACTACAGCCATTTTTCGGGCGAAGGGGAGGGGGGCGACGTTGCCCGGATCGTCCATAAATTGCAAAAGCAACACACAGGCTGGTAGATATTAGTTAGTATAAAAGGTCTACGAAAGGAATAGAAGGTCGCGTACCGTGTGCGGCCGCTGGAGCCGTTTTTGGGGCGAGGAGGGAGGAGGCGACGTTGCCCGGATCCTCACTAAATCGCAAAATCAACACGTAGGCTGGTATATATTAGCTCGTATCAAAGGTCTACGAAAGGAATAGAGGGCCGCGCACCATGTGCGGCCGCTGGAGCCATTTTTCGAGCGAGGAGGAAGGAGGCGGCGTTGCCCGGATCCTCGCTACATCGCAAAATCAACACATAGGCTGGTAGATATTAGTTAGTATAAAAGGCCTATGAAAGGAACAGAAGGTCGCGTACCGTGTGCGGCCGCTGGAGCCGTTTTTCGGGTGAGGAGGAAGGAGGTGATGTTGCCCAGATCCTCCATAAATCGCAAAAGCAACACACAGGCTGGTAGATATTAGTTGGTATAAAAGATCTACGAAAGGAATAGAGGGTCACACACTGTGTGTGGCTGCTGGAGCCATTCTTTTGGTCGGGGAGGAGGAGGCGACATTGCGCGAATCCTCCCTAAACCGCAAGAACAACACACGGGCTAGTATATATTAGTTAGTACAAAGGGCCCATAAAAGGAATAGAGGGTCGCGCACCGCGTGCAGCCGCTGGAGCGATTTTTCGGGTGAGCGGGAAGGGGGCGACGTTGCCCAGATCTTCGCCAAATTGAACAAAAAGCGTATGGGTTAGTAGACATTGGTTAGTACAAAAGACCCACAAAAGGGATAGAGGGTTGCGTACCGTGTGCGACTGCTGGGGCCATTTTGGTCGTGCTGGGGAAGGGAGCGACATCGTGCAGATCCTCGCCAAATCACAAAAGAAGTATATGAGCTTATAGGTATCGATTAGTACAGAGGATACACAAAAGGAATAAATGGTCGCGTACAGTGCGCGGCCACAGGAGCCATCTTTCTGGCGGGGGCGAAGGAGGTGACGTTGCACAGATCTTCGTCAAATTGAACAAAAGCGTATGAGCTGGTAAATGTTGGTTAGTACAAAAGACCCACGAAGGGAATAGAGAGTTACGTACCGTGTGCAGCCACAGTATCCGTTTTTCGTGCGGGCGGGACGGAAGCGAGGTTCGCCAAACCTCCGCCACAGTCCACCGGATTGGTTCTGAACCAAAGCAGAATATACGTTGGTCGTACCCCCGAGTTTCCAAGGCTGTAGCGCCCGGGTTCCAGTCGCAATACAATTTTTTCTCGCTAGGCCCGCCGGAACGCGGTCACTAAGACCGCAGAATATCCCCTTCGGAATAGCCGGGATTAGTAATAAATAAGTCCTAAATGAGCACACCTGAATATCAGATCTGCAGGATAAACAGGGGTGTGGCAATTGCAGAACGGAGGATTCCAAAAGATGAACCGCTGTTTCCTGATTAGGAGTGCCGGCGTTGCAGGTGTGGGAAAGTGATCGATCGGGCTGATCTCTCGTCCCAGTATCCTGGGCCAGCTGATGATGCCTGATGTGAGCTCACAGCCAGAATTGCATTTGTGGTAGTAGGTACCTACGACTTTTGCAAAAGCAGACTTAGCATCCACTTTCGCAAAAGTCCTTGTGCTAAGAAGCAGCACTTTTACATTAATTGGGCTGCAGCTGCTGTCTTTTCAGCCTTTCGCTGCACTTCTTTAGAGGGGTGAGCAAGGCGACGATGCATTATTTCGAAGTCCACATTGTGGATCGTCTTTTGCTCCTCAAAGTTTCCTAAGAGAGCTTTGATGATATAGGTCGTACCTTTATCATGTCGAGGGTAGAATGACAGGAACTCAAGTCCTGAATATTCGTTGAATAGTTTTATTTCGCGAGCACTCCCCCTCGAGTAGAGTCCGCTTCTGTGGAATTGCCCTAATGAAAGGAGCCGGCAATTTAGCTCTGGAACATGGTAAACGGGGCCAATTCTATAGGCAGAACCGTTTGCGATGAGAATGATCGTTCCTTTACCCGCGACTTTCGTTGTGGCCGTTGCGGCCTGGACCTGAATAGGTCTTGTTATTGTCTCATATTCAACGAAGTCGTTTTTTTCAAAGGTAAAGTGGTTTGAGGCACCGGAGTCAATCATCCATTCGATTTGACCTTCGGTCTCATCGTTCAAAGGGAAACAAGTTTCTTTATTTCGCGCTACTAAGTTTACTGGTGTACAATATTCTTCCCGCATGCCATTCTGTAGACTCGAAGTCCAACTTGGTGGGGATTTTGTAACAACCTGTTTGTTAGTTGCTGCGTCGTTTTCAGCATCCTGCAATGGAGGAGTAGGGTGCAGAAGAACGAACCTTTGTGAAGTTCCAGAGGGGCCAGCGGCATCGTCTAAGAACATATCAACGTCTTCCTCCTCAGAGGGACAGAAGAGGGAAACTTCTTCCTCGGGATTGACCCTTTGACGCTTTCGCGGGCGTGGGTCAGAGCTCCTCGCAATCTCAGACACCTCCAGTCTTTGTACTGTTCCGGAGGTTGGGGCCACTCCTAAGCGTTGAGCAAGGGAGTGGGCTTTGTTGAAAGTCGGATATACCGACGTCGGAGTGCGAGGGGTAAACTCGTAGGGAGTTGCGAGGAGAGGACGAGAGGCAATAAAATGCCTAGGAGCGGGGCGAGGAGGAGGAAGGGAGGACGGAGGAGGGAGCATTGTGGTAGGACAGGCGATCTGGAACTCGAAGTTCTCTTGTTCGCCTTGTTGCTCTTCTTCCGCTTGCTGGACTTGTTTTCCAGCTCTGTTCCCTCGAGGACGACGGTTGCGTCCTCGGTTTCCTCCTCGTCCATGTTGGTTTCCTTCTCCACGCTCCTGTGGCTGAGCCGACGTGGAGGGAGAAGGAGCATCGTCCTGAAGTTGTTGTTTAAAGGAGGGGTTGCCTCCTTGTCTCTTGACCGCGCTGAGC
>Ga0307511_10003685_pt1 | contig 15668 bp, 8 predicted proteins | sample 13_EM_MG_FD_200266 | JGI IMG/M metagenome (GOLD analysis project Ga0307511, IMG submission 200266) | Populus trichocarpa ectomycorrhiza microbial communities from riparian zone in the Pacific Northwest, United States - 13_EM | ecosystem: Host-associated > Plants > Roots > Unclassified | place... | reverse complement strand
TGGCCTTCGCTGCTGTTGCTGTTGGGCTGGTTGTTTATTCGGGGTATGCAATTTTTTTTTTTAATCTTTCTCTCTGTTGCAGGTGATAAATTCATATGAATAATAAAAAATCTCTCTGGGCTATGATGTTTACCTAAGCTCCTTTATCAGGTGCACTAAGTAGCAAATGAGTTGAAGTTTGGGTTTGAATAAACTGTATGTCGTTGAATAAACTGTATGTCGTTGCATATCCCAACTCTGTTATGATTCCAAAGGTTAGATCACGGAAAATATTTTGGATGAAGTAGGTCTGCCTGACTTTGATGCAAGGTTCAAAACAGAGTAATATTTAGCCATGCTAGGTTTGTACACAAGCTTCGCTTAGTTAAGGCTACATGAAATGGACCTGATGGTGTTTTAATGGCTAGGTTATTCCCATTTCTGTCATGTTGAGCATGCTCTATTCATTTTACCTTTCTTGGCCCCTCGCTGCAAGTTACTTTTTGTGATCCTAATGCTCCGAGGATAGACTAATGCACAATTCCAGTAGAATCTTTAGTTTTCTTGTCTGTTAGTTTTCTTCATTTCTTTCTCTTTCCTTCTTTCTTTGTTTTTTTTGTTTTTTGGGACTTTCTGGCTGTACTCTTATTGCCATTTCATCTTGCTCTAGGCTTTTGGGTTAAACTACCGTTTTTATTCGAGTCTTTGCAAATGAGTGTCAGCCAAGTTGTGCTCTTTTGAAATAGAAATTGCTGTGAATGATGAAGTTTAGGGTCACTTATTCAGTACAGGGAGAAGAAAGAGTTTTTGTGAAAGTCTGAGTAGCGTCAAAAATATATGTTTTCACAATTGTGGAATCGCCATGGAACACAGTCTATATTGCACAGTCGATTTTGGAAGTTGGGTTTGCTGCTTGAAATCAGTCACTGTCCAAAGGAACAAAAACGACGAATGCTGCTGCTCTTTTAATAATGTAATAAAACTAGTATTGAAATGCTTCACCAATCACCATCCTTTCATGGACAACTTGGTTTTGGAAAATGGCTTGCTGGCATGCAGTTAAAAAATATCTGGTGTCACTGAAATTTCACTCTGGTGTGCGATAATGAAAAAAAATAAAATTAATACAACTCTTCTCACGTGTTCTTCATCTCATCCCTTGGTAATATGATGATAGGTCACTTTCTCCCTTGTGTGAGCCAACCATATTACACGTGCCCAACTCTTATGTTCTTTATGCAGGGGTGACAAGGAAGAGGATCAACACTGTGCTTATGTTGTTGATGAAGACGCTGAGCGTAGCAGTAAACATTTTGATGAGGAGGCTTGTTCTGGAAACCGCAGTCAAAAAACTATACTTGGGAGCTCAAAAACCGGGGATAGTAGCAAGCGTGATCTTGCTAGCACCGGCATTGGAGATGGGCAAGACATTGAGAACAAGAATGTGGGAAAAGATGTATGGGGGAAGAAATCATAGTTAGGCATCAGAGGAAGAAATGAAAATGAGAACATAGGAAAAGTTGCAGGGGCAAGAAATCACTACTTAGGATCTGCTTTCAGGATGAGAAAGGGCACTTGTCTCACTGCTGCTCCAAAATACTGTAGATGTCAGCTAAGTTGGGGTGTTGGGTAGCAGAAAAGGAGGGGGACAATCAATAATCAATTTACAGCTTCCAAGTTTTTTTTTTATGCATAATTGCAGTTCTTCATTTTATGTTGTATTACACTTTGTGATCACCAGTCATTTAATTTAAGTATATTTTTAACCTTTCTTAATATTTATAACGTGTTTGTTTCACTAACTAGCAGAAAAGGAGGGTTTGTTTCACCAACTTGACAAATGGTTTTTGTTAAAAAATTGAAAAACTACTTTGGTGGGCAACTGCACAGTAGTAAGATAAGCGTACCGTTTTCTCCAGATTTGCTTCCTGGTTTCACCAGAACAGAAGTGGCTAAAAGCTTAAACAGTAAGATCGCAAGTGCAAAGCCAAAGATTTTCACAACCGCTCCTTCCTCCCCGCCCCTAGATTTTCCTCAAGAGCTTGAAAACCTGCCTTTCCTTTTTCTTGAGAACGTTGAAAACTTAAACTTAATGCACCATGCACGCACGCATTCAAACATATAGAAACTTGACTGTTAGTGAATCTGAAAGAATGCTGGATTGGAGTGCGAGGCATAAAGAAATTCAGCCACGTTAACAATATTGGAGGAACAAGATAGCTCCTTCTGGTCCTTTATTGAAATAATGTACAAATATGTTAGCACAACCTGTTGCTGACAAATCTCCAATTGGTTTAAAAACAAAGGGGAAAAAAGAGAACTAAGCCTGCACTTTATTTTATGAATAAAGCCCTCATTAAGATTAGTTACATGAAGAGAACTATGACTTGGAGTCCCCAAGCTCATCTTCGTGACTTCTAAACTTTTTTCGGCGAGACCGAGGGAACAACAGCTGATGCATCTGCTTTTGTGCAGCAACTTCACAGGTAGCCTGCAAATTATATATAGACAAAAAATCAACAAAAGTGTAACCTTTTATCCTGGATACTTTGTGTCAAGACACGCTCGCTCAATTTCAAGAACAATGGATGCCTCTATTAATTCCAAAGGCACCAATAAAACTTAAATGTTTCTTGCTTGTGAAGTTATTGAGTACAAGTTTTCCTGCATAACTAAAAAAGTTGCAACAAATGCACTTGAATACAAGCACACATTCCCCTTGATACATGAAACATCCATTTCTTCAACCAGTTACATTTTCAGTGCCTCTCATATAAAAGAACTCACATGTGGAGAAACAACCTTAAATCAGAGGGCAGAGGATCGTACCATTATAATGAATTCTAAAGAAGTGCTCAAAGGTCAGGGGAGAGTGGTGGACACTTCACAAAAAGTATCAAGTGATTAGAAATTTTCAAAGAGAGAATAAGACTAATATCGAGGGACATCTTTGGAATGAAACATGAGTTACTATTATGCTATCACAAAAGAACTGCTGTACTTTATGGACAAAATTCAAAAGTTATGGATATGCATTAAACATGAACATATACAACTCGAAATAAAATTGGTTTTCCAGTGACTACCATCTGGAAATCTATTACCTGATTAGCCTGGATAAGGCATTATCTGTTGTTCTACATATCTCAACTGTGCATTAGATTACTTACCCGGACTTTGAAGGGGAATCGATGAGTTCGTGCTTCCACCCCACAGAAAATTCTAACATCCATGCCAAGGCTATCAATCCCAACCAAATTAGCTGCCTATATAAATTATATAAATTCAAAGGTGCATCATGAAAGGAAAGGAAACAGACTGACCAACTATAAATGACTGTGCTTGAGCAGGAGAGCAAACAGAAGGTTCTCATAAATGTTGCACAAGTGTCTTAAACCAAAGATTGAAGAATGTTGTGAAAGAGACTCCAATCAAATTCTTAGTTCTAATCTTCAACACAATGATTGGATAGCCTATTATGGTTGTTTTAGATAGCCTGATATGGCTTACAGTAAAAAATAAAAAATAAAAGACCTGATGGAATAGGATATAGGGTAGCTGTATATTTGGACATCCACCTTCATTCCAATTAGTTTTTATAGCTTATAAATAAACACACAAGGACAAAATGAGTTAATTTCCACTAATAAATTTATAGCATCTCTTTGGGAGATTATTGTTTGATGGATTCAGATGCTGTTCTTAAGGGCTTAATTGCATATTAGATTGTGTTTCACTTTTTTCCTATCTTAAGTGGTAATAGAATACTATTCACAGTTGATTTAATGGGCATAACAGGGATTTCAGAGAAAAATTTTCAACAATGGCAATAGGGATGACATGGATCGTTCAAGAGTACTATTATGGAATTGTGAAAACAACAGTTTTTGCAATCAGGATTTTTCTCATAGCCAATCTATTCATAAATACAAACACAGTTTTCAATATTAGACTGCAGATTACTTGACGAAACATTTTGTAAGTGGTTGTCAAAACTTAGCCCATTATGACTTTAATGAAATTCTTGAAGATCAAAGAATGAAGCTTACTGTAAACTTCAAGATGATGTGATAGAGTGGTTAGATCACTTTCAATCTTGTCCAGTTTGACAAGGCAAGTTTAAAACCAGTTCACTGGCAAGAATGGAAAAGGCGATATTGGGATTACACAGGTAACTGAATGTTTTGTTCTGCCTCAAAATGTTGATGCATGCACAGAAGTATGTCACTTTATTGAGAGAAAAAACCAATCAGTGGTCGGGTGCTCTTAAATCTGAAGCTGATCCTGTAACCGTTAATTTTGATTCTTTGAATATCAACGAGCCACAACGTATAGATTTCTTGGTTTGGAATTTTCTTTTCCATGACCATCCATTTATTGATTTGTCAAGAAAGGTTTCTAGTTATGCAGCTTTTCAAAGATGTTTTAAGTCCTTCATTTGCTGTTCAAAGCGAACAAGCTGTAATTTTTTTTTGTCATGAATGTGAGTGTTTGTTGCCTATGAGTACTTCGAACAGGCGTACATAGAACAACAAAGACAAGATGATGAACATGTTAACTTTTTTATCAGAGGTTTGCTTGCAAGTTCCTATAACACAATCTCACATATCCAAGCAAACAAGAAATGTGTTCTACAGATCATAGCAAATAAATATGCTGTGTAAAGCTTGCAAGTTGAAAAAAGAAACCAAAAATATTGAGGGATAGCAATCCAAAGCATTTATTTACCTCAACATGAAGACCCTTCTTCTTACAAAGAGCTTTAAGAGCAACATTGCATCTACTTCCCTTTCCGCTAAAGTGCTCTAGAATTGCTGAAGTAGAGTGAGCAAGGACATCAGGCTCTGCATCTTGAAAATCTTGTAAACTAACCACAGACTGCAATACCCAAAGAAATGCACGTTGTAATGGGCAAGGTTGAACTGTGGTACGTGGAAATCACTGCAGATACAACTTATATAATGCTTTCCCTCCAATTAGAATTTAGTAATGGCTGAAAAAAATGTCATTCTGAAAACAAATTCCTTGAGTAAAACAACAATCATATTTTTTTTTCAGTTCACATCGTCTTAATTATATTTCAGAGTAAAATCTAACCCCCCCTGCCCCTGCGAGCTGGGCCCCCAACCACCCCAAAGAAAACATGCAATGCCATGCAGGTCATGATTTATGTGCTGAAAATATGGTTATTATGTAAATACCTGAGACCCATACAACGAAAATAGCTCTATTCTCAAGATCTCCAAACGGTGGAGAGTTGAGCCAGAGCTGCTTCCATCGCTTTTGGAGCTAAAGCTCAAAATTTCTCCATCTAATGTGGCAAAAAGGATAAATATGATGAAATAATTGCACAACCTCATAACAAGCATGTTCTAATGCAAATGAGAGAGAATGCCACCTGAAAATGTTGTTCTTCATAGATCAGATTTATACTAAATACCAAGAACTTCCCTTGAATGAATAAATATATAATATCAGGCACACATTTCATTCTTTTAAATGGTGAAAAGTTACATAAGAACCATCACTGAAGAGTATTGGCAAGGAAGCATGCCATCCCTAAAATCCAACTTGGTGTAGATACTCAATTCATAATCGACAAATGCAACTATTTTGTTCCTTAAAGTATCCATCTGATTTCAGTATCCCCATCAGTCCCACTCCACTAGTGTGATTCAGCTAAAGGTAGGTTCATTACATGAAGAGTAGGAACAGAGAATGGTAAAAACAGCAAAAAAATAGAAACATGTTAAACATGAGTAGAATTGAAGTTGGAGATAAGGGAATAAGATTTAGGTTTGACAAAAACCTCTAACTTCTGTAATTGATTGACAAAATGAGTTGTCTTGTAAAAATAGCCCTAGCAGCTGATCTGCACTGTTTAAAAGTTCTCAATCCTAATTGTTATAGAAAAATAAATTACTACTCATCCTAATTGACTAATATTATTAAAAGTCAAATGCTAGTAACATGAAAACTGGAAATCCTATAAGGATTACTAACAAAACAAAAATCAATAAGCAAACTTTAGAAGTTTCTGCATTAGATAGTTTGGCAAGGTAAGCACAACGATTAGATACCTTTCCAGTCTGAATTATAGCCATCACTATCTTCACAGTGAAATGACCTTCTTAAGTATGATTCTTCATCAGCAAAAGATGGCCGCAGACAACCCACAATAGAAACACCATTTGATGGATGGTCCATTTTTCTACAGTATTCCATATTGATTGCCTATGAGGATGGAAACATCAGGTAAATAAACAGTAAAAAAAAATAAAAGAACATGTCTTTCCATATCGTTTCTCATGTACCTAACTCAACCAATTCGCTCCTTACCTAATTTGTGGCATGAAAAGACTTTTAGATGCCTTTTCTATTATTTTTTTAATTGCTTTCACAATTTCTTCTCACAAATGTTTTCTTTTGAGATTTATGGGGGAGTTCCTCTCATTATTCTTCTTTGCATAACATGTTCTGATACTTGATTTCTTTACTTTTTTGCATATTAAAATCTCTAATCTGATTAAAGGTTTGTTTTAGTTTATGCAATTTCTCACTTACATTTTAGTCCCCGTGGAATCAAGATTTGTTTTCTGCTTAGTGTGCAATTACAGATCAATGGTTCTTTGTTTCTTTGTATCTTAGTTTTTTCATTGCACATAAGCTGGGCACATTACAGATAATATAGACAGGTTTTGAAAGGGTACCACAATTTCCTAAAATTATTGTCCTGTAAGAATGCATAAAGCATTTCAAAATTGCAATTTTGATGTTTATGAAAACAAGGAAAACAGATAAGATGATACAAATCCGCATGCCAAATAAAACGGGCATTTGGTAAACTCTCCTGGTGACCATCTGACTGTTCTCCAAACCATACAAACTGAGCCAGTCCCAGGCCATTTCCATGGTTGTATGACAGATATGGTTTCTCCACTAGAAGTATAGAATTAATATTAACCATGGGTTCAGTAATGACCATGCAGAACAATTACTAACAAAAACAGTCAAACACCAAATATCTTACATTGAAAGAAGACTCAAAAATACTAATAATGATTGCCAGTATTTATACATCTCTGTGGCGTCTTGATTTTGAAAATTCTTAATATATGTTGATACTACTGTGTCTTCCCATATATCTAGCACATGGTTCCACTGTTGTGGATCCTGGGCTGTTATGTTTAAAATTTGTCCTTTGTTCTTAGCTGCGAACTTAACTGGCTGTTCTAGTGGCATTCTACTGCCTCTAGATCTATACCTTGGTATTTCTGCTCTAGTGTCTAGTGACATAGCTGTCCTAGGTAAATTACCATAATTATATTGCTGTTGACCTATAGGTGTTGAGTCAAATGGTGATCTATCTACTTGTCCTAAGAATAACAGCACAAGTAAAAAACAAACAGGTTGTTTTTGCATTTCAAAAATGCTTTTAAAAAATTGAATTTTTTTTATTTTTTTCTTTGCTTCAAATTAAGTTTTTTTTTTTTTTGTTTTTAAATCGTTTTGATGTTCTTTTGATGTTCTGGTGCCAAAAATAAATTTTAAAAAATAAAAAATATTATTTTGATACATTTCCAAACGAAAATCACTTTGAAAAACAATCGCTACCATAGTAACAAACAGGCCTGAAGAGTTTAGAAGGAGCGGATGCAACAAACAGAGATGACTGGACAAGCACTGAAAAAAAAAACCTCAACCAATGGCAAAAATAGATGAACGAAATTTACGGTTTCTTTCTCTCTGTGTTTTTGTGTTTTTTCCCAGGTCCCAGAAAGCTAATTTCCCATTGTCCCCATCAACGAAGCCATGAATTGTATTTGTACTGCAATCATAACTTGAGAAAAAGAAAAGGAAAAGGAAAAGAAAGATTTGTATTCATTCACTGACTCATATTCATTTCTTGCATCCTCAGAAATTAAAATAATAATAATAATAGCAAGTTGATACCCTTCAAAGAAAAGTCTTTATGGAACTGTAACAAAAACTGAAGTGCCGTTCCTAATTTTTCCTACTATTTCATACATCACACTAAATTATTAATGGGAAGAAAAATATGATAATGATAGTTGAAATGGGTATTTCAGAATTTCACAGAAGACTCATCATGTTGCTTCATTAATTCCTTCAGTGAACAATCAAAAGAGCTCATTTTAAAACTAATGTTGCTTTATTTATGTATTCTTCTGATTTGCAGTGAAGCAAGCAAAAAACAACATCAATCGGAGCTCAAAATAACGCCTTTCTCAAAAACACAAAATGGGTTTTCAAGAAAAGATTTTCTCTTTCGGCTCCGCTTCAATTCAATAAATCAAGGAGAAAAAACCAACAAGCATGCAATGCATCCTAATAAACAGAAAGAAGAAACAAAAGCATGAAAAGGAGGTCATAGTAATTACCGAGGGGGAGCGAGGAAGCAGCTGCAGCTGCTGCAGCGATCACCATGATAGAGGGAAAAGAAGATGCGATGGGATGAGAGGAGAGGAGGAAGATGAAAAAGATGGTGTTTGTGTGTCGTTGTTTATGATTCAGTGTGGGATTGGTCCATCAAAATCTGTGTGCAGACCTGGTATGTGCAGTGAGGACTGACTACTTTCTTTCTGTCACTTTGTGTGCTTGGTAATCCGGCTGATTTTGCAAATGTGTTAAAATTGATTAAAATAATATATTTTTTAATTTTTTTATATCAAATAAATTAAAACCATCTAAAAATATTTAAAATATATAATTATATATATTAAATGGCTATTAGAATTTTTTTAAATTTCATAATTCTTGGTTTAGTCTCTTAATTTTTTATAATACTTGATTTTCTAATATCCTTTGATATTTTCATTTTTTTTCTATAAATAAACTACTACTTATCTTATATTCTGAATATTAAAAAAATTATATAAAAAATATATGACCTTCTCTTTTTAAATTTTATTCTAAATATATATGTTTTTACTTGTTTTTTATTTTTTTAACATATTATCAGCATGATGACTCGATTTAATTTATATTGAGATCTTGAAACATATAAATTCTAATGTTATATAATTTGTATCAATTTCAATATTTTTTTCTCTTTCCATTATTGTTCATACTTTATGAAATGTATTTGTAATTTATTTTGATAAATTTTCTTTCCTTTTTATTCATCAAGATTTAAAGTTCATGAAGAACTTGTAAGTTTTTAAATAATTAAATAAATTAAATACAATTCTTGAATAACTAGTATTTCTAAAGAACTGAATAGCAGTTTTAAAAGACTGATTTTTTCTTTTATATTCATGATTTTATTTAATAAGTTATTTTTTTTATATATAAATAATATCAAATCTGACAAAACTTGAATTTACCACTCTTGATATATTAGGGAATAACTTTTTGTCATGGATCCTTGACGATGAGATTCATCTGAAAGTTAAGAATCTTGGAAAGACCATCAAATAATAAAATAATGCATCATTGCAACATTGCGCAAAAACAATGATTTTTATTCATCATCATCTCTATGAATGATTAAAAGTTTAATATCTCACAATAAAAAATCCTCTTGTTTTGTGACAAAATCTAAAGGAAATATATAACCACCAAACGTTTATCATAGTTCTACTGGATCGTTATGATTGGTTACACATGAGGTTGCAATATTTTTAAATTGATTAGTGAATATAATTATGCTCTTTTTAAAATTACCTCATAACTGAAATTATATGGTGAAAATATCACATAAGACCAAATGTTAGAGAAAATATTCTCTACTTTTTCATGCCTAAAATATTATCTTACAACAACAATATAGAGAATGTAATTTCAAGAGGTATTCAAAACTAATTTCATGTTTTATTGTGACTAAACAAAATAATAAGCTTTTGATGAAAAATCATCAATCATATCCCACAAATTCCAAACCATTCCCTGAAGTGAATGGAATCTTTGTCCGGAAAAAAAACCAATGGTATAGATATGAAAAAAAATAAATGAAAAGGGAGAAGAGATAATCCTTCAAAAGGCAACTCACCATACCACTAGAAATGGAGACACAGCGAACTCAAACAAGAAAAGGGCAAAAAATTGCATAAATTTGAAGATAAGTGTCATGGGCATGGTTTGCATGGTCATTGGTCTTGCACTTGTCGCACGCTAAAACATCTTATAGATTTATATCAAGCCTCTCTGAAATAAAATGCAGTTGAGACTAATTTTATTCATAAAGATAATTTTGAAAGTCATAATGTTTATCTTGATGTTAATGCTTGTATTAATGTTTTTGATTTCTTTGAAAACCCAGATAAGACAAATAACATACTTAGTGGTAGAATCCTTGGGGATGATTAATATTTTTATTTGTATTTTCAATAACAATGTCAATTTTATTTCAGTTAAGTAATAAACTCTAATTATATTTTGAATAGAGGCATGACTTTTCATGATGGAGATTTATGTTTGGCAAACTGTGCAACAACGCATACAATTCTTAAGGAAAAAAAATACTTTGAATATTTGATATTAACTAAAGTTAATGTCATTACAATATCAATTCCAACAGACATGATTAAAGGCTTTGTAAGAGCTAATATTTTGTTATAAAATAACATAAATAAGGCATTAAAGATGCATTATATTCACCTGAGTCCAGAAGAAATTACTCAGTTTTAAAGATATACGTTTTAATGGTTATCATATTGAAAAAATAGATGAAGACAAAAAATAATATCTTTTATATTATTTCATGTATTTTTCTTATGAAATTTATTACATGATCATGAAATCTATTGAAACAAATATTGTTATACACCAGAAGTGTTCTGACCTAAAAATATTTATGTTTTGGCATGATCAACTTGGACATCCGGGATCAATAATGATGAGATGAATTATTGAAAATTCAAATAGACATCTTTTAAAGAACTTAAAGATTCTTTTACCATGTGAAAATTTATGTGTTGCATGCTCTCAAAGTAAATTAATTATTAAACCATCTCCATCAAAGGTTGTTATCGAATCATCATCTTTTCCTAAAAGAATTCAAAGAGATATATATGAACTTATTCATCCACCATATGAATCTTTTAGATATTTTATAGTTATTAATTGATATATCAAGTAAATGGCATGTTTGTTTACTTTCTAGTTGAAATGTTTCATTTATTAGATTAACAACACAAATTATCAAACAACGGGTGTAATTTCTTGATTATCCAATCACGAAAATTTGATTAGACAATGATGGTGAGTTTATTTCTCAAACATTTGATAATTGTTGCACTTTTATTGGAATTGATGTTAAACATCTTGTTGCTCATGTATATACTTAAAATGGTCTAGCACAATCATTTACAAAACATCTTCAATTAATTGTTAGACCATTACTTATAAAATCAAAATTGCCTACATTTGTTTGGAGACATGCTAAATTACGTGATGTATCATTGGTTAGAATTATACAAAGTGCTTACCATAAATATTCTCTTTTAAAAACTACAAGGAATTTTATCTGAAATATTATTTAGAATGACGCGGTAGCCAAAAAATTACAAGTTTTCCCTGAAAGAAACCTCGATGATAATTGAGGAGATTTCAACCTTTAGGACAAGTTCTTGACCTAAGAAATCAATGATTGTTCATCATAGCAAACCCACCATAATAAACTGATAAAAATAGGAATATCATCAGACCATAGCAAACAAAGAAAAACAATGTAGCTTACCTCAGGTAAGGCGTACCACGGGTGTTAATATCTTCCTTAATTTTCTCGGAAGGCCTGTCTTCGAGCTCGGGTCTCCTCGAAGCGGCCCCGTATAGTTGGGTCGACACGTAGAATCTTTAAAAAACTAATTAAGGTTCCAAGTAACCATAATATTAGATGGTGTGACTCATTATTCAACCAAAGACCTCCTGAACCTACTCAGAAAGGGTTGTCGCGTTCTCGTAAGGGGGTATAACATTAGTAACGCAAATGATTAGGTATATACGAATCCTTATGCTAACATTGAAGAACTCTGAACTTTACCAAATAAACTATAACATCATTCCACATAAGGGTTATAATACTTGTTCTAATGTATTAATTTTCATTTGAAAGTAACAACTTGCTAAACATATCTTATCTGAATGGTAATGAGCTTAATAATACAATTACTTATTTGTTGTCATTTCTTATTCCATTGTCAAAGAAAAGCATTTCATAAATATTATACTTTCTATGATTTATGCATTAAAACACGATAATCATTTATGCAACATAACTTTAAAGCATTTATCTTTGACCTAAAATTAACAAACAAAAGTTATGCAATGCAATGACTATGATGCCAACTATAATTCAAAAAGTTAAAAGTGTTACTTATTTTTGTATCTCAAAACATAATGCAATTCAATTAAACTTCATACAATGACCTCAAAATTTTTAACATATGAATATGAAACAATAAATTTGAAAGTGACATTGTAACCATGCATAAAACAATAAAACTATATGAGAATGGTAGCATGTGAATACAATATTTGACCACTAGTTGCTGCAATTCCAAATAAACTTCCAAACCTTATTATTCCTACCTCAAGTTCTCCACAATAATAATCCAAGCCAAACAACATTACAATATAAAGTCAATATCAAGTTTGGTGAAGAAGTTCTAACACACTTGCTAAATTTGAAATAAACATATTACCACAAAGAATTTACACAATGTAACATTGACTAAGTTTAAAATAAAGATACAATATAGGTACTTCTACAGAACAATAACAATAAAATGTGGTAATCATCAACAACACACTAGCCATGCCTATCATAACAGTGTTAAGCAGTTGATAAAAACAGCAAGAATCTTCCAAACTATTTTTGAAATAGAATATTAATATATGGCATGTGAAGAATTTTACACATAAATAAACAATATAATTTCTAGCATGGCAAAGAAATTATAATTATTTACAGAACAATTATAATATTCAAATAAGTACAACACTAAGAACACAAAAATATTAAAAGAAGTTATATGCATGCAAACAACTAACATTTTTTAAATAAAAGCTAAGTCAAACATTATTAAAATAAAATATAATAATGTAACCAAGAGAGAAAGATAGAATCAAACCAAGGCTTTGATCTTTTTTCAAACATTAATTTTAACTAAGAAAACTTTCTATCTATATTTATCATTACTGCCCACATTTCCCTCTAGCTTTTTAAACATAAAAACTCAGTTGCAAAAGTATACAGCTCGCTGCCAAAATTAAACACCATCAATGTAGTGAATCTCTTCCATCACATCTTCTATGCTACACCCTTTCTTATCCCTAAAAGTGGATGTGTAGTCACTCCTTTGAGACATGCTACCAATCAATCAATCCAAACATAAAGACAATTGCGCTTCCATTCCAAAACCCTATTTTTTTACACCTTTAGGTATAGATTATTGAGTTGTTTTTCTCTTCCCACCACTATTGTGGTTGCTACTACTATTTACAACATTAAAACCAGCCACCATGTGACTCATATCATCAATAAAATTTGAAATACTATCTTTCTCTTAATCTCTACTTCCTTCCTCTAAATTGAAATCTTCATTACTAGTATTCCTCAATCCATCATCCCTACTATCATTATGAAACAACATTTCTTGAGACAAAGCCCAAGCAATATTGTGGCAAAAGATCTATTAACAAGCAGGCGAATGTTATGTGAAACACAAGTAATTACCCATTAAAAATCAAGGAGATGTTTTTCTGAAATTAAAAGCAACCAAGCATTTGAGTTTGAAACAATCAATATCTACATCTAGTTATATCAATTGCCTTAAAAAGGAAAATAATTGTAAGAGAATGAAGTCCAAGGTAAACAAACCTAAAAAACTAACATAATATATCCAGTTAGCAACATCACATAATTTATCTACAACTTATAGGGAACCCATGATAAATATTATCTACTTTACCTAGGCTGGTAATGCTAAAATATAAGTTCCATCTATCATAGAAGGCTCCAAGAGCTTTCATTCAATGAAAAATGATAGTATCCTATTGGATTATCAGTCTAAGTAGTAATTGTTTTTTTAGAAAACTTTATGATCACAAACTAAAAGATACTATTTCCTTCTCAAATCTGTTGTCAAATCAATCACAATGGAATTAGTGATAGGTTTCGAGGTAATGTTTATGTGACCTTTGTGGTCTAGTGGAGATCGGTTTGACTATGGATGAGAAAACCACCCATTAGAGGGCTTTAACTGTGTGTGTTCATGTTTGTCTTTCCTCGTAGTATAATCCACACAATTAGAAATAAGAAAAAGGTTATTAAGGCATGATATGCAGATGGATTTTTTTGTTTATATAATGTATATTTTTTTTCATTTCTAATCTATCTTATCCTTCAAACTTTAAAGAAGGCAGTAGCACAAGGTTGATAATGCTGGTGATCAAAGACAAAATGATTAGCAAATGCCAATTGATTTCATCAAACCTATGGTTTTGAATTTAAGATTGTTTAAAAACAACATAGATTACCTACAAAACTAAAAACATAATTGTAAGAGAACGAAGCTAGAGTTAAAGAAGCTTAAAACATAACGTAATCTATATAATCAACAACATCACATAATTGATTTCATTCGAAATGTAGTTCTGAATTGAGGATTTCAGAAAAATATTGGATTGCCCGACTAGCAATCCTTAGTCTATTGTTTATTCTTCTTCTTGTTGTACCATAATAATCAACAAGGAACAACTTTCGTTCATGCAGTAACATAAAATCAAAAGTTTAAACATAACAAAGATGAAGGTGATGATTTTGGCATGAGAAATAATGACATAACATTTGAAATGCAAAGAGTGAAAATAAATGTAGTAAATTGTTAAGGATAGCTTACCGTGATTTATTAATATAAATGACAATGGCTTGCCAAAAAAAAAGAAGAGAAAAAGAGAAAAACCAAGCAAATATGATGGAAGAAGATTAGGGTATATGAAAGAGGATAAGGGTAATTTCTGCTCTTTAAAAGTTTGCTCACTCATTTTTTTGGTAAAGATTTTCGTTAAGAGAGAATAAACAGAGGTGTGCCCTCAGGATTTCAATCTCATAACACTACAAAAGCAAAACAATAAGGTATGTATCATAAATCCCTTAAGGTTACAAAAGAAGAGGAGATTGTTCGGGAAGATGATGAGGGTATTTTGGTTAGTCACTATAACAACGATTATTTTCAAAGTTGTCGATGGTGAGAGATGAACAACTAAGGTGACAAATCGGTAAAAACAAAACTATTGTACTTCTTATAAACTCTTGTCTGGACCATCCAAGTCCCACACTCTAAAAATGTGATTGAAATGGTAACCAAACACTTGATTTATGTGATTTGTCTGATACGTAGCAGCTGCAACAAAAAAAAACATATTTTCTGAACTTGTTTGTTTTTGCATTTTGAAAGTGCTTTTAAATTTTTTTTATTTACTTTTACTTTTTTTTTTATGTTTTCAAATTATTTTAACATGCTAAGAGCATCTCCAATGCAAAAAGCTAAATTGAGGAGCTAAATTGATAAAATGGCTTTTTGAATAGTATAAATATAGCTTTTTTGATTATGTGCATTCCAATTGTAAAAAGCTATTTAGAAAAGCCATTTATATTTTAATATATTTCATGTTAAATTCATTTTTATATAATTATATAACTAATTTAGATATTTTATATATAA
>Ga0307511_10003684_pt1 | contig 15671 bp, 10 predicted proteins | sample 13_EM_MG_FD_200266 | JGI IMG/M metagenome (GOLD analysis project Ga0307511, IMG submission 200266) | Populus trichocarpa ectomycorrhiza microbial communities from riparian zone in the Pacific Northwest, United States - 13_EM | ecosystem: Host-associated > Plants > Roots > Unclassified | place... | reverse complement strand
GTATGTTGGTTTTTAAAAGAAAGCAACTTCGAGGGCATTATCAGTATTAAAAAACACTCAACTCGCGTAGTTGATGACAAACTTGTAATTATTTAAGCTCCGGTAACATGTTCTTAAACAAAATCGCTTGTATTTCCGACCACTGCAATCCATGATGATAACAAATAGGAAAATGTCGACTGCGAGACTTGACGAACAAACTGTGGACTGTACGTAACGCCTGAACATAGATCTATGTAAAAGGTTTGACAAACACTTCGAGATTTTCTCTAATCACTACTATCCATGCAAAATGTTCGGAAGTTATACTCTCCCATAAAAAGTCATATGATCATGTGGTCCATGGAGAATTGTACCATCCAAAACAAATGTGAGCTGTTTTGCACAAAAAAAACTTTGGCAATGAACTCCAATCCTTGCAACTGAGAGTCGTGCTTCGCTCTTCCAACCAAGACTTCCAAAGAAATCTTTTAGCCTGAAGAACAATGGATAAACAAGAATGTACTGTACTTGATGTCTATTTAAAATGAAATGTATGTAGTAGGCTACCGTCATTAGACGGATACTACTCAAACTCCTCTTGAACTTCACCATCTGCAACAGAAAGAGAGCCTGTTAATTTAACAAACTAATTAACTAAACCATATTGTTGCTAGGCCTAGGCTATACGGAAGGAAACATGAAATCTTACCAGCTAGATGGACGGCCAGGTTCGCTTGAGCATCAGCCTCAGAATTAAATTCCTATGAAACGTGTAGATGAACAAGGTCAGCAAATTAACCAACAAGGCTAAAGAAGCATCAGCAGCAAAATTTTACACATTGATCTATGGTGGCTTACTTATAACTTGTAGAGCATGGTTTCATTACTACCAAATTCACAGCAGTGGCTCATTTTGTTTTTCAAATTCAGGCCTTTAAGCAGAAGCAAGGAAATACTGAAAATCTTAAAACCTCAATTCTTGGTTGGGTTAAGATGTTTGATCAGGTGCTCTAAAATTATTGATTTCTGGTCAATCTATCCAACCAAGTTGTAAACCAAACAACTTGTTTGGATAAAACAAACAAGATATCTTAAAACAGATACCACCCTTACATGCAGATAAAACAAACAAAAGAAAATCAACTTGTTTGGATCTCAGTGGCACTATACCAAATTGCATTCCTAGCCAAGGCACACCACGAAGCAGTGCAATGTCATTTGCACCACTAGTAGCCTGAACAACTAGCACACTAATTCTAGGTGAGCAAACATGATTGTGCCTTCATCTAGTTTTCCAGGGTTGAGAGGAGTCTTCAGCTTTAGGCATAAAAGCATCACAGTTCAAAAAATTTGGCACGATCTCTGGAGAACACTGCCCGTCCCTTCCAGTATAAGTCTACAAGTGTTTAAGAACTCCTCCTTCCGAAAGTGGGTGATGGAAAATAATGTCAACAAAGGGACCATATAAATACACATTATAACACCAATTATAATATATTTTTCAAAATGGAGCAGTTATTCACAGTATATGAGGGCACTATTGCACAGACAACTGGAAATATGACCATCTTGAATGATTATAAATCCCTGCTTAAAGCAGCACTATAAATGAGAATCTGGGATCCAAAAGGCCTGTTATTCATTCTGAAGGAGCCAGCATGGCATAGCATACGTCCTTCTAGATAGACATGATAATAGAATGTGAGACAGCATTTGAAAAACACACTACATGACCCACAAAATACTAATATCAGCCGCAGAACAACAGGCATAATGAACTGCACTAACCCGTAGAACATGACTGATGTGAAAAGAAAGAAAACTATTCTTCAGCTTTTTAGCTTCTGTGCACAAGTTGGTGATGTTCACATGTTTGGCCTTCCATGAACCCTGAATCTGCACCAAGTAAAATTCTCAATGTCAAACTGAGGTAGAATGAGACGTATATATGACCACTAACATATAAGAACCAAAACTTAGGATGTGAAAGCAAAAGAACAGAAATGCTTAGCCTGTTTTTTAAAATTTAAAGAAACCACCATTCAAGGCTATAAATGAGCCAAGTCGAGCTAAGCCAAACCAAAATAAGCTTTGAAAATTGAGTTTGGGTTGATCTGATTCAAGTGAAACTCTCAATTTCAAACTGAGGTACAATAAAACATATATATGACCACTAACATACAAGAACCAAAACTTAAGACATGAAAGCAAAAGAACAGAAATGATTAGCCTGTTTTGTTTTTAATTTAAAGAAACCACCACCTAAGGCTATGAATGAGCAAATTCAAGCTAAGCCAAGCCAAAACAAGCTTTAAAAAATTTGGGCTTGGTTTGATTGAAAACACAGCATCAAAGCTCAGTCAAGCTTAGCCTCCTAAGCTTAGCACATTAACAAATACACCACGCTCATGCTACCATTCAGCTCATGTTCTCAAGTCACATTAGCACAACTCTAGTTGACCTCAAGCTTTTCTCATTTAATAACAAATCAGCATTGTCATTAAAAATGATGTTACATAATTCCAAAAAATAAAAAAGCATCTAGAAAGGATTGCAAGATTTATAAACAAAATAATGGAGCTTTAAACAAAAGTGGCAGAGGATTCTAACAGACAAACAACAATAGCATCGCAGTAGAGATTTTATTTCAGTTTTATTGTCAAGATTGCTGCCAATTCATGTAGGACAAGGCTAGAAATTGAAGAAGGAGATGGAAGAGGGAATGGAAACACCTAGACTCCAAAAAGGGTGTTTCCTGAATCCAAAAGAACAAAATACAAGAGGAGACTCAAAGTTTGTTCTGAGCAAAAGTGTAAAGAAAAACCACAGTGGCAGAGAGGTGTTAAAAAAAAGAATAAAAATGTAAAAAATGGCCATAGAGGATAGCAAGTTGGAAGAGAGTGTGCAAAATCTCGAAAGTGGGCTGTATAACCTTAGAGTTCAGATGAAAACAATGATAAGTTTATGGCTCGTCAAAATAATCAAAACAGCATGCTTGAAAAGTATGTGGCTCAGCAACATAATCAAAACAGTAATACCATGGTGGATATTGCAAAGAACAAGTTCATCATGAGCATAAAGAACCACCAATCATCAAGAATTAATAAAATTACAAATATCTTAAAAAGAACTCTTCTTCTATCGCGTCACCAACATATCCACTCTTGAGGATACTCTGGTCTTCTTGTTTATTGAACGAGTCTAATAATGAGGCCTGAGTTTCGGTTCATGTGTTCAAGAATAATCTACAGTTAAGCCCAAGTTGCTCATGAACATCTCAGTTCATTTGTAACTCTACACAACAGAGAAAAGTTTGTCCCTGCCCTACATATTCAAAGTTGGGAAGAAAAAAGGTTGCGGTGACAGAAAAAATATAAACATCCGGGATAGTTCAATAGTGTTCAGCCTCTGATGCTCATGCCTTTTCTTGTGTTTTTTTAATCAGTATGTAATCACCAAATCCAACTCCTAAAACTGGAGTTGACTTTGGTGAAGCAGTAGACAAATTGGTCCCAGAATTGCCACAAAAAAGCACTTTTAACTGATAAATACGAGCCATATCAGGAAACAAGTGAAAAGTGAAAGCAAATAATCAGATGGAAAATCAAATTAATAAACTTATTTTGATACAGAAATGGCATGCTAACAGGCAAGCCAGATGAGGGGCATTAATAGTAAACAGGTAATCAACAGCAAACCAACCTGCATACAGACAAGCTTGGAGTCGCCTTTTACTTGAATTTTTGTATAACCTTTTTGAAGAGCATACTTCATTCCCAATAAGATGGCTCGATATTCAGCCATATTATTGGTTGCTATGCCCAGTCCTTCCCGTAATCTGCAGATCTACACAAATTGAAGGTTTAGAAAGACATAAATACCGCTAAAGATAATTCCTGGTGACATAAACTAAAAATGCATACCAAGCTTCCATCATCAGTTCGTAGGACAGCTCCTGCCCCGGCTTGTCCAGGATTTCCTTTTGAAGCACCATCAAACTCAAGAAGACAGGATCTCTGTGAGTAAAAGATCAGGGTTTTCTTTGTTCGATGAATTCATAAAAACAAATATTTTGAAGCATTTACTAGCTTATCCTGGGAAGACACAATTACAAGTAACCAATGAACATGATATTCTACTAACAGATTATGGAAAACAATCTGGCCAAAGAACACATACACAATGTTGCATCCATAATTTTACATCCACGTACACTATTGGAATTCTGTGCTTGACACTCAGCTTGATTATCCAAATTGGCATGCTTACTCATCATAGATGCTGATCCAGCTGTGTCCTGTAAACAATGGATATTCCTTTATTAAAAAAAAAGGCCTCTAACAAGCAGGGGAATCTCATAAACAAAGATTAACAAAGACACACCCTCCAACCAAGTAGACTAGCAGGCATCAAACTTACTGTGATTTCTGATCCCAGGACTTCCCATGATCTCTTTTTTGTATCATTTTTGCATGTTTCAGCATCGAAAGAAGCAGGTTGCTGCGAAAAAGTATTTTTAGTTGAAATTTGAATTGTACAGGAAAAATTCTCTTAACTTCTTCGAGCACCACAGCTTGATGAAAATATGAAATGCTTTCTGACACATGCCTATAAAAATGGCATTATTACATTTTTCCACAAGGACCTCATTTGATCATCGTAAATATGCTTTGGCCATGCGTAGCACCCTGATAACTACATCATATCTTTTTAAATTTCTGCAACAAACTGTTCATCAATTTGAACAGAGTGACTCGCACATTGAAATTTAGATGTTGCTCAGTTTATAAGGTCAAAGCATGTTATAGGTTGGAGATATAAAAACATTATTACCATTGTGCCAAAGATTCACAGAGATTCTCAAAGCTAACAACTTCTTCAAACTATTTATAAAGATTATAAGCTAAGATTAAAAAACAAAATCTGCTTCCTTCCTGAAAATGTGTAAGGAGAAGTGTGCCGAGAAACTGTAGTTCTAAAGGTCTATATCGAAACTGCAATTTAAAGCAGAATGCGTTTCTATTCTGAATAAGACACTGCTATCTTGCAACTAAAGTCAAATGTTTAAATGGAACTGATACCAAGAGAGTGCTCATAATGGTTTCCCTATGTAATGATATAACCACATGGAAGATGTGAATCCTATTAGCATGATAGAAGAATTGGGTTCTAAAATCTGATATTGTGATACGCATCCTTAGTGCAATAATTTTGATACCAACCTTATGAGTTGCAATTATAGTTAGTCTTTGTAGTGCATTTAAGATATGCTCAGGTTTCTTTGAATATTTATGATAGTTTTGTTTCCTATTGGCAATAAAGATTCATGAACCACGTGCATATATCTTTTAATAGAGCTATTCTTTTCTACAATGGTTTTTATTATTATCATTATTTTTTTTTTGCTATCTTTAAAGATACACCATGTTCTATTGTATATCTTTAATTTACTTAGGAGATAGAATATATGCTGTTATTTTTTCTGTCTTTAATCTTTTTAAGGAATTAATAAGTAAAGTTACTTCAATTTCAATTGTACATATGAGGTGATGATTGAGGTCAACTCACCTGGAAAGGGCAGGGCATGAGCACACCAAAAAGGTCCTCTTTCAGATCTGCAGCTCTGACAGTATATAATGCATTCTGAAGCCCATGGGAAACAAGATAGGCCTCAGAGTCCTTGGATAGCGAGTACCCTTTGTAGACACTGACAGGAGGGTCGCATATCTAGCAACAGAAAAAGGGCCAAATATCTTTAGTTCCTCTTCCAAGATAACATCTATATTGTTTATTAACTGCATCAGCATCTATTTCTAAAGTTACTATTAAACATAAATCCAGGAAGAGAAGTAAATAAGAAGAAGAAGGAGAGCCAATAGATGGTTGACAGAAATAACTATATGAACAAGATTGCTATATTACAATTCCTTTAACATGGGTGTCAAATGAGGAGTAAATGGCACGAGATGAGGCGTCAAAGCCTCCTGAAAAACAATGCAAGTTTTTTAAAGTGTCACTTTTCAGCCATAAGTATCATGATTCTCTATATGCCACTCATTAAGAAATGAGTACCTGGAAAAAAATAGTAAATATAAGATGGTGTGAGGAGTTGTATTCCAAACCAGGATGATGGATATTTCTGAGAGATTGATGAATAGAGAACAAGGCAGAAATACCTCATATGCGTGGCAGAAATTTGAAACAGATAATTTAAACCGTGGCAGGACTAAAATTGAACTGGCAGGCCCAGGTCATTCAACACCCTAACATAAACTTTCAGATGTTGCAAATTTAATGAGAAGTGATGTTTTAACCTCCAAAAAAAAAAAGGAAGGAAGAAAAGAAAAGAACATTGGCAACTCCTCTGATACATCTCAAAATGGAAATTAACATATACAAGCATATGGAATGAAATATATAGAACTTATAATATGAGAGCGTTACAGTTACGCCACTTGATAAATAAAAAAATAAATAAAAAAGCAAATGTGAAAAAGTAAAGCATAGGGTGACAATTGAGGAGATTAATTACCGAAGATCCAACTTGAGCCTGACAATCAGCAAAATTCTTATAAACACCAACAACATCTCCTTTCCGCACAACAAAGAAAGCATCATTCTCATGGTCCATAACTGTTGCTGGCTGAGGATCCTTCTTTTTCTTACCCGAAGCTTTTAAACTCGGTTTTCGAGACGAGTAGCACTGGACGCGAAATCTGGTGGAGAGAAATTCTAAATGGAGACCAGGATGTACACAGCTCCTTCTCCAAAAGGGAATCCAAGATTGGTGTGAATTGGTAGCAGTTGTTGCAATGAAATGGCTTGTTCTTCCAAATATAGAAGCGGTATATGAAGACAAGCGTGATAAGCAGTTCATTCCAATGTCACTTTCCCTGGATTATCTGAAAGACAATACTAATTTCTATTAGAACTATTCAATCAAATACTATGAAAAAAAAGTGTCCAAAAAATTTAGGCCCTGTTTAGTTAAAAGGAACATTTTTCATTTTCTCGTTTCAATTCTCTCCTCCATCTCCACGTTTTTACTTCCTGTGGAAAATAATGAAAAAGAAGAAAATGTGTTCATTTGTCTAGAAATAAAAACTGCTTTCTACGAAAATGCATTTAAGTTATTTTTGCTCTAAAAAATCCCAAAACACAAGATTGAAGTTTTAAATACAAATGAGGCATCCAGTTCTCTTATACCATCGGTTCCTAATATAACTGACTCCGTGATTCTCTAATTTCTCTATGTCGATATCCAATTTGTCAGTCATTTACTTAAATGATTTTGACCAAGCTAGAAGACAAATGGACTTTATGTCTCATTTTCACAAGCTCTATTGTAATGATCGGTGAACAAGGAGCAAGACATGCTAGGACTAATCACAAATAAGTGTCTAGTTGAGCTATAACTAGTACTAGAGCTGAAAAACAATAGGGTCTGGACTCCTATCCATAAGTAACAAAGAAAGTGCTGGAACTGGGGGACCTCAAAGAGACAAAACTTCAAGCACTTGGTGTGCATTGGTTCAAGATCACCGACCTTTCACCGCAGTTCAGGAAAGATAGCATAAATCCCATCTCATCTTAGACAAAACTACCAAAAGAAAAAACCCATCTTACAAGCTCAAGCTCAAACCCACGTCAGTTTTTGGGTTTCCTCCTCCTCTATCAATGCTACAGACGGTTGTTGCAAACCAAAACCAACACCATCCCCACTATAGCAATAGTTCGGCCACAAGGCAATTTTGTAAAACAAATAACCTAAGTTAAGTAGCTTTGATGGAAACGCGTATTTTCAAAACGGAAAACATCCAAGGAATGAGCTGTTGTTACAAAGGACAATGTTGGAGAATGTCTTTTGGATGTTTTCCATTTTATTTTTTTAATTGAACATGAAATTCTATTTTTCTGGATAACAAGCACCGATTTTATATTTCCTTTTCTTTTCGTTTTCTTACGTTATCAGGAGCCACACACAGATGAGAAATGAGGATTAATGATGTTTGACTAAGATAGATTCCTTATCAACCCAGAGCAAAAAGAAAAGCAAAATAATAATAATAATAATAATATTATGATGATGATGAGATACCAGTAGAGTAGATTATTCGATTGATGATGGAGCTTGCTACTATGATTGATGACAAGTCAGATAGAGAGAATTGAGAAAGCTCAGCAATGGCAACTCTATCTAGACCCGGCCCGGGAGAGGAAGAGCCGAAGAGGAATAGGGTTTTACTTCTACTTTTATAAACAACTTCCATTTTATTTCCATCCTTCACCGACATGTAGTTCATGTCTGACGACATGTCTAAACTCGTGTTGTTTTTAGTTGGAAGGCACAACTTAATCACCTTGTCTGTCTTCCAAAATTAATCTGGCTTTGTTCTTGAATAATTAGCGGTGTTCAATTCTGATTTCTGCTGAGATTCATGAGTTTCTTTCTCATCTTCAGGTGCTTGTAAATCGTTCACTTAACAAGGGACCAAATCTTAAAATATGGGAGACAATTAAAACAAAAAAGTATATATACACTAAACTTTAAATAGTACAGTACTTGTTAAAGAAAGTACATCAGAGTGTATGTAAAAAGAAAGTACTATATGTAAACTGCTCCAGGATTAAGGAGGGTTGACTGTTTGTTTAAACCCAAGTATCCCTGCGTTCGTGAACAAAGAAAGCTGTGGGTTGCTCATACTCAACTAGACTTCGGAGTAAGCCTCAAAGAATGCTCAAGCTCAGCTTGTTCGTTCATTGAACAAGTTTGGACTAGATGCAAGTAGCCCAGCAGAGCTGGACTGGTGCCAAATTCAAGTTGATTGGATCAATTGACAGCCTGCATGCATGTAGAGCATGTAGGAGCTTACAAAAAATTCTTGGATCATCATATGCGTCTTGTTTCTCCTTATTTCTTTGTCTGGACACCCCCTGGCCCGTTTGTCTCTCTACTTTCAAACAGAGATTCAAAACTAGGGCATGCATCATCAAGAATTTTCAAAATGAGCCATTGTAATTTTGCAAGTCATTGGTGGAGCCACTCGATCAGAGGTAGGTTTCTGATACACAACTCCCATAACCTGTGATGGGTTTTTTATCTTATGATACAAGAGGGTATAGCTGGTTGCTTGCACCTTACTTCTAATCTATTTTGCTCCTGGGACTCCTGCAGCTCAAAGGCAGGGTTTTGGGCTAATCTGAAATGTTCTAAGCTGAGGGCATGTCACAAGCTTAAAAGATTGTTAATATGCCGAAAATGAAGCAGCTGTCAACACACAAGCTCTAACTAGATGATCTCAAGATCTGACATGCACCATGTAGATATACCAGAGCCAGCAAGTCATTACATAGATTGTGTTATGACTGTCACAGAAGTGGTCTTTTAAAAAATGATAGGAATACTCAGCTCGCTATAATATTTAGAAGTCAACTCACGAACTCTTTGGTATTTATCTGTGTGAAGTACGTGGTGACTTTCCAATAATCCACGAGAAAAAGAAATTACTAGGGAATGATAAGAAAATACAGAAGAGAAGGTGACTTTCAGATGAGTGCAGAGCAGAATAGGTATAGGGTTCACTGGCTTTGAGGTGACCCCAATTTGATTACTGCAGGCAACTTCCCGAAAGTTCAGTTTCTAAGACGTTGGGAATCGTCCTGGTCTATAAAACTGAAGACTTTTCGTTCGAAAAGTACCGTTGTCTAAATATTTTAAACTACAATTTTGGGGCTACTCCTATAGAGGAGAACCCCTCAAAAAATTGGCGTATGCCGTTATTTGCGGCGTGCACACGGTATTCTTTAGTAAAAGGCGAAAGAATAGTTCGCTCTGTGCTCACCGCGCGGCTGCGTGGTTTGTAACAAAGAATGTACTCATTTATATAGCAACTCCTCGCGTTTGGATTTTCTCTTTAGGCGATGTGGGACGTCGTGATACTTTATCTCTCTAACGTTGCCAAAAACCTCGTGATACTTTATGTTTCTTGTGTCACTTCGTTCCATGGGCCTAGCTAGCTTGGCAGCATTTTTAAGCCTCGTCATACACCATATGAACCATACTGACAATCAAAGCATCAAGAGGAAGTGAGTTAATACTATGTCTCGATGCTTCATATAGCGAAGGCTAGGATATGATTGGGTATAAAGTTCACCAGCCATTTTGGAAGAAAGATTAACATTACCGCAGCACCGCTAGCACCATTGTTAGATGGAGTGGTGATTAAGCTGCAATGTTTGAGCACCAAAAATTCTTTAATTTATCTTCCATGGTAGCTTAAAGTCATGATGAGACTTTTCATATCAAAAGAAACATACTAATCTTGATGATCAAAATCATACTAGCATTTTGTGCTTACACAGACACCAAAGTTGAGTTGCGAAATAAACACACAGGTTTTGATATTCGAGAGGAAAACAGCACAATGAATGCACTTGAAATGAGAACTGTGAAGAAGAAGATGATGGGATAGTAATCTTTCAACAATCCTACAAAAATTTAGAAGCTCCAATCAGTTTCTTCTAATAAAAGGCCCTGAACATGATGCATATTCCCTACATTGACAACGCAAAATCATCCCACTAATCTTCTTTCCTACAAAACATGGTCATGCTTCACTTCAACAGGTTCAGAGATAACGATCCAGGCTGCTCAATGAGCTCTTTCAAACAACGTTGACAATCAAAAAAACCCAATTGAATTGAGTTTGGCAACCATTCTGTTAACTACTGTCACCACCAGTCCATTCTTTCCAGTCATTGTCAACATGAGCTTGGGCCCATTTGACAGCTACACGTGCAGCTTCAGGTCCTCCAGGTAACCCCTGCTCATTCACAGTATCAGCCATATCAATAAAAGGTGTGACCAACAGTGTTCCAGGACCACCGTACTCTGCATGCAAGAAGGTACTGAATATCTGTAAACAATCATCAGAGGAGAACACCGTTAGCAACACTTTATATACATATGTGCATGTGTAAGTGAATGATAAAAGAAACTCCTATTTACAAGTCATTAAATCACAACACAGTGGATTGATAGTAGAAGGGTATGAATTGGCACACGCGTATATAGATAAATTTAATATCTCATGAGCTCGAATTTGATCATCCAATTGTTATTCCTATCTGAGTTCATTGTTTTCTCGTTCCTTTTCCATCCCACAATTTCCCCCCATTTTTTTAAGATGTTAACAACCTGAGAAACCTGGCTGATCTCTGTGGACATCAGCTGTAATTGCAAACTAAAACTACAAAAGTTATAAATAGAAAGTAGAACAGTTTATTGTGTTGCTGTTCCAAACTTTCTATTATTACTAGGGTCTAAGGCATTCCAATGCCCCCAACTAAACCAGTTGAGAAAATTACGTTCCAGGTATGATAACAGGACAATAGAGAATCACGCAGCATACAAGCAAGACTTTGATATTATACTTACAAAATGGAGAATCTAAGCAACTTGAACTTATAATTTATCAGATTAACAATGTGAAGAAAATCTGAAGCAATAGTGCTGCCAGCCTATTCTACATCCATCCGCTCGCCCAAGCATATGCGAACACTTTTATTACATTCAAACACATAAAGAGTTGTGAACGTAAAATTCTAAACTCCATTCAAAAACCAAAAAAATTGTTTTAAACTCTATGTTAGGATCAATGCCAGCTGCATCTATTAGTAGTGATAAATTCAGCCTCCAAGATAAATCTTGACGAGAAAAAAACAAGGAAAAAATAATGCGTCCTTTGCTGTAGATGCTGGACAAGCAGTTGTGCTTGCAAGTTGTTTAAATTGAGTCTATGCAGCAACATCAATGCTGGCTACATCTATTGTCTACGTCGAGCCCACAAAAAATCAAAAGAACAGATTTTCTGAGTTGTATTAACCTTATACTAAAATTTATCCAACGTATAAGTAACAAACTTTTAGCACTTAGCTTGAAATGGTAAAAGGCAAAGAGAATTAAAAGCACTAAAACCTAAAGCACGGTAACGAACTTCAAATATGAAACAGTTTATATACAATTACCAAAAAGACTGCACATGATTTTTTCACTCTCTCCGAGGAGAGCGACTGGGCGAGATTAGGAGAGAGATTAAGTAAACTACCTCAGTGCAGATTCCTACAACTTCTTCAAGCGAGTCTCCGTAAATATCTTTCTTCGTAAGCTTTTTGGACAGATGGGTCTTAAACTTTTCTGTCTCCTGAACCAAAACGTAGAATTAAAACACGGCGCAGCACAGGTTTAATATTATCCAACACACAAAAGAATAGGCAGCAAGAATGATTGGTATTGAACTTACAGCAACAGCGAATTCGGGAATTGGATCTGGGAATTTGTATTCAGCTGCTCTGCAAATGTGTCTTCTTGGCTGTGTCTGTGCTTTGTTGATGATTGAGGAGGAGGGTTGTAGATCAGAGGAGTATCTTAGACTTATTTCTTTTAACTGACCGAATGCAAAGAAAGTAGTTGAAGAAAAAGAAGAAGAAAAGTTGGGGAGGAGTGAAAGAGGAGGACGAGAAGAGAAAGGAGAGCATATATCTAATTTTGAAGAAAAGAGAGCTTTGCTGCAAGAAGCCATCGCCCGCCTGCCTTATCTTCTTCTCTCTCACTCCTTGTCTCGGGGAGGTTTTGCTATGGTCTCGCTTGTTATGTTTTTTCTCTTTTTTTCCTCCCTCGAGCGCCTTTTCTCTTTTTAATCGGCCAAATTTTAAGAAACCCCCCTGAACTTTACCGAGAAAACAAGTAGCCCCCTAAAAAATCAAAATATCAGATTTTTCACCCTAAACAATATGATTTTTCGAAAGCACCCCTCCTAATAGGTTTCCATGGAGAAAATGACAGAGAAAAACCTAAAAATCCTATAGTTTCTCTCTTTTTCCCTCCTAAAGAGAAAGAAATGTATGTAAAGAAATTAAATCTCATTTTATTTGAAAGCCATCAACAACAATCACCCAAATCAAAACTCAAACTAAACTAGCAACTAATGAAGATGGATTGTGTTTATGAAGAATTCCTCCAAATCAACACATGACAATCCATTGGACCAGCACTTGCTAAAAAACATTTAATGTTTTAAAAATATATTAGAAATCTCATGAGAAAAATTAAAGACAAGATATTGTATGAAATAAAGTTCTTAATAGGGGGAAAACCATCCTTCATGGGAATGTTTGAAACAACCATTCATCAATCTTATTGCCTTCCACCAAAAGGCTTTCAAATGATTCACTTTGACTTTCAAACAATTCACTCCAATGGAGTCATGAAAATCTATCATGGTCTCTGAGCTTTTGAGTTAATGCAGTTGCACTTACAAGGTTAAATATTAGAGTTTTACATCGCCGAGATTGATAATTTTAAACTCGCTCAACTCTTTACCAGTATCTCACTGCATTATGATAATTATGTCTGCAAATCCACGAAACATGCACGGTGTCATGCCAGTGCCGTGCTGACTTTTCCGGTACCGTCATTCCGATGTCATCAGCGATTCATTGCACCAAATATCTGATGCTCCCTGAAAAACATGTTCAGAGGAATGTCATCAAATAAATAGTGCTGATGCATTTCAGCAGTGATTCATTGCACCAAAAATTTGATGCTTTCTGAAAAACATGTTCAGAGGAAAAATGACATGTTTGGTTATATGAATCTGGTTTGTAAAGCATAAAGGGTAAGAAAGTGAGTTCAAAAAATGATATGACAAATAGGAGTATATATACAGAATCAAATTACTCAGTTTCAACGATCTTGCATGATGCCTCTCCTGCCTCTGCCTCTGCCATTGTCCTCTCCTCCCCCCTCTCCCTGTTAATAACGAGACAAATATTCAAAAAAAAAAAAGCTGTAAAGAAATCAGAGACCCGTATGTATGTATTCGTTTGCCGCACACCGTCGATGAAAGGAAAAAAGAAAACCTATTTGGATTTTTTTTGCTGTTGCGGTGATATGTATTTATAGAGTAAGTATATCTTGATATTTTTTTATATAAACTTTAATTGTTAAAATGGTTGCCCAAAATCATTAAGAGAAAAGGGCACTAGATTGTTTGTTTTTCATTTCTCATAGAAGAAAATAAAATTGATGTCTTAAAATAATTTAAATACCTAAACTACAGTGGATTCACATGCAGGGTATACTTGTCCATATTCTTGTAACGAATTAACAACTTTATTTATCATCTCAGATAAAATTGAATTTGGATTTTTTTTTACAAACTTGAATGAATCTAGTGACTTTCTCTATTTGTCGAAAATGATCCTAATGGCCGTAATCTCTTCTATTCCAAAGAATCTGAATACAGCAATGAAATAGAGATATAGACGGTACAAATTTAATATTTATAATAATTATTATTTTTTAAAATATTTTTTATTTAGAAATGTATTAAAATAATATATTTTTTTAATTTTTTAATTTTAATTTTAATATTAAATTAAAACAATCCAAAAACACTAAAAAAAAATTAATTTTAAAAAAACATTCGGCCAGCAGCTTCTAAAACGTCACTTCCCAAGCTGACAAGCAAATCAGTGTGGCAACAGGAATAAAAACCGTTATTCGGACTTTTGGTATTTTCGTTAGTGATTCGGAAGCTTTACATACGCCAGCCTGTATGAGACTGAAACCATTTGTTTGAGCTGGAACACCATTTACAGGGCTTCAAGGTCAAACCAGAGTCCTACTGTTACCGCTGTTGACAAAAGAAAGGAGAGCATAAATGAGCCAGGTTTTGCTTTATCACAGTGCAAGTAAGAATTTGTTGGCTCCCAAACAAGGCCTGCTTTTTGGTCTCTGAGTAGCAAGCTCACATAAACTAAATGCATATCATAGATTTCTTTCATGCGGTTCAAGCCAAGGAAATCCTAGGAAATCAAACACCTCTTTTTCATTGTCAAATCTCAGACTTGCACTAGCTCTTGCACCCTGCAATAAAATTGAAACATATCGCCTAATTAAACCTCAGAAGTCTCAAGAGATGAGGAAGATACCACGAATCTCCAACTTACTCGCTTGCCACCTGAAGCCTGGGTAGCTGGAAATAATCCAGTATCATCAAGCCGATATCCTTTGGATTCTGCTAGCAGTCTCAGCCTGCATTCAGATACAACTGCCAAATGATGATATGTTCATAACAATAGAGGTTCAATCTCTCACAAAAGAACATGAAACAGAGAAATTCAACAAAATTTATTTGCAAGTTATCGGTACTCAATTCCAGACTAAATTCATTCTGTGAACTGTTGAAATGGTAACCAGTAATATTGAGTAGTACCAAAAGCATTTCGAAGCCATGTGGTGATTCAGGAAGACTCAATATGAAAATGATTTTGAAGAACTTAAAAAACTCAACCTGGTCGTATTTTTTTAGATGAAAGAAAATTTTATTAACTGACATAAAAAAGAGAGCAAGTCATCCTCCAAATAATGAAAGCAAAAGGAATATCATAAATGAGCAGACCAATCCTGCTGAATATCAGTCAAGGAAACTCCCCTAAAAGCACCGGGAGCATATCGCAACAAAAAGAAAAGACAAGTATCCTATACCACAGCAATTTCCGTAAAGTGTACTTGTTTTTAAAGACTAGCATTTCTCTACAACCAAGCAAGTGCAGAGCAAAGAATCTAAAGTTGGAAGAGCCGAAAGACTTAATCATTTACACAAAAAAAAAAAAAAAACTGTACA
>Ga0307511_10003683_pt1 | contig 15673 bp, 11 predicted proteins | sample 13_EM_MG_FD_200266 | JGI IMG/M metagenome (GOLD analysis project Ga0307511, IMG submission 200266) | Populus trichocarpa ectomycorrhiza microbial communities from riparian zone in the Pacific Northwest, United States - 13_EM | ecosystem: Host-associated > Plants > Roots > Unclassified | place... | reverse complement strand
CTACATAGATACATGACTCTTGGAGTCCGTTTTCTCCCCCCCTCCCTCCATCCCCCATACACCGATCCCAGCAACCAAACATTCTACCACCCTTGGCACATTTCAGGTTACTGATCACGAGGAATATTCTTAGGGTGTTGATATCTGGGGGAGATGGGTACTGGGTGGAGATGGTGTAAGCTTCTCTAGGTTGGCGTCATTTTGCTCCAATGCCTTCCCTGGGTCCACTGCAATGAACGAATTCTGTTTTAACGCTGCTTCCAACGGTCCCGGAAAGAAGGTACTTTGCTTTAGCGCAATCTCTAGCTGTGTAGCGAAGGAGGAGGAGGAAGAGGGGTAGGAGGAGCAGGCCTCGCGGAGTCCCGCTTCTGAAGTACTTGTACCTCCTCCACCCTCTGACTTCGAGTATGGTTAGTTATTCCGCGTGCTTAGGCTTTTTTGTTGGATTCTCAATTGGGCCGCGCTGGGGGTGGTGGGGGAGATCATCTCCTCAGCAAGGGTAGCCAGCATTTCCTTGCATGATTATTTTTATTTTTATTTTTACACATTCAAAACTCATATACGGCCCCAATAAGGGGGCACGATAAGATTCAAGGGGGACAAGTCAATCTGGCCCACCCCCCAAAACTAAATACACAGGTACTCTGACCTCGAAGGCCACTGAATAGCGTAAAATATCTCAAATCAAGTGAATATAACTGTAGGAGAGGGTACCGCCCGCCTGAAAATCTCAGCGTGCAAGTTGTTAAAGCATGTCTATCGCATCGTATGGCTCTTCATCCCCTTCTTTTCTTCACTCTGGGGGTTCTAGTTCCTCCCATTTCGTCTTGACCCCTAATAGCTCTCTTCTCACCTCTCTAAAACTAGGGCGTGATTGCACAACCGCCTTCCCGTAGGAGACCGCACATGCATTTCTCCGTGTCTGACTTTCCTATATGATGTAGCCAGCACTTCTAGGGCCCCGCTCTATGCGTAGCTATGTGTAGACCGATAGTGCTCTCCTGTCCCAGTCCGTTCTCCTCTGACCGAAGCCCTTCTCGTATCGTACCGTACGCCTCGACTCCCTAGAGACTGCTGTGATCCCTTCTTCTGTCACCTGCTGGGGGGAGGCTGCGGTCTCCCCGAACACGGATGCGAACATGGCTCGTTTGTCTGCCTTTTCGTCGCTGGGTATCTCGATGTGGCCCCGCACCTATGAGATGCCAGTGCCTTTCTCTGCCCCGGCATCTAGTGGCTTTTTCAGTCGTATCTCGCTGCCTACTTTCGGGGGATCCCCTCTGCAGATGTTGATCGCCTTGCGTAGGGCTGCTTGTGTATCGGTCAGCAGTAGGAACATCTCTGTGTCTTTTAGTGCGGTAGCTAGGGCGAGCGCATGTCGCTCCGCGTCTACGACGGAAGCCGTCTTGCTTAGGTAGCTGTAAGGATTCCTCTCCCCCAATGCGATCATCAGCGTAGTAGCCGGACTCTGCACCCGACTCGCGTCCTGTACCGTCCGTGTAGGCTAGCCTCCATCCGTAAGCTAAGAGCCGACCTAGACTTCCCGCCCAGTATGCATTTGACTTGCTTCTTTCATCTTCACAGTCTAAGATTTCTAGGTGTCTGAGTAGGACGGGAAGGTTGCCCTCTCTGTCTCCTTAGGATCTCTCCTCATGAGTGTTGAGCGGGGTGAAGTAGAACGCCACGGCGATGGGGCCGTCGGTTTTCGCTTCCCTTGTGCCGTCGTGCCAGTCTGCATGGCCTGGCGCCGGTGGACTGGCGCTGGAGAGGTATCTAGAAACTCCCTTATTTGTTGATCCCCCGTCTTGAGTGAATGTGCCGCCCACGACCTTACTTGCATGTTTGGACATTGGCGCTGGTGGTGGCGCCGTATATAGAGGGGTATCGATGGTCAGCCTAAAAGTTCAGCATGTACCTCGAGAATTGTTTGGAGAGCAGGCAACACGGTATGGTTGACATACCTTTCAGTAATTTGCAGGGCTGGGGTATCGTGGGCTAGACTTGTGTTATATGTAGGTAAGTAGTTGTTTTTGAACGACCTAACCTGACCGTACTATGTGCCTGCATCGTTAGTCGCTGCCAGTACAGTCTGGTTGTTCAATGGTTTAGATCCCCCGCCGATACGCTATCAATCACCAAACCCCCCATGGCGCAATGGTCTCGGTCTCTGAGTTCTGTTTACCATGGGGGGGGCGGTTCGGCAACAATAGTCCAGGGTTCGATCCCCACTTTAGACGTGGGGATTTAACCAGCTACCCAAGCAAGGGTGGCAACTGGCAAGGGATTACCTCCACCTGACTTCGGCAGGGCGGGGGGAACCCTTTTGTTTTCTGACTCGCCGAGATATTATTTTGAGTTCCTCATCCTCTTTTTCCCTTTCTCAACTTCACCGTCTAAAACCCCGCGGCCTAAGCTCCATCCTACATCAACCGTTGCTACGTATAGTCTGGCTAACGGAAACTTTACCGACAGCTCCGAAGTACATGGGGGGGTACATGAGGGGTACTCTTGTACAGGCCAACAAGTACTACTCCTCATCTATATACGACAGGGCTACCTACAGTCTGCTGAACCAACATGTAGTGCAAGACATCTGGATGTCACTAGGTTCACCCGCACTTCGGATTGTGGTCCCTGAAATCCTCGGTGGTTGGGCGAGAGACTCTGCCTCCTAGCTAGTCATAGTTCATGTGGTTCCTTCGTCACCTTTTTGTCCAGCACCGGTGAATTGAGCTACAGATTAAAATTTTTTAATGTACAAACTCAGCCCAACTCGTACAACCTCTAGGTCCCATACAATCACGACTCATACAACATTTAATTACCTATAAAGCATCGGCGAGAACACAACGAACCCCCAAGGATCACCAGGACGGGACCATTTCTGCAGTTCCCGCAAAGGAAACATCGATATCCCGTGTTTCTCCGGATAATTGTTGGAATCGTGCTCATTTTTCTGTATAGATAGATATACAGCGCAGGTTGTGAAACGCCCGTGAGTAGTGGGCGGTAGGTACTCTCTAAATATTTCGATATGTGTATGAGTAGTCTGTGGGTAGTCTGGTAGGCACAAGCCGCTCGTACCGCTCGTAGAGCGTCTGTGGGCAAACCAGACACCTGACTACCTTGGACCCAGGATGTAGCCGTGAAAAGCATCTAAGGGATGTACGGCGGTACCGACACAGGATGGAATAGGGCAGTTTATGGTCCGGAGGGAAATAACCTAGTCGAGTTTCCACTGGAGAATTCGCTCTCTCGTCATAATATGAGTTTGTATTTATGTACCAAAAAACAAAAGAATTTATACTAAAGCATTGCATGAGGGCGCGGGTGAGCCAATGGTGTTTGCATATGCACCCGGGAACACGACTTTCTACCTGTGAACGGTAAGAAATAATTCTATTGTATCTAGAGAACGAGAGCAAGGTAAATACAGATGGAAGTTCTTCTTAGACCCTATCTTATTAGGGAGCCTGCACACCAACGTCAAGGTGATGAACTTCATAGCGCAGGTTCCTCCTCTTTCCCTCTCCTTTCCTATACTAGCCTACTTTACATTCAACTAAAGGTCCCCTGAACCCTTCCTCCATTTCAAAGCTATGAAATCTTTTATCATAAGGTCCTCCATGCTATCCGGTAGCGTAATGCCGTCGGGCTAGAGGCCCTCTTCCCCTTGGTAAGATTTAGTTCTATCCATCGGACTATTTGCCATAGATGTGATAGCCTCCCTCCGTTGTTCCAGGGCCGCTTGCGTATCGTTGTGGGACCTATGGGACAGTCAGCATACGTATCAAGGTCAGAAAAGGGTTCACCACGGGCTGGCCGCCTGATAACAACCTGCTGAGTGCGAGGTGGCTGAAGAGAAGAAAGGAGAGAGGAACGATTGGGGCGAGGAGGGTATTTATATGATTTTTAGGACTTTGCCAAGGATTGGATAGTGCGCGGGGGGCGGGCTTGGCTTTGCGGGCTTGGCATCCTGCATAGGTGTGCGCCATCAGCAGCTTCATACGAGTGTAGTGTGGTTGCAATTAAGTTGCCATAACCCAACTGCTACGGCAAGAGCGTAATAAAGTTCTTGAAAACCGGAAATTCCCCTCCATATTCATTGTCTCTCTTCCGAGGGGCTTGTGCCAACCAGACTATTCATTCTCTAAATCCTATACACGGGGCACCACGACTTATGAATGGTGGGACACACTGGCGGACCCAATGTTATAATGTTTCACGGAGGGTTTCAAACCCCGTTCTTACATTTGACAGCTGTAATAGTTCATTTGTCCTAGGGTATAATATCTCTGTCTTCTATATAGGGTTTAATATAGTAGCTAATCACTCACAACTTTCACGGTTGAGCCCCATCATCCAGGACCCCAGATCTCTCGGTCGTGGTGTTGTGAGTCCTAGTGCCGTATATGACCCCCGTCTATGCCTATTGCATTGGACAGCATACCAATGAGAGTGTTAACGCATGGTAAGATTGCAGCCCGAGGAAGTTAGCTGGATACCTAGGATAACCAGGATATTTGGACGGATTGGGCGGCCAATTAACAGGACCAGAATGCAAGAGATGGGATGGCGCAGCGTTTGTATCTGTGCATGAGCCAGGCAAAGGACATGGTGGGGAACGGCCCCTCTAGCTAGGATCTTTTCATCGAATGGTGTTGACTGTATCAATGCGTAGGTACAACTTGACCCCTCGCGAAGAAGCTGAAGTTTATTCACCCCATTCCAAAGAATAACTGAACCCAACCGTGAGCCAACTGCCATTCCTCCTCCCGAGGCTTCTTGGGCCAGATCTTTGTTCCTTCTCTGCCTTACCATTCCCTTACGCCACCATATACAGTCCCCAGTGACTTTTGGTGATGCCGTGTATAAGTGAGTCGGGCATGCCGAACCTGAATATAGGGAGGAGATAGCTTCCTCTGTTTGAGGGCCCTGGTAAGGACCACCGATGTCAGGGAAAGCACCTGCTAACCCTAACTTGAGCCAGGTATACGAGTTTCGTGAGAGAAACCCGGGGCTGGGAACACAGTAATCCCGCTGCCTAACATACCGCGGGGCAGGAGACTGGTACCAGAGACTCTTTGAACTAGCACACTACCTGAGCTCTAGCATTCAACTTAGTATACATCGAAAATGCATTACAACTCCAAGCCCAAAAAGTCTCCTAGCTTCGTCGTGGCTCATATCGTCATGGCAAGCATCACTCGTGTCGAGGAAGGGAAGAATTGCCGTTCACTATCGTCGCGAAGGACGGAGGTAGTATCAGGGGTTCGTGATTGGGAGGGGGGCCATTTTGTCCCTAATATGCCTAGACTACAAATTGGTTAGCGATGTGAAAACTCAGGGGAGGATGTAAACTCCCTATCCGTATATTACCGAGTGTCAATTGAATGACTTTTCAAGACCTGCTCACGATGAAGGACACAGAGGACCTGGAAATTGAGTACGAACACGCGGAAGGCGAAATTAGAGCGGGAGTCGTGGGTAATGAAGCTAGTCGAGCTGGCACTGGAAGACGTGGCCCTGGGGTAGATTTGAAAGGGGAAGTCATGGAAGCTGACGGGGCGACGATAGGTCCGGAATAAACAGCCGCTTGACCAGCTGTGGGGCCCCTTCCCTCGTAATAAAAAGAAGTGATCAAAGCACAACCTGCTAGAGGCACTATCCAGGACAGGAAGAGAGTGCACAAGAGAAGTTGGAAGGCGAAGCCAGAGGGAATATTGAAAACAACGCTTTCCGGTAGTCAATATACGGAGTGTGGAGCAATTACGTGTTCAAGTTGATGGAAGATGCTAAAGACTTATCCACAGGTACCCAGGGGTTGTTTTGTATAACAGCATGTGTGGTTTATGGCGGGACCGACGGCATGCAATCTCAGCTTAATTACCACGGAGATAACTAGTTTCAGTTGATCGGACGATTGAACGAATAGGGAGTTTTCTTACCGAGGTGGATACAATAGCCCGAGTACTGATCACACAACTCTTCTAAATTAGACTGAGAAATATGGACACAATGGGGCTACTAATGCTACCCTGCTACCTCGTCCTACATGGGAAAATCATAAGCCACATCCGTCCATCTCGTCCCCATTGGCCTACTCTCTCAGTTCTCGACATAACCGTTTCCCCGACTCTTCGTCGATCCTGACCGCAGAGTTACCCTGAATTCGAAGAGCACTGACCCCCCGTCATTCTCCACCAGGTATGACCCCACACATACGATTATGCTGCTTGAGGGCTCTGATATTCCACAATACCCACCCAAGTATCTAGTACCTCGTCAACATCCCCTCATACGCAGAGTGCACCCCCCCCCCCCCAGTTGATCGACCCAGGCTCGGTAAAGGCAATCTCCGGGGCTACTAGAGGTGGCGGCTGAGTTCAGGGTAAGCTTCATGGGGATACATAGGGGGGCTGCGGTAAGGTCGTTCAAACCACAAAGTAAGATTCTTCAACCAAGGCATTGACTAACGCTTGCTGAGAATAGGGGAGGTCGGTGACCAATATGCCCGGGACATAACGCACTTCAGGCAATACGAATTTTAGTTTTTTCAGAGTCCAATTGCCATGGAAATAGAGCGAAACTAAGACCGAAGATATCGAGAATACATGGAGATAAACTCCGAGGACAATTCTGGGGGTTAGTAGCGATATATGATCTGTGGCAAACAATCATAAGGATGTTAGGATTGCTTTGGGAGTATATATGGTAGCATAGGTGTCAATGAATAACAAGTGGAGGGAAACATGTCCAGTGTTCTAGGGTGTCAAAAGCCTGGCAGAAGAAAACAGAGCTGAGGAAGTATATCTTCCACGCAGTGGGTGAACTTGCTTGGGGTGAAGGGCACGGCAAATTGCCCTTCAAGAAGCCTTTATATAATATACAGTCACATACATAGAGTCTACTGCAGAATGGCCAACGGTGGCTCTCGTATAAAAAATGTTAAAAGCTAAGGCTGCTAGATAAATGTATGAAAAGATCTTAGGTTTAAGAAAAGAGTTCAGATTCACTTCTGTGATTTGGCACACTGGTGCTATGGCCTAGGTGCTGCGGGCTTGAAGTCATCTCAAAAGAACGCAAAAAAATGGTTCTAGTGTGTATAGGGAAGAGTGCAGAACACTTCTTTAACACACTGTGCATAGAACTTGGGTGTGATGGCGTCGGGGTACATAGACGGACTAAGTAGGGAGTGGGATGAGATATGGACGGATCCGGATTTTTGCGTGGAGGTGACTTCTATTCTGCGTTCACAAGACGAGTGAGGGGGGGGGAGGTCTTTATCATGTATCTAGTTGAAGGAGCTGGCACGGCTTGGAGGTTGGACAATCCCGCCACGTCTCCACGTGGGGATGCGTGCCCTCGTCATATACCATAGTATCAATACGAGTACTGAATGATTTAATTAAAAAAAATAGAACCTGGATGGAGTATACGCTTAATTATTAAAGTACCACATCCGTAGTTACTAATACATGTATATATGTTTAATTTCACGCATTATTTGAGATATCTATGATTCCATACATTTGTATTAGTCCACTTTTATTGGGCATTTGTACTATTTTTCTGGTTCTACGTATGTCTCAGACTAAGTTCGTCACCTTGCGCGATCTCACCAACTACCCACAGGTTACCCTGAACTACTCCCTCCATTACTAAGCTCTGCTACCCCAATGCCTTCTTTACACATAGAAACACCTACCAAACACCATGCCAATTTCACTACCCCTAAGTATACACTCAGATGTTCCTAAGCTAGGCGGTCTTGTGCTCTAACTGCGTGGACGGTATGCCCTTGGGGTCTTATCCAGGTCTTTGATGGGCATGCACTGAAACTTCCTGGGGGGTATCTTCTTTGGAGTACCTGCAGATTTACGACATGTCTTTTTTTTTTTTTTTGTAAATCATTACTCGTATTTATACCGCCCATCTCACCCTCTTGACGCGTGTTAAGGTCTCGAGCTTGCCTATTCCTGTGATGTCCTCAATTTTGCTCTCACTTAATCCTTTGTAACCCATCGCTACCCATCTCGCCACTTTCCTCAGCAGTCTCTTCGCCTCGTCCGGTGGCTCCTGGTGTAGTTCCGACCCATAGATCAGGATCGGTATCAGTTGCCCACCGCTATTTTTCTCTTCTGCTCCGGAGGAAGCCTTGTTAGTTTCTTGATCATGTTGAAGGCTGTCTCCGCTCTCTTGGTTCGAAACTTCCAATACTTCCTCCCGTTCGGATGAACCCCGAGGTGGACCTCGTCCTTCCAGTCTTTCGACTTGTCCCATGTGAGCCGGTATTTGGTCGCCGCCGCTTCTAGTGCTCTGTCCATGTTCGTCGCCTTCCCTACCCTTCCCGAATTGACGTCATCGATGTATGATAGGGGTATGAAGTCTCTGCGTGTCCCCGACCCCCCTGCTCTGGCTTTGACCCTCTTGCTGCTCCTTCGTTTGCCCTCCAGATTGTCTATCTCTTTCTCCGCCTCCCTCACCACCTTTGACATATATATCGTAAAAAGAGTGGGTGATATGGGTGAGCCCTGGGGAGTGCCCCCCACCATCGTCGTTCTGCTAATCGACTCTCCGTCCACCTTGATCTCGAAGGTCCTGTGTCCAAGGAAGTGGTCTACCTACTCTCTCAGGTCCTCGTGGTCCTGTAGAATCTCGTACATCTTATCCCAATCAAGGCTGTTGAATGCCAATTTTATGTCTCTGCCATAAACATGGCCCCCGGTTGCCTTCCTTAGCTATCCATCAACATCACCGAGTCTATGGCCCCTCTGCCTTTCCTCCCCGCAAACGCTCTCTCGTGGAATAGTCCTCCTATGCGTCCTAGGTCCTCGGCTACTAGCTTGTCCGCCAGCTTCCCCACCGTGTTTAGTAGGACTATCGGTCGCCATCCCTTCACTTTCCTGTGATCCTTTCCCAGCTTCGGGATCATCACCATCTCCATTTGTCTCCACTCCTCTTCGCCATAGTACTTGTTCCCCACCTGAGCCATCTGACCTGCGTCCTCCAACACTGTTTTCCCTAGTCTCGTGTCTTTCAGAGCTTTGAGCAGTCTCCACGAAATGCCGTCTGGACCAGGGCATGACGAACTCTTGGTTTTCTTTAGCGCCCTGAGGATCCGTTCCATAGTGTGTTCCATTGGGGTGACTCTCTCTGTTCTCCGGCTCTCTCATGCTGGTTCGCAGTGGCCATGTATGACATTGTGTTCCACAAATGCCCTGCACTTCCCCTCCTGGTCGTCCTCATGCACCACCGAGCCGTCCTCTAACTCTAGAGCATGGCATCTCTTCTTCAATTGAAATGGATTCCTAGCTACCCTCCCTATCTGCCATACGTCCCTTCCCTCCTCCACCCTGTCCTTCCAGCACTTCGCCTTCGCTTCCTTTATCTTCCTTTTTAGTTCCTTCCTCGCCTCCTTGTTCTTGACCGCTTTTTTCCTAAGATCTTTGAACTCCCGTTTCCACCACCTCTTCGACCTGTCGCATATGTCCAGTTTCCTCGTCCATTCATTCTCGAGCAGATCTCTCAGCTCTTTATACCCTTCCCCTGTGTATTTATACTCCGTCGCCTTCCGCCGTCCTAACTCTATCTCCTTCTCCCTCTCCTCCTCTCTGTCCACGTACTCCCTCACCTTCCTCCAGTCTGTCTATCTCAGCGTCACGTGTCTTATGCTCTCCAGCTGGGCCCTCACGCCAACCGCGGCATGGTCGCTTAGGCATCCCCAGCCCTCCTCTATCGCCCACGGTCTCGCCTGGCCCCTCGTTAGCACCCTGTCTATCCTGCACCTGTGTTGTCCTATCTCGTGCGTGTGTCCCATGGTCCCTATATTGTCCCATCCTTATTGCTCCTGCATCTCTTCCAGCACCCTCCTCTTCGTACCCCCGCAGCAGTTTAGGTCCCCTATGATCGTGTCCTTTTGCATCAGCTGCGTTAGGGCCTCTTTTAGCTGGTGTTGGTTCAGGTGTGGTGGAAGATACACTGCTCCCACTGTGTCCCCAATCGTTACCCACTCGCCGTTCCCCCTCTTCCTGCACTTCACCTTTCTGTCCTTCCTCACATATACCACTAGGTAATTCGTATTTAGTTCCAGGTTGCACGTGGCGTGTGTGTTCCTTCGGTCCTGGTCGTCTAGTGCCTCTGCTATCACCACCACCTCTGCCCCTATCTCCGCTCCCAACTGTAGCCCCATGTCCCCCTGTATCCGTCCCCTCCTGCCATTGATGTACATCACCTTATTCATTCTCCGACTCCTGTCGGGATTTACCCGAGATGACTCCGCTCTTGCCACCACCACCCTTCTCCTCGTGAAACTTCTTCGGATTCTGCTTCCCCCCTTTCGGGTATCTGTCATCCATCTCCTCTTCTATCGTCCTCAGTCGGTCTGATAGCACTTCCTTCTCCTTAATTAACCTCTCAACCTCCCTCTTCCTCTTCTCCAGGTCCTCCCAGCTCCCCACCCCCCTTGGGCATTCCTGGTCCAGATGTAGCCCCCTGCACACATTGCACACTGGGAGTCTTCTATTTTGTCCGCACCTCCTGTTCCTCCAGTCACCGCAATCCAAGAATGTGTTCCTTCTCTTGTACGGCGACCACTACGGTGGGGCATATCGTCCATGTTCCGAAGCCCTTGAGGACACCTTGTACCCCTCTTCATTGACGTAAAAGTTGTGAGTACCATCCCTGACAAGCTGGAAGACCTTCAGCTTCTTGATGACCTTCTTCCCGTACACTATGTATGGGCTGTCCACACATTCCACTGCTGGCGGCTCGCCGTTTCTTCTGATTAAGGTCATGGTAAGGCCAGTTGGTGATCCCTCGTACGTGTCGAAATTCCTGTTCTGGCCTATCCACTGTGGTGACCTCTGCGCCAATTTCCATCCATTCGAGCGAGCTATCTCCTCCGCCCTTTTGGAAGCCAGCATCCCTTTCTCCCTTCCATCCACGTCTTCCACTACCACCTCCACCCAGTCCGCTATGACTGCCGCCTTTATCGACCAATTCTGTTCCATTCCACTAACCGCTCCCAGGACGATGTGCTGTACCTCGTTCTTCGACGTCCAATTCTTTACCCGCACTGTGACGATCTTCTTGTTCCTCCTGCTGAAGTGATAGGATGTGCCTAGGACTGACACCTGGGCCTCCGGGTCAGCTTTTCTCAACGCTGTTTCTACCTTATCTCTTAACCTCCTCTTCCATTCCAACTCCTTCCCCTTCGCCGTCGTCATGGGAGGGGCTCTGCAGCCCTGGAGGTGTATCCTTAACTCTTGGTCCCCCACCTTCCCACTCCCTCCTTTCTTTCCCTTTTCCTTTTCGATTTCTTTCCCTTCCGCCTCCGGTTCCAACCCCAACCCGCTTCCCCCCAAGCCGGGTGCTGGCCTCATTGACCTGCCCCCCTCCGGCTCCTCCCCTGTCTCTATCTTCTTGTTCTCCATTCCAGCTCTCTCCGGCTCTGGGTTCGACCTCGCCAGTTCCAGCTCTCTTCTGGGTGGGACTGGCTTTTCTTCCCTCTTGAAGATGATTTCTCGTTTTACATGTTCCTTTCCTTCCTTTGTTGGGATATCCCCTCTTCCCCTCGGAGCTCCTAGTCCCCTCCTTGGTGTACGTTGTTTTATAGTTTTGAATGGTTTCTGATGCCTTGATGGGCCTGGGGTGGGTGCGTTGCCCTGAAGATGACACGTGAGTTCGCTGTGTCCGTATATCTTGCATAGGTTGCAGAAGCGTGGAAGTCGTTTCGGTCCTTTGGGGGCGTTGATCAGGATTGGGTCCTCTTTCTTCTCTCCCTCGTCTCCTGTCTTGTCTTCAGCCTTCTGTCTCGTCTCCCGAATTGCGCCCTTGTTCGCTTCTCCCATGTCTTCCGCTACCATCCGTATGCCTGCCTCCCTCCATCCCTCCTCGCCCCAGTCGGACCTCTCTACCGTTTTCCCCTTACCGTCTCTCCCTTCTCTTTCCGCTGTCTCGTTTTCCCTGCAGCAATAACACAGCCCCTTCAACCTCTTCTCCTCCTCACTCCCTGTTTTCCCTCCCAACTCTCCTTCCTTCACCAACCCTCCTTCGGTAACCCTTCCCGGCCCTGGGGGCCCTTTACTTTCCGTACCCGCCACCCTCCTCCATAGACCCTCCTCCTCTTTCCGGATGTCCGCCTCCCCTTGTCTCTTGCCATCCTCTTCCACCTGTCTTAGCATCTTTTCTTCCGACTCCTTGTCGTACTGGATAGCCCTGGTCGTTGTCGGCATCTGCTCTTCAGGTTCTGGCGACAGCTCTGGTTCCATCGGTACCTCGTTTGCAATATGGCAAATGGTGACCTCATCTCTCAACCCACTGATTGTCTCCAGGGTCAGATCTTTGCGGGGTGAAGTGAGCCCTTGGATTGGAGATGGGTCGAGCGAATCATACTCGACTGCTTCCGTCCCTGTTGGCTCTTCTGGTTCTGCTGAGAGCTCCGGTTCCATCTTCGGGGTTAGGTCTTTGCGGATTGGCATGAGCTCCTGGATTGGGGTTGTGTCGAGCAAAGCCGTAGGACTGCTGTCCCACCGTCCTGGCATCCCTCTTGAGGAGATCCCATCTTTCCTTCCATCTGCTTCGTATGTGGGGGGGGGTTCCAACCCTTCATTCGTTGTCTCGGCTTCGGGTGTCCTTGCTCCAGCTCCAGCTCTCCTGGCTTCCGTTTCTCCTGAGACTTCTTTTCCCTTCCCTCTTGTCCGCCCCATTTTTCCTTTTCCCTTGTTTCCCTTCCCCTCCGCATTAGGTGTGTCCAAAACTATAGGGTTGGATTCTCTCCCACTGGGTCGCCTCGCTCCGCCAGCCCACTCTCCCCGTCTTCCCCCTATCGTGCCTTTGAGGCCCTTGCGGATGGCGCTCACCGTTCTCTCTTCCTCGCTCTCTGTGTTCGTGTCCGTGTCTGAGCTCTGTCCTCCCCTGTCCGTCCGTTTTCCCGGGTTGTTCCAACTCCCCTCCGGTCTGGGGGTGTCCTCTGCTAGTGAATCGAATATCCTCTTGAGTTCCAGTCTTAGCCCTCCTACCGCTTCGGCAACCGCGCCTTTTACTGTGCTTCCCATTGCCGTTTCCAACATCGTGATTTCCCTGTAGATGCTTTTATGGTCCTCCCGGAACACGTTGTGGTTGATATGTAGCTTCGAGAGGGAGTCCATGATCACCGCTTGGTTTTTGAATCCTATCGACTCCCCCTCCTTGTTTTCGTTTCCCAGCTTCGCCAGCCACTTCTTCAATTCCCCTCTGCCCACACTTGCCTCTCTCCTGGCCTTATATGTCTCTTCCTTGAGCTCTTGTACTATCTCGAGCATCTTTTCCCATCTCTCTCTTTCCCCTTGTGCCAGCATGCGCATCCTCTCTAGCTCCTTCTTTACCTCCGCATTTTCCCTGGTGAAGTCTAGCATCCACCCCTCCATCCTGTCCCATCGTTCCTTTGTGCGGTGACCACCTCCAGTTCCAACTCCAATTCCGCTTTCGGCTCCAACCCCCCTGCTATCCCAACTCTCCTTTTCCCGGATCGTGGCTTCGCTCTCCCGCTCTCCCCATCCCTGTGCATCCGTGATCTCTGTGATCCTGTGCATCGTTTGCCTTCCGATTGTCATCCAGGGTTCGACTCCCTGGTCTGACTCTATCGACTCTTCTCTTATCTGTCTGTCAATGTCCCTTTCCGCTTTCTCCTCCATGTCCTGTCTGAGCTGTCTGTCGACTAGGTCTAGCGTGATGGAGTGGTCCCAACTCTCCTGTGCCACCCCTGAACCGTTTGGTGAGCACCGTCTGCTCGCCTCCGTCATTCCTCCGCACGTGCCGCAGTACTGAGCCGTATCGCTGGAGCGTCCCCCTACTACAATTGTTCCTGCTGACTGTAGGGATGGGCGAACTACTCCGAAGGCTACGGCCTCCGGGTCCCTGACCGCTGCCTTGGCCTCCCTCGAATATCCCTTGTGCGCGCACCACCTTCCCCCCCTCGTAAGTCCGGTTCCAACTCCCCCTGTCAGTGCGGGAATGTCCACCTGGCGATCAATCCATCCTGCCCCCTTCGCCGCTGCCTGTCTGAATCTTTCCCTGTCGTCCTCTGTCATGCCGTCCCATGCTGCTTCCAGGCAAAAAACCGTTGTTCCAGCGACTACCACTATCGCCTGTCCCAAGGTAACCTTACGGAGGGGGTATACCACTATTGATGTCCCTCCATCAGTTCTCAGAATTCCCGTTCTTGCCGCCTCCTCCAGCTCGTCCCTCGCCTTACCGCCGTCCAACTCCAACTCCAACTCTCCTGGCTTCAGGAATTTGTCCATTGTTGTTGTCGTCTCGGAGTCCGTGTTTCTCGTACTCAGTGTGGGAGTTTCGTTAGGTCCTATTGGTTCGATCGTTGGTAAGTTGTAAATCTGGACCTGTGTATCTCGTTCGCTGTGTCCCGGTATGGGAGTTTCGTGGGTCCGGTTCGTTGTCGATGTCGTGATTGCTCTGCACTGGCGTGACCGTCCGTACAGTGTGTGCCGGAAGTCGTGCGGGTTATCGTGTGAGGGTTCTCCGTTGTGTTGCGGTGTGCTTCTTGACAGGTGTGGGAGTTTCGTCGTGTCCTATTGGCTTGATCGCTGGTGTGTTGTGAAACGGGCCGGTGTGGGAGTTCTCTCAGCTCTGAGTGGCTGCTCAGATTTCGTGGCCCACCTGTCCGTGTGTTTGATATGTGACCTCTGGTTCTTGTTCGCTGTGTCCTGGTGTGGGAGTTCCGTTGGTTCCGGTTGGGTGCCGATGTCGTGATAGCTCTGAGCTGGCACGACCGTCCGTACAGTGTGTGCCGGAAGTCGTGCAGGTTATCGTGGGATTTCAGAACTTCAAAGCCGGGGGAAGGGGTAGTAGAGTTGGGTAAGGGAGGAGAAAAGAGGATCAGGTCGTTGCCGCTCTCGCGGGCTTTCTCGTGGTTCTGTCCGTTCGTGCGTAGCTCTTTTGGTTGTTGCGTTCTGTAGCGGTTTGTGTCTGTTAAGTCGTTCCTGTCTCGTTGAAGTGAAGTGTACGAGGTGTCTTAATCACACCTAAGGCGGCATTCGACTATATAATTAATATACCCATGCTCTGCTCAATCACATCATTCCAGGGTAATACCTGGCCATATGTCCGCGTCACGCAATTCATGTATTAACCATGTATCAGCACCCCCCCCCTTGACTCCATCATCCAGGCCCGTAGGCAGTTCCAAAATGATTCTCCGAACTCGTACACAGCCTTTAATCACCTACCGTCGAATCCCACCTAGACTCATTAAGTTCTACCGTACAGCCATCATGTTGCATTACCCCGTCACATGGAGTAAGTGTGAAGCAAGTTATTATGTAGTTCAAACTCGCCAGCGTTTTCAGTGGGCTAATCTCCCTGAGTTTATTGGTTCTGTCAATGAAGTTTTTTTTTTGGTAAATCAGTACTCGTATTTATACTAAGGTACATGACGAGGGGGTGCATCCCCGGGTGGAGACCCGGCCGGATTATTCAACCTCTGGGCCACCCCAACCCTCTCTCTCTCCCGCCTTCAGGTGCGTCTAACTGCCTCCGGAGGAAATGACTAAAACTAATAAAAAGGAAAACAAAAAAGAAAAAGGAAAGAACGGGAAGAAAAAGGAAGACGGCAATCCCCTCCCGACTCTTCCGCCCCCCTCTCCTCCCTCTCCTGGTTCCTTAGGTGTGCAGCGTT
>Ga0307511_10003682_pt1 | contig 15674 bp, 18 predicted proteins | sample 13_EM_MG_FD_200266 | JGI IMG/M metagenome (GOLD analysis project Ga0307511, IMG submission 200266) | Populus trichocarpa ectomycorrhiza microbial communities from riparian zone in the Pacific Northwest, United States - 13_EM | ecosystem: Host-associated > Plants > Roots > Unclassified | place... | reverse complement strand
GGGGTGGGTTTGGCAGTCGGGATTAGAGGGGGCCAGATGGAGGCGGAGGGGGATGAGGAGGAAGGTGTGGCGGAGGTGGCGGATGGTGTGGGAGAGTCTAGCCCGGATGGTGGAAGTGGGAGTGGGAGTAATGAGAGTGCGAGTAGTCAGGTATTTACTGAGGATGGGGATGAAAATTTGGAGGATTTGAGGAGGGGGAGGAGGGGGAGGAGGGCGGAGAGGGAGAGGCTGTTGGGGGGGAGTAGTGGGATGGGAGTGAGTACGGGGAGGTGAAGGATAAAGACTTCGATTTAGAAGCCTGTGTTGGAGAAGTATCACTGAACATGAAGCATGAGACATTCCATAAAATTTATAACGTCTACAAATGGGATGTTGTTTCTGGCTGGGTCTGGTCTTTTGGTTAAGTTACGGTTAGGATGCATTGTATTTGATATATTGCTGATGTTTTTTTTTTGGAGGCTGATCGTTTTGTATAGTATCTTTGATCAGGGTCCACATTGTATATAAGTAAAACTGGCATTGCTTTTGAGGTTTATTGATACAAGCACCTAGTTGGAATGATAATTCACGGAATGCCAGTGCCTCTTGTCCTTGCTAGAATATAGTATACATGCCAGGGACCCGCGATCGTTGATCTAGCTATCGGTCTCGTGCCTGGGCTCGTGGATATGGGTTTCAATTGACTTCAAAGAGCAATTTGTTGGAGCCATGCTAGAGGCTAGGCTATTTTGGGTAGCATTCGACCACTGCTACTTATCGGGTTAGCCTAGTTTAATTCACTGCCTTATCTAGGTTAGCACAAAATTGCCTCATTACAAAAAGAGTAGCCAATAAAGTTGATGATATCGATCGATCGATCTTGGGGGCTGCGTAATACATGCGACCGCACATACAAAAAGTAGGAGCGGGACTGATACGAGTACTTACCTCTTACAAGCCTACCTGACTTCAGCAGAGCTTCTCCTTTCTATCAAACAATCTAGACAAGCTTTATAACATGAGTTTACTTTAATTTATTTCTAGGTCTCATCTATAAGCTGCTACACTGGTATCGGTACCACTAATCCAGACCTTAAGGCATATTGCTGGATTGCTTCATAGGCTTTCCTACCTTCGAATCCTCACAGGCTTTTATGCCACTCAATTCGACGAATTATAACCATATAACGAGTACTTCAAACAGGGGTCTTGCCCAGGGGGGCAAAGTCTTGAATCTTGAAGTATTGAAGCGGCACTAGACTTCTACAGATCGTATAGAAGCGAAGATATGCCTTTCGAGGGACGTTACCAGGAGAACAAAAGACGCGAAAACAGGGGATACCAATGGCGAGGCTTTGGTTTCCTACCACGCAACCCATTTGCACGGAGCAGAGACAGGGGACAACGTGGTCATGAAGGACACCATACTTATAATTTTAGTGCAGTCGCTTCCGGTGCAACTTGGTTCGTTGCGTGCACATTCATAGTAGCAATTGTCAATACAGATTGGACTCCAAAGCCAGCACTTCCGAACTCATCGAGGATTGATATTGAACCTAATATCATACATCAAAAGGAATTTAAACCATGGAGTCCACCAGCTCATGATTTTGGTAGGAAGTTTATTGCCGCGAATGATAGTTCGGTACACGTTAGTCTTACAAAAGGAGCGGCTCCTAGGGTATAAGGTTGGGCTAACTTTGCGTCTTATAGTATGTTGGCCGTTGGGTTGCCTCGACTGTAGCCACAGACGCTTCTTCTGCTTTAAACATCATGGTGCCTCTGTATCCCGGTACCTTCAAATATTGTGTCCAATTCAGGGTAACAGAATCTAACAAAGTTCCTATGACAGCATCATATCTGGATCTTTGCCACAACTCCACTGCTATCTCAATTGAATTGTCAACTGCAGGATATGCAGATACATCTACAACTAGGACAGCTTTACTCTACACCACTTCTCTAAATCACCCAAACCCAATTTACCAACCCATTCCGAATGCTCACGCAGGCACCACGCCCCTACAGGTTGCAGGCACTGAGGATATTTCTGGATGGAAGACCACGAGAGTCATATTCCCGCTCGCGAATGGAATTACTAATCAGGGTAATATTGGTTTCCTCGGCTTTCATGTGGACCCATATACGCATGTTCTACCTGTTTCAACAGATGTTGGCCTAGGAGACAACGAGAAATCTATGACTATTACGTGCCCAAGTTCACAGAAATTAATTGAAGTTATCACAGATTCCATAACGGGAGAATTTGGCATGAACCCAGATGCTGGAGGAGAGATTGGGGCCTCTTTAGAAAAGCTTGCCACAGTCCAGCCCTTGTTCCATTGGGGGTGGAGAGCTGGCGAGGGGTTTGGCGCGGACCGCAGAATTCTTGGGGTCGATGGTGTGTCCGTCCGGATGGCCCCCTGCCCATTGAAATATTAACGACCTCTAGGCCTGTGCTTGGTATCCGATTGTCCGGGGCTAAGGCATTCAAAACGGGGCTTGGGGGACATCTATTTTCAAAGGTAATAAGACCACAGCCTTTGGCAAGAGGCTATTACTCCACTCCAGAGGTCTAAAGTGCCGTGTAGTGGGTCTGCCGAATCGAAATATGCAGATGTCCCCTGGGATTTCGCAGCTAAAAGGCGCCCTGATGTGATAGTATGTTGTGTTTTCCATGGTCACTACTCGGGGTCGTGGATATCTGACAGCATATCTCTAGGTCATAAGCTTTGGAAATACTGATGCGGTTTCTCTGTCAACTATACAACGAATACCTGGGATCGATACAACATTTGCAACTGATGTTTTCATCAAGCGGTTTGAAGATGCCTATGTTAGATTTGTAAGGTCTATCCGAAACGTCGCCTATCCTGTCCATTTCAACCCAAAGTCTGGCCTGGAATACGATAGTGGGGATGAGATAACCCTTCCTACAGTGGAATTGCAATACGTTATCCCAATCTACCTCCTTTACCCTTTCAATGGTGGACGGCTTGCAGAATCCATACAAAGGGTAGCTGCTCGGCTTGCCAAAGGCGAAGAGGAGGGTTATCGAGGGGTTGCTGAAACAAAGATCTATGTTGTGGATACTACCTCGTGGATGAATATGAAAGAGGGCGATTTAGAGCAGTGGTCGTTCATACCAACTCAGAATATACCACTCAACGAGAGTCAACTCAATGCCATTGATACGTTGAGGCTCACCCCCATAGGGCATGAGAAAGCAGCGGTCTATCTTCAGCCAAGGCTTTGTCGATATCTTGCTACAAATCCACAAATGGAGTGCGCAGATCTGGGGGAGCTTGATGGTGGGGCTATTAAAGGAACCTCCCTTCATGGGACTGTGCGGTTGAGAGGGGTAGATCCAGAGAGAGACAGGATGTTGAGGGAGGAAGCGAGGGCAAGAGAGAAGAAGCTACGAGGGAAGTTTGTCTGGTGATTGAGGTACTTGCATGTGGAATGCACATGGTGGGTGATAAAAGGAAATAGCTCTGCCATGTTGGGCCTATGAAGGTTCTTGTGCTGTTCACTATTGCAGAAATATAGTACTTTTGAAGCGTCGGCTCATGATAAAAGATCAGGCTAGGGATGCCAAAGTCCACTTCCAGAGGTTAAATTGGACCCCAGCATTTTGCTCTTTAAAACGATATTTCCTTGCCTTTGCTAAGCTTAAAGCAGACTCTTGCAAATTGCCGGGGTTGTAGTCTGGTTCCGGGGTTGCACAAATACATTCAGGTTCGTGTGTAACACCGGGTCTCGAAACTGTTCCAGTCGGTGTGCAACCTGAGTCCCACTCACATTGCCAGTCTAATCGCATACGATGTCTCTCTTCGGTGTAGGGGATTAATTATGCTCGTTTTCCACTCCCCTATCCATGACAACCACAACCACAGTTCATTAACACTCTCTTTGCCTCTCTGAGGGGAACGTGTGGTTATAGCGGTCTTTCCTGCCCAATCGTCACTCTTTTTCCGAACTCTCAGTGGGTATTGTTCACCCCTTAGAAACAGCTAATTTGTTTTCTGATCTCCTTGCCGACTCGGATGTGGTCATCTTCGGTCTCGCCCAGGCCGCGCCTCTCTTTTCTTAGCATTCTTCTCAGCACTGCATCCATTGCTTCGGCGCAGACGATATGGATGCAGTTCGCGCCAGTATCGCCTGCATTGAATTCTACGGATGATTTCTTAGTTCCATTCACATTGGGCTCCAATAAGCAAGTCGTCAACCTTGCCCCTTCACTGTCCCAAACCGAGACGTCAATTATTGGCCCTAAAGCGTGTACACCGCCAGGACAGAAGGCCCCGAAAGATAAATGTGTATTATATCGTGGAGGGGCCTTTGACAAGTCGAAATCCACCAGTTTCAACGCCAGCACAGATGAATTCAACTACAAAAATCCAACGTTCGGTACATACTCAAATGGCCCTATGGGCAAGGATATTGTGTATTTGAATGGGGGTGATGGAAGTTTGGAGGTCAATGATTACCAGTTTGCTGTCATCGAGTCGAGTAACATGACAAGTGGGATGCTGGGTTTGGGGAAAGACTCGACATTCCTGAAAAGGCTGTATGATGACGGAAAAATTGCAAGTAGGTCTTTTGGGCTTCATGTTGGTATAGATATTTGGAACCACCCGTGGCCGGTCTTAAACCCTACATTCGATGAATCGGGCAACAAACCTACGACTAAGGATGACCTCAATACTGGGAATGGAAAGAGGGCTGTGGGAACACACAAGAGTTCTATCCGCCAGGAAACAGACGGCAATCAACTGCCTGTCCGTGAAAGTCACAAGTTTCCGGGGTCTCTCACTTTGGGTGGTTATGACAGAACTAAGATTTCCAATAAGACAAAACCGATCAATGTGCCAATTGCCGGCGATGGTTCACTCCAACTTTCATTGACCAGGGTCGTAGCACGCAATATGTATGCAGATAGCCCATTTGACCTCATTTCGGAGCCCCTGAGCGTGGTCGTTGATGCAGACACCCCCCACATGTACTTCCCACGGAACATATCTCGTGAAATAGGGTGGGTCTTCAGCGCCGTCTATGGTGAGCCAGGAGAAGATTTCTTTTATACAAACCTGGCGGATAGAGAAAAGGATCTGGGGAACCTTACCATGACTTTCACGGCACCGGGCGGGAAGGGTGATGAAATTGAGATTTTGATACCACCAACAGTTTGGTATCAACCTGTTGGGTACATGAGAGATTTCGAATTGGTTGGGAATGCCGAATACAATTACTATGCCCCAATGAGGGAGTGGGCACAGGATCCGAAGTCCACACAGATTATTCTTGGGAGATCGTACGTAATATCAACACTGGATACTTTATAGGAGATACTGATTGAAACGTAAATTAGATTCCTTAAAGCAGCCCATCTTTTCGTTAATTATGACACAGATCATTTCCAGCTTGCCCAAGTGGCATATACCAATAGTACCCAAGACATCGTCATTGTGGGAGCTGATCAAGACACACCTAATGATAACGCACCTACTGGAAATTCAAATGGGAACTCAAATATTGCTCCACAAGATGGAGGGGGGCATATGGGCGTTCCTATACCGATCCTTGTGGGTGCACTTGGCGGTGGTGTCGTCCTTATCGTAGCTCTTGTCCTTATCCTTTGCTGTCTTAAGAAACGAAGGAACAGAGAAAAGTCTAAGCAGCATCAACAGCTTGAAGATAGGCCCAACACTGGCACAAGCGATCTACCAATTGGTGGGCGTATGGAAATGGACGGCGATAACGTTGCAATGGTGAAACTCAGCCGTCCAGCCACAGCTGTCTCCCATGCGGAGTCCCATGCGGAGCTACCTGTGAAGGAAATACCTCCAGAGCTTCTCTCTACGGATGTGTATAAGAAAGCAGAGCTTGGGGCAGCGGCACCTACCTATGTGGAACTCGGAACAAAGTCTGATTACCATGAGATGTCATCAAATACAGTCTCGTCCACTACGCCTCAACAGGCTCATACCCCCGTTTCCCTAAATCCGGCTATCTATCCACCTCCATCTCAGTCCCCGCCACTGAATATGCCATCAAACCCTGGCTATCCTAGTTACAATTACCAGCAACAGCGATATCCACCACCTCCTGGCCCTCCGCCACCAACTTGGCAGCAATACCCACCGCCCCCAGGCCCACCTCCGCCAAATATTCTCCCAGCAGGGTACGTGCCACCCCCACCTCCCCCAAATCCGCCATCACCGGGTTCGCCGTATGCTTTTGCTCCTCATCAGTACCCGGGGCAGGTATATCAGCCGCATCCAGCCCCGAAACCGGACCCACTTCTGCGTGCCAGTCTGCATGAAATGGCATGAGATTTTAGGGATATGATGTGCAATAAAGAAATTTATTTGCTTGTGGAATCCTGGGTAACATTGGAGGGGTTGGTATTGGTAGATGCATCTTGGTATGATTAATTGGGGCTGGTCTTCCTCTACATTCTTATGGTGGTTCTTTTGATGTAAATTATTTCGTTGGTCACTCTTTTTAAGCGTGTTAAGGATGATGTGCTTAGGCTTTTGATTTGAGAGATTGATAGAATGGGTGCGAGCTTACCCTGAATACCGATTACTGGATCGAGACTACTGATTGCCCTAATAGGGAGTTCCGGGGTTCCTTACCAGACTATTATGGTTAGTAAACCGCGCGTAGCTTTCTTTTCAATCTGATATGCCCTGGGCTTCATTGCCCCCACACCTTTGAATGAATACATTACAAAATATTGCTTATACCGATATCCAAACTCAGTTTCTATTTGACTCTTTGCCCCCGGTTCCCCAAGCCTAGCCCTAGGGCAACAGTGAGGCGTGGAGGTACAATGCCCACCAGGTGTGTCACATTCTCGTTTTCTATAGAGTGGTATACTATCAGTCTCGAACCGGTATACTATCTAATTCTGCCTTGAAATCAGATATCATCGCTATTTACTCTTTTTTTTTCTTGCCTTAGCACTGAGTCTTCTATTCATCTCCCTAGAGCCTGTTGTAAAAGCCCACCACCAATGGCCCCACCTACCTTCTCCAATACAACTCACCCATCCCACCACATTAACATGGAACCTCAAAGACCTCACCTCGCCTCCCCCAGTCCAACTATTTTCAGCACTCGCCTCGTTGACATCCTCATCCTCTCCTATCGACCCTAACACACACACAATTACCCTCAATTGCTCAATGCACCCCATCTTCATTGATGCAAGAAACTCATACTGGAATCCCTCAATCATTAGCCTCCCTTCCGGTGCTCCAGCAGAGTACCTACTCGTAGCACGAGTTCTTACAAATGGGTTGTATCAACAGACTATAGCCTGCTATGCAAATTGGACAGAGGAGTACAAGTCCCTGAACTGTATAGGGGAGTTGGTGGTGCTCGATATTGCACCTACAGCTGCCAGGTTATGTGGTCAGGTAAATAGTACTGCGTGGGAGGTGTTGGCAAATATTCCAGGGCTGCATGATGGAAGAGTGATGTGGACGGATAGGGGGGAGGTTTTGATGATTGGGGGGACGCAGTACTCTACCCACTCGCTCTTGCATAGATATTGAAAGTGGACTAAATCTGGGAGTAGATCGAGATATACGTGTTTCTCACTTTCACTGCTGACGCTCTCGGCCCCGGGGGTATTCTATCCTCTACACGCCCTCCTCCCTAACTCACCAATTTCATATCCGGTATTGACAGAGTTAAGACGACCACCACCCTATGCGCCTATGGAGAAAAACTGGCTCTTGTTCTTCTCCCCAGGGTATGGGGCATATGCACAATACGAGCTATCCCCGGGCAAACGCACATTCGCAAAACTAATCGGCGACGGATACGTCACGCAGAACCTGACCAGCCCATTAGAAGCCCCTTGTCTAGGGTTTCCCTATCCAATTACCCTCAACCCCGGCGTTGAACATGAGTCTCGGAGCGGGATTAAAAAAGATGGGTGGCACCAGGCAACAAATTCCCTTCGCTTAGTGCTTTGTGATAGAGGGGACTTGGAGTGCCAGGGCGTTGAGGAAATGGAAGTATTTATTGCGGTAGTGCAGAGGAAACAACATAATCGGCTTGGGCTGGTAAGTAGGTACGAGAGGGTTGTGGTTATTTGGGAGGGAAAGCCACCGTTTAGGATGGTGGGGGTTGGGAAGGCGAGGATATTGTTTGAGGGAGAAGATGGGAGATTTTCGCAGGACACTGGCGCTATAGTTTCGCCGAAAGGCGTTACAAAGAATAATGGGGAGAATGGGACAATACCATTCCCGGCGGCATTGTTGGCGGCTGTACCAACTTCAACTACACCAACTTTGACTGCCACCATTACCCTGAACTCGCAGGCTGTGTCAACAGATTCATTAGATAGACGCAGATTCCGGCAACATTTTACTTTCATGGTTTCTATCGCATTTGATCACACACGTAGAAGGAAGGGAGGCGGGGATAGCAATGTGGGAAAGCAGCCTGAAGAGATGTACATGGGATATCTTGACGACTATTTGATTGCTGGGATGGGCATTGGTGATGAAGGGATGGGTGTGATTAGGGTGAGAGTTCGGGAACTTGTGGCGGGGGTTGCGGTCTGTCCGGGGATTGATAACCAAGGAGTGGGTAGGTGGATTTAAGTTGGGGATATAACATTGTTTTGAATATTGCTTTATACAGGTATAGATCTAGGGTTTTCATCCTAGATAAGATGGACATGCAATTTCTAGAACATTTCACTACTCGTTTTTAAAGAATATCTCATGCATTCCTACATCAACACTTTCATGAGCATGATACGTATTCTAAGGACATTAGTACTCAGTTGTATGATTTAAAGGGCTGAGTGACTGCCCAGCAGGAACCTAAGAGGAAACCAGGATATTTGCCAATAAAATTATACTGTTACCTCACCAAGAGTTCCGGGCGCCCCACAAGGCACAGGGCCACTCTCTGCCATAGCTGTCACACTAGAACCCCATCCTCCGCTAGCAGACTACACAGGGACAACCCCTAGGAATGAGAGCAAATGGATATATTAAGTGCATTTTCGCCAAATCATAACCAACCCACATCTATGAGATAGGTACAAGTACTCAAAAAACACCTGTCTTTCTTTACACTCCTTTCCATTCCCCATGTACTCTACTTTAGCTTTACTTCCCCCCAGCATACTTGCCCCCAGCGTACTTCCCCCCCGCGCTCGGGCTCCCTTCCGGCCTCGACGAAAGAATCCACATGAAAAAGAACTGCACCACATAGCTATAGAAAAACAAGAACTGCGTTCTCCGGTTCTTCTGCGAGCGCGCCATAGCGTAGGTTGTGCCTCGGGGGTTATCGGCGGTGTTATCTGGGAGGAGGACGTACTTCAGGCTCCGTAGCTGCCATCCAAATTAGCAAGGGAACCTATTGCGCTGGGATCTGAGTGCAGGACTTACCAAGAAAAACGCCAGCGAAGCAAAAGTATACAGAAACGACCCCCAAGTAATCACACTTGACCCCAACCTCGATGCCGCCATGTTCACGATTATCCCCACGAACTTGTACCCAGAGTAAGCTACTAAATCGAGTAATTGCGACTCGTTGCTAATGTTGAGGAGGTAGCATCCCAGTTTTAAGCCAAGAATTTCAAAGATCACGATGGCAAAAGCGGTGGTGGCTGTGCGGCCAAGGAGCTCGGGTTGGAAGTTGCCGGCGAGGCCGGCGAGGAGGGTCGACAGGAGGATGTATGTTACGAAGGCCATTACAGGGATATACATATCTGGGGAATTGATGTCGTCCCGGGGTGGAAGGAAGTATGTCTCGGCCTGCCCGCTAGAATTTGTTCGTTGTCCACCAGTGCGGGACCATGGTTTGTGCCGCCAGGGGAAGAGTACGAGACCGAGTTTATTGAGGACGTAGCCATTCGTGACGTTGAAGTAGTGCTTTAGCGCGGTGACATTGATGTATCTGAATAACTGCCGGTCCGTTAGCAGCTACCTCCAAATTCCCCCACCCAAGCTCCGCCCCTACACACACTCCAACAACCCAACACGAAAACCAACAGCGAAACCTACGTTCTGCTCCACATACTCCTGCCCTGCCATATACGCCGTCCTACCAACCTGAAACCCCATCTGCGCTGTCTGATCATTAAAGAACCCACCATACGCTGGGTGAATCGGTGTCGTCCCCGGCTGTGGGACGTGCGAGCTCTGCGGACCACCATAATTACTATAACCCGACGCGGAGCCTGGTGGGGGAGGAGGTGAGCGCATCATTGGGATTGTAGAGACATGTTGTGGGACGGGGTGGTGGAGGGGCGGAGATGCTGCCGTAGGCGGGTACCCTGGGCGCTGCATCCTCTTGCGGTGGGCTGGGTGTGGTGTGGCTAGGTAAGTATGTGGGAGGGGTTGGCTATGGATGGTTTAGTTGGGTGATGCCTGATATTCTCGTTCCGAGGGGCAGCGGTGCGTGGGTGAAATTATATTAGATGGTGACGTGGGGGAAATTCTAGATGCAACGACTTCAGAAGATGCAACGTTGACTGTTGAAACATGAAACATGACGGAGCTAGAACCTGTGGGCGAGTCACGTGGGATATATCCGAACTCTTTATTTTCTAAATGAGGATATATATAATGGTATTCTATCCTGCCACTATGCGAATTGGTATCTGGTCTTCCCAATCCCGCCCTTACATATTACCAAGTAACTTTGCAATACCCCCGGCTTTTTCCTTGAGGCTTTGGCCATAGGCGAATTGAACCAGACCTGTTGCATAAATATAGCTTAGCAAATACCGCAAAGGCGCCGGCGAGCTATAGAAACATACCTTTAGTGAAGTTCCAGCTCTCCTCCGGCCTTGTGATGGGATAGTCAACAATCGGGGGAATTCCGGTATTTATCAGTGAAGGCCACCGGTCCACAAGGACACTTTTCAAGTTACAGACACCACGGAGGCCCTCTTCTCCAGCAAAACGGCCGTATCCTTTGAGTAAAGTTAGCAACATGAATCTCACGCCTCATGTGATAGACAACATCTTACCAGACCCGCGTACACCACCAAATGGAAGACTCTGGTTAAGATAGAAGCTTGCAAAATCATTGACAGCAACCATTCCGCATTTCATCTCCCTGACAACTCTGTCGATATGTGCCTGGTTCTTTCCATACACCGAACCGCCCAAGCCAAAGTTTGCAGAGTTTGCAATTTTGATAGCCTCATCGACATTTTGCGCCCACATCAACACGCAAATTGGGGCAAAGGTCTCATTTTGTGCAATTTCCATGTCTGAGGTAACATCTACGAGAAGTGTAGGCTGGAAGTAGTGGCCCTTGGGAAACTTCAGGTTGGTATATCTTTTTCCACCCACGAGGCAACGCGCTCCCTTGCCAACTGCCTCCTCGATCATTCTTTCCAATTTATCGAAGCAGGCAGGAGAGATCATGGCTCCCATATCGACTTGATCCTCATCCAGTGCTGAGCCTGGCCTTAGTTTGGAAATCCTTGGTTTCAAAATATCGATCAGTTGCTTGTATACCTTTGGCAGGGCGATGATCCGCTCAATCCCAATGCAGTTCTGAGACGCACTCTGAAAAACACCCCGCATGAGCACACTACACAAGGACTTTAGGTTCTTGACGTCGTCTAAAATGATATGAGCGTCTTTTCCACCTAGCTCAACGCAGAGCGGGACAAGGGTTTTTGCAGCCGAGGAGGCAACGTGATGGGCGACTGGGCGTGATCCAATAAATGTAATGTGCTGGATTTCAGGATGCGATGTAAGGTATGGTGCAACATCTGGCCAACACATGATAGACTTTCACCTCTAGTCAGTATTACTTTCCCATCGACGTTTTTGGTAGATATAGTACCTGAACGAGGTTCGGATCGTAACCACAGGCTGACAGTGCCCCCTTAACGATACTGATATAAAATTCAGAAGACCAAGCAGTATTTTCACTGCCCTTGACTAATGAATATTAGAAGGATATCATCTGACCCGGTGAAACATACGCATACCAATTATGCCATTGCCTGCGAAAATTGAACTAACGATCGGTCCCAGAAGGTTGTGAAACTACAGCTCCTACGTAAGTATAGTGATGGGAACAACCCCCAGAAGCCAGTGCCTACCGGATAGCTAGACGAAAGCTTAGTAAAACATAAGCATATGCTCAAGGGGGGATCTTACTTCCAAGACACAAGTGCAGCTACGACTCCAAGTGGCTCATATCGAAGTTCCGCTCTTTTATAAACCATCATAAAAGAGGTAGGCCTTTTCTCGGGCCTCAATGCCTTCTCCCCGTAGTCCAGAAGATATTTGATTTTCTCAGTGGTCACAAGAATTTCTCCCAAGGCGGCATCCACGCGAGTCTTCCCAGAATCGAGGCAGGATGCTTGGACAATTGCATCCTGGTTTGCCAAAATATACCTATAGTATCCGTTAGGGCTCGAACTACATCCCCTTAAATGTCATAGAACCACAAACCCTTGAAGTGTCCGTAAAACCCTCCTTCGCTCATCGAATGACGTCCGAGCCCATGAAGCTTGGGCCTTAGCGGCCTTTGCAATAGCCGTATCAATATCAGCACGTGAAGCTGGGCGAACGAACCCAAGGAGTTTTCCGCTAGCAGGACAATAGCATTGAATATCGCTGCTATCAGGAGTCTTTCCAAAGAGTCAGTCGAGCTCAATAAACTACTGTCTAGAGGCTAAAACCTTTATCGACGGGTTTTCAAGCACTTTCCCTTCCCAACCCCATTTGCACTGCTCAGGGACCGGCACAGCGTATGGTATCCCGGCCCACTTGCTTGCTCGAACATTGGATATGACCGCTGTAGCGAGCACAATTGCAGCAATAGCGACGGTAATGGTGTTGAAATGCTCTGGGAGTCTTGCCAGAGCTTCAAGGACCGCAGCATGAATTCCTTCCGCCATGGTGGGTGGTTTGTGCCAACCAGACTAGTGGGTGGTGTTGGTTCAGTACTGGCTATGGCACGTCACAGTGTCTCGTACCGGTCGTCTAGGTAATTTTCCCGGCAATGCTGTGTAGAGGTGGAAGGTTCCATGCTCAACTGTTGACTACTAAATTACATATGCATCCGCCGATCATTAGTCTCAACGTTCCATTAACTAAAGGACCCTGGCCGATACCCTGGTCGTGCCATAAAGCTTAGCTAGATGTCCTAGCGCTGGTGGGAATGTGCTCGCACATTACCCTCACATTAATATTACCACTTCAGTAGCATCACAACTTTGTTCTGAACCATTTGTATGCTTAGTATGATTGCTAACATTTACTCTACAGATCTGACAGTATACACCAAATTGAATGCCTTATCTGGTGTCTAGCTGCAAGCATGTCCCTTGTATCACCGATGTGGCATGCAAACGAAGAAAATGAAAGTTTTGAAGTCATATATAGCTACTGCCGCAACCTGACTGAACCTTGCAGCTGCGGATATCAACGCCTGGACCATTAGGTTTTCATGCTGACTCCCGATGGATATTGCAAACGACGGTGTGTATCCTTATACCGGAAAACAATCCAGCCAGCAACATAACACTTTCTTCACCCACATAACTTGGAAGTCAGGACATAGGTATTACTACGTTTCTTCAAGATATCCTGTTCTAGGACCTTCTTACCTCTGAAGTAGTTTGACTAACTTCACTTAGTCACAAGGCACTGCAAACCGTCCAGCTTTTGTGCATAGAGGTTGGTCAATCTGCCGCACCATTGGTATTGAAGTGTCTAGTGGTCATCAGAAGAGAATCAACTTTCAGGATATAATTGCATACAAATCACCCCAACCCAGGAATACTCCCCGCGACTATCCAATAGTTTACAGTCCCAGGGCGCAAGGTTACGCTTGAGTGGCCTGTTATGGCAGATCAATTACATCTCCAGGCAAGAGTTCCAGCTACTCTAAATCGGCTAGACTCTAAGGACTCGTTTTTCTACCGGTTATTAAATCGAAGGTCAAGAAGCGGTAAGAGGAAGTCGTCAAACCAGCAAGGTAGTGAATATGGCCGGTTTCCCGATGCTCCGGTCTTTACTATGACACCTTCTCCAAATACACACCCGTTACTCACGAAGCCTTTTCCAAGGGATGAGGTCCTAGGGGGAGCGGACATCACAACAGATATTCCTGGGTTGGGGCGGAGAACGGGTGTAGGGCTCTTGACCCGGCGCTATACCAGTTGGCACTCTAATATAGCACCGAATATCACAAGGTCGAAGGTCATGATAGGCAAAGAGGCGATATCCAGCAAATCCTCGGGAGAAGATGGCATTCTCGAATGGGACTGCTTCGTCAAATGCTATTCCGAGGCAAGAGTGTAATAAACCCCACATATGGCGAGTGCGAATACTGACCTTGTGAAATTTCAATGCCACAGGGCCGGTTCAACCTTTCCAATCCTCCAGAACCCCCTTCCCAGAGACCCGGGTTCCAATACTTTCCAGCTCCAATTCCAATTGACGAGGCTGCCCGCCTACAGGTAGTTAACACTGTCGCCTGTGGCATTTTTTACCTGAAGAATGCTAAGTATTCTACAGGCAGTGCAATTGTGCAATCTACCCCTAACTATACACGCAATTGAGAAATGCCACCGATTAGTAGTACTTGCAAAGAAAGTATTTCTAACGAGAATGGGGGCTTTTAGCCTGATTGACGAGAAGAGTGAGATATTTAAAGTTGAGGGCTTCACGGGGAGGTATATTTTCCTCAGGCGCAGACAAAACTGAAGTACAAAGATTGACTAATTCAATACTATTCCCAGGCCCAACATCAGCAGGCATCTCAGTATCGGTGCACATCTTCTACTGTCAAGCGAGCCAATCATCATTCTTGACACTGTGAAGGTCAGCAATTGTTTTCTTCTTCTCTGCCAATGCCTTTATGTCGACTCACAAATAATAGGATTGGCGATTCCAAGGGAATCCAATTGTGACAGGGGCTCCTTGGATACGATTCTATGCAGGGGCTCCTATAGTTACCTCGAATGGTGAGATTGTTGGTGTCTTCGCAGTATTTGATACACAGCCTAGGGAGAGCTTTGCTATAGCCAGTCGAAGGAAGTTGATGGACTTTGCTCGGCTTGTCATGGTTGAGCTTGAGCTCGTAATGGATGAGAAGGATACGCTGAGCAGACCTAGGCCGTTATGCTTTTTGAGAGAGAGCAAGATCACTATACCCACACTTCCATCTAGAGAAGAGAGAGAGGCAGTGAGGGCGAGACTATTCCAGAGCATCGAATCAGATGCAGAAATGACCAAGAAAAAGGATACTTCTTTAATTGGCAGGATCCATCAGGATGTTACCAGAACAGCTCAAAGTGGGGGACACACAAACCTCAGTAAGACAACATTGACCTCACTTCACTCAGCAACCATACGTCAGTATGAACTATCTGGTATGGGCAATGCTGAAAAAAACTCGGCAAGCTTTTCTGTACCCTTGGGTGCTATGGGCTACCAACCTCCTCTATCGAGCCCTGGATTCCATTCAGTTCGCACAGCTCAGATAGCTCTGGATAAGGCAGAGACACGCCCAGCTACCCCTTCTTCCACCACCAAAAAGGCTCTTCATCGAGAAAATTATCCTTCTATTCTTGATATGGTTCATGAAGCTAGGATTAGCAACAGAACATCACAAAAGTTGGACATACCCTCAGGGTTTTTGTCTGCTAAAACTTTTGACGAGATATCGCTTGCTACATC
>Ga0307511_10003681_pt1 | contig 15678 bp, 10 predicted proteins | sample 13_EM_MG_FD_200266 | JGI IMG/M metagenome (GOLD analysis project Ga0307511, IMG submission 200266) | Populus trichocarpa ectomycorrhiza microbial communities from riparian zone in the Pacific Northwest, United States - 13_EM | ecosystem: Host-associated > Plants > Roots > Unclassified | place... | reverse complement strand
CCTGTTCTCCATACAAACGAACTGTGGCTTTAACGCGAAATTCAATGTCGAATCCTGTTTTTTATGAAGGAACAGGGGGTGTGGGTGTCTCACGATATTGAATCACCCGAGGCTTTCGTTGCTTTTTCCTCATACATACTGGACAACACATCGTGAAGAGTACCATTGCACCTTGTCAGAGGCTAAATAGAATCGAAATACACTGCCGAGCCTTGATTTCTGGAGTTCGTGCCCAGGACTAGCTCAGCCTGTAGTTCAGGAAGGCTTGTAAGCAGAGAAAGACTCGTCTGATTACTTAAGTGAGGAGGAGTCCCTGAACCTTGCAGCCGGTACCTTGAGCTGGGCGAATAGGCTGACAACAACAGTTGTACGTCTAGGTAGATCAAAGAGCCGATGTACCGTAGCATATGCATCTTTAACCCACTGAAGAACCGTAGCATCGAGTAGCTCAGGGCGTAGAACTCGTGCTCGAGATTTGAATCCACGACGGCTCGGGCTCAGTAAGTATAATTTGAGGGGAAAGAGAAGAAAGCTACTCACCCGACTTTCTCAGTCTCCTCGAACTGTGCTTTAAAGCTCGTAAATCTAGAGCAGAGTCTTATGTACTTAAGTACGCCCAAAGTTCGATGCGGACGTTGGGGCTTTGTCTCAGTATATGGAGCTGCTGCAGTACCATCTGAGGGGTGGAGCAGCCAGGACACGCTTGGCACTTTACCTAAGGTTCACGGATCGAGTCTAGTTTGCACAGAGAGTGGCCAATGGCCCCCAAGCAATCAGGCTCGTCACCTAAATTGGCAATTCTCGACTTAGGATGTTTACTTCAGCAACCGAATGCTCTTCACATCCCGAGTCGCCATTCTCTGCAATATCCGACAGGCCTTGTAAATCGATTATCTTGCAATGCTACTTTACATTTTAAATACATGGCTTCCTCCGAGACCGAGCCCCCCTTGCTTTCATTTATTCAAGTATATCCTCTAAATACCTGTTGCGATGCTGGTGGATATCAGTACACAAATAGAGAGCACCTTTGTGCGGCGATTAATGAAGGTACCTAGTTCTGTTAGTTGAAGACAATTCCGTTATTCTCGTTGTTCACAGAGAGTAGGCGGATATCTGGATATTAGCTACGATTGTGTAGGCTGGGATCTCCTATCGATAGCTCCCGGTGCTCAGCAAACTCTGCTAAAGATCTTGCGGTTCTTAGAGCTAGCCTTGTCTTGTATATCAACCCCACTTCCCCGTGGCCTAACGGTATGATTCCCGCTAGCTCACAGGGCACCCTGCGAGGGTTCGGCTCTCTTGACAAGCAGAAATAGTAAAGTAGCAGGCGAGGTTACCTCCAAGCTCTATCTCGAGTTGGGCTTGGGGGTGCTCCTGATCTACCTTAACAGACAATCACGCAAGCTGGCGACTCTGCATTGGATATGGGCACAATAAGACACGCAAACAATGAGCGCTGAGCTGAGCCATCTTGTGTTCGGAGGAAGTGATAAATTATAAACTTGAATTCGACACAGATTGATTGTATTGGTCCCGTTCCTACCGAACTTTCACTAGCTTATAATCGATCAAGCCCTACCTTGCTCCCAGAACTAATCTCCGTGGTATGTGCCAACCTAACTCTAGCACCAATGTCCCGATCAGCCCAATTCAGACCATCGGAGTACCGAGAGACTGACTTGTTTTGGGCTCAGATTGGGGCGGCTCTAAAACCTGCACCGCTTCTATAGAATTCTATGAATCGAATATAGTCAGGGTAACTGAATGTAACTGATCATGAATGTATAGCTGGCGGGCACCGGCTATTTAATAATACTACTCGCAACCTGCTGGTTACGTACCATGAATACCTACCCCTCTTTCACCCGCTCCATATCCATTAATAGTTATTAAGACAGGCTAAATCCTGGGCTATGGCTTCTTACTATCAGGATCTTCCTTACATTTAATGCCTGGGGGTAATACTAGTGGATAGTATAGACCCGAATCTACCCTTCTCAAGGCTAAGAATAAAGGTTAGGATATTGTGGATGTTGATTACGTAGGGAGTTTGATTTGTATGGGGCATTCTGAGTACACCATTTTTTTTAAATAGGCCCAGCCCAACAAGAGTATGAGGAGCAAGTAGCACATGTAGAGTACATTGATATGTATCCACTCTTATTAAAATTACATTTTCAAAATCTGTACGTGCATTCAGGCGTAGCCCATGGCGAGGCGATATATCCACCCTAGTGGTATCAAAGAAAATAAATATGATTCTTCCAAGATATCATGTTCTTGGCATCTTGTCATACAAAATATCGGCAAGAAAAAACTACTACCACTTAAATAAATGCCCCGAGGATTTCCCAACACCGCTTACACTGTCGCTGGAGTCATTCCACAACCAATCAATTTTTTTCAAATTTTTTTGGTTGAGTTAAAGCGGTGGCGGTTGGGGGTTTAAGCTCCATTAAAAACCATGGACCAAACTTCCAATGTCATCATCCTCCTTGATATCCTATACCTTTCTCCCTGGCTTTGCAGAAAGTCGGATTCGGACCACTACTATTACCCCTGGTCCTTAATTTGACCAAGTGGTTGAGATAGCTGAGTCAGTTTGTATGGAAACCTGCGTCGGATGGTGGTGAGCGTCGGCCGGTGGTGGATTACATTAGGCCTCCATATTTTTTGTATCGTCCTTCAGACATAGCCGGAAGTAATTGTGAGTATCCTTTTAGTGATCCATAACTCACTGTAAAGTCATACAGTCATGCTCCCAGCAAGAGCTCCACTCCACTTCCTTCCTTGAATGTTTCTAGTTGCCGACTGAATCATTTACCACGACACTCTCCCTGATATCACTAGTCTCGTGAAACTTTCTCATTGCAACCCCGCTTCTCAGGTATTCTCTTTGGCTCCATAGCCGGATGTTACACTTGTCGTTTCTCTTGTCTGACCAGGACAATACCCACTGCCTACTGCCAGAACCAGGTCCTAGAAACATGTGAAAATCCAGCTATTCTCATAGACAGTGAGTATATGGTACATTTTGAGGCGAGCGGGTACATGCATATTTGCCCACACCCTCAAGCACACATTGTCGTTTAGCCGGTGCCTATACCTCTTTCTCTAATCAGCGAATACCGGTACGGTAGCCAGCAAAGAGGTAAGACCTGATTGGGGGATCGGCCATAGGCGTAACATTGCTCGGGTGCTTTTCACCTCCTGTTTTGTAAATCATGCCACATGAGAACACAACACAGCGCCACTGTGACACCGGTGGGCTAACAGAAGCTAGTTTGAGTGTTCCATGTCTCTCTTCGCAATGAAGTTGCGCGATTATTGCGTACTGTGTGCGCACGAGCGTAGGACATATGTCTGTGGGAGGTCAGGTTATCGATATCGTATGGTTTTGGTCGATCAGAGAGGATGAGTCTTCCCAGAGTGTGTCTTCAGGCCTTGAGCCAGTAGGATTTTCGAGAGGGTGCACACTTGATAAGGGATACATATGTAGTAGGACAAAAAAAAACAGGTTGGAGGTGTCTCGAGAAGACTACATAAGGAAGCTCAGTGCCCCAGATTTCTTCTTTCCTTTCCTCCGTTTCATTGGCAAGCGGCACGAGAGGTACAAAACAACAGAGCAGCGACAAAGGCTTACTTAGCCTTCAGTCTATCCGTGATTTTCAGCTACATAGTATCCTAACTTGAAATAATCAGCTTCTCCAGTTTGATTAAGAAGCAAGAAGAGCATACGGCCTCATATTTCACTTAGTACGAGGAGCTTGTGCCAACCAGACTAACGGCCCCTTGCAATGAATACCATTAATCCCTCTCCAGTACGCACGCCACCTCCTCCTCTGCCTCCACCGAGGCCCGCGAGCGTACCTTTGGGTACACTAGAAGCTTAAGACTGGAGTGGATCAGTGCAGCAGAGGAGTTAGACACAGCAACAAGCGTCTCACCCTAGGTACGTACCAGTTGCATTTAATCTTGTGCAAATGAATTCGGTACGGGTACCTAAGGGTGGTGATTGTGAACCGACGGGACGGGTACGCGCATGCAGAAGCGGCGGTGCGTAGATTTCAGCTGGGCTATTGTCTGCCGGCTCCTTCTACTGTGGATTCAAAATTGCGTATATTTATAAAGTACCGCTTGTCTGCTCCTTGACACTGGATCAGCTTGTTATTGGTGGTTTTTCGTGGGCGTTGCTCATCTATATTGAAGTATTCAGTCCCCGGAGACTGCTGTATGCTCGCTTCGCCTGCAGGGCGATAACAATCGGGAAATTTAGGGTGCCTGCGTAGCCCTACAAAAAAGACAGTCCCCGGCAGATACACAAATCAGCATTGGGCCTCACTTCCGAGACGTACCACCAACCAACAGCTACCAACAACGACACACTCACACACTCGCTCCAGGCCCTGTCTTGCCGACACCAACGTCACTTTCCTTGTGTCTCTACCTTCCTTTTCCTTTTCTTCTGGAGACGAGGTGTTGTAGTCTGGTTGCACTACCTCTCGTAGAGAGAAGGGGGGTAAGGCTGGGGACCGCCGGCTTCATACAATCAAAAAGAAGTTTGTCTCACTCTGCACCTACCTTCGCTGATCAGGCCACTGACTTATTCCAGAAGAAAACCGGAGAAGGGAAACGGCCTCTAAAGGGCCGTCGTTTCTATTGTGAGTGAAGCAGTGCTTGGTTTGTTCATACCCATCCTCTTCCAATCCATCCAGCCTGCGAAATAGGCAAACTGACTTAGCCATTCCAACACAAGGAGACTTTCAGGTGGACAGTTTGTACCAACCATCCTTCTCTCCGTATAGTATTCCCTGCCTTAGAAGCAACAAACTGACCTATATATACGTAAATCATTAGCTACCAGGCTCCAGCAATGAGTCTCCACTCAAGCTTCCTCAGGAGGGACGCAAGATCTGAGCCGGCTCTCAACGCCGTGTACGAGTCGAAGAAGGCCCAAGACACGGTACTGGTCCCACCCACGCTGCCTATATTTGTGCATGGGTCGTTGATGCTGCCTGAGATGCTCCTGATCTACCTTAACAAAGAGACAATCACGCAAGCTGGCGACTCTGCACTGGATATGGGCACAATAAGACACGCAAACGACCCCTTGGTCGTTTGCCCAGCAACCATACATGGTTACCATCGGAGGCAATACAATGAAAAGCCTCTCGAGCCTCAGCAGCCCCAAGCGGCCCAAGAAGCCACTCCGCCGGCAACCCATGAAGAGGGACCAAAGCCAAAATGCCGCTCCTTCGCAAACTTGATCCGAAAACAGTCGTTCCGCTGGACACTCTTCCAGCGCTCCCGACCCGAACGTGGCCTCGCCGAGTCGGAAGCCGATCAAGGGGCCGACTCCGAGGAAGATCAACTTGGTGGTCTTCTCTTCCCATACGTCCTTCCCGGGCCGAACTTCGAGTCAACGGTCGATGGCATACTCTTCTATCCAAGAAGCAAAGAAGAGTACGACAAGTTCATCCAGACGTTCAACAAAGACCACACGGATGAAGATGACGGAGAGACGATAGTGGGAGTCCAGGTACTCGACGTGGAAGTCTTCCTTGACGACGCCTTCGAGAAACGGGGGAGTCGAACGATTCGGGTTAAGGGCGGTAAGGTAAATCATCAATGTTGGCACTTCATCAAGAACTTTGACCTCCACCAACGTGATGACCCTGACCACCTGGCGAGCCATCATGTACCTGAGGCTCGACACTACGTGCAACTCACACCTGGCTTTCGAGACAATGCGGTGATCGAGAAAGCGTTCTATCCTGGTCGATTCGTCCATCCAGACGAAGAAGGCAATACACTGACAGTACCGCCCACACTAGCGACTCTCTGGGGGCTTCCTAGCGCTGTGATTTCCGGACAATCAATAACCGGAAAACGGGGTTCGACGATTGTGAAAGCGATTGTTTTCATTGCCGGTACGATTCCTACGCCTAACACCGAGCGTGATCAAATACTAAGATCCGCTGAGGTAAAGCTGGATAGTGTCGGAACCCATGTACAACAAAGCAGCCGCTCTCGCCCACATTCTACTAGCTCCCTATCAACGCTAGCTGGATTGGCAAAAGGTATGAAGAGACCTGCTAGGAGAGAGGAGGGGATGGAAAAGGATGGGCATGAGGACCCAGTAATTGAGAAGAGGAGGAGAGCCGGCTACAATAGGGCGGGGTTATTGGAGAGTGGGGAGAAGTGGAGGATGAGGGACTTCCGGGAATTGGTGGTGCCGAGATTAATGTTGGGCGTGGAAAACTTTCATCGAAGCAGAGCCAAAGATGAGGCAGACAATGAAAGGGGGATATTGAAAGGGAGATTGAGGAGATGGGGGAGTAACTTCCGAAAAAAAAAGGTGGAAATAACCAAACCCAGTGATAAAAATCAAAATGTCATCGAAGAAAAAGAAGAAGAATTGGTCCATAAAGATGCAAGAAATCAAATCAAAAAGGAAGGAGAACAAAAGGGAAGGGAAATAAAAAGAGCTGGAGAAATGGTGGAAGAAGGAGTGGAGGGGAGGCGGCCGAGTGGCGGTGCTTGGTTGTGGTCTCGACTCTTTGGAGTAAGGGTAGAAGCGAGGAACATGGGAGATATGGAAGTGGGAGTGGGTATTGCGGGAGAGGATATGGAGAAGGAGTTTTCTAGGGAGATAGGTGGTGGTTTGCGGGGATCTTGGTTTGGGAATTGGTGACTTGGGACAGGGCAAGCCCATAACGAGTTTGTGGTTTGAGAGATTGTTTTTCCTTTTCCCTTTGTCCCTTCTCCATTCCTTTTTTTGAGACTTTGGGGGTGAAGTTTTAGGGGACGCTAACAAGACCCATATGATGGGCCAAAAAAAAGAATATTGAGAGATACCGGGCCCAGCAACCTGGGTCCCCAGAACGAGGAAGAGGCCAGAAGAGGAGGACAACAAAGGAGCTTGGGCTTTTCTTTTCCCCCTCCTTCTCTATTTCCCCCCTTCTCCTCCCTTTTTCTCGACTTTGAGACACTAAGTAGACAGGTGAACCGCGAAGCACGAAGGAAGACTGGAGCCACTGGATCCCGATTCTCAGCCCCCACCAGCCGACTGGGTTGCTAACGCCTCGAGCTCCGCGGTCTCAGCCTGACCGGCATGCTACCGACTCAGCAAATGTTCTGGAAAACTGGAGGTTTTGGCAGGGTGGCAAAAGGAGGAATATTAATACTAACAAGGTTCATGCCCAGACCTGCGGGAGATGGGCTATTGAGCAGGAGGGTTCTGCACTGGTGTTGCAGCGAGCCGGGTCAAGTTAAAGAATTAACTGGGTACCAAGCGGCGGGCAGGAGAGGTGCTGCACTCGTGTTGCAGTGGGCCGTTGGCCGGGCTCATGAACCCGGTGTCTAGACGGCGTACTGTGTTTTATTCTCCTCTGGGCTCGGGATCTTTAACTTTGGGGAGCGTGAAGGACAACAAGCGGCTTCAATTTCAACTTCTATCTGGACCTCTCTTATGCTGGATCACGTGGTGGGCTTCAATCCTTTCCGGATATTTGTTTTGTTACACTAGCGGGAAAGGGGGTGGACAAGAACATTGACTATTTCTTTTGTTTTTGCGGTGGAGAAAAATAAAACGGGGTGCCATCTCTAAAACTCGCTCTTTCCTTTATCATTCGGGTTTTTTTGAGGGGGGTTTAAGGGAACGGGGTGCGATCTCTAAAACTCGCTCATGTTGTCTTGACGGAAGTTGAAAAGCATGCATGGAGTGCGATCTCTCAAACTCGCCCTTTCTGTTCCATTAGAGACTGCGGTGTCCAAAACTAGCGGCTTCCAACGGACCCTGGCATCTCAAACTAAAGCGACATCAATGACCGCTATGTCAAAAACTAGCTTCTTTTCTTTTCTTTACGGACCTCTACATCCCGAACTAGCCACTTCGCACATTGGACCCCCCATCTCAAACTAGGGGGGCTTCCTCAGTCTTAAACTAGGACAACACCTTATGACTGCTATGTCACAAACTAGCCAACTTTATTTTACGACTGCAAAGTCGGGCTGGAGTTGGCATTTGAGTTCAGGGGGGATCGGGATGGAGCTTTTGGGAGTTGAGCCTTCTTTTCTTACGGTTTCTGGTGTTTTCTTGGGTTTAATCCGTTTCCTTTTCTTCTCTCTTTTTTTTTGGAGAAGGCGGTGCGCGATTCTGGCAGTTGTGGGCTTATCAACTTGGATAAGGAAGGAATAGAAAGCTTTGCTTTGTAAGGGAAAATAGCCCGTGCCAACCAGACTAGAAGAAATAGAGTGAACACTTCTCCAAACGTCTCTAATTTATGAATCCGACATGTATGTATATTGGCCAAGAACAGTCAGCTTTGGGATTTCGCTTGCCCACTTGAATCAGTAATTACCCTGATCTTGATTCCCGAGCCTGAAGCTTGGCACTGGTCGAGTACAAACGATACAGTATGTAGGTAGTGCTTGGCAGTCGGTCAGTGAATTTTGACAAGGAACTCGTTTGCCTGTCTCACTAGATCTACCACTCTGAAAACGAAATAGGGAGCATTGAAGTGTGTATTATTTGGGCAGTCGGCTTTACATAGAGACGTCAGCTAAGGTAGGTTGAGGGTTTAAATGTATCCCTGAAGGGTGTTCATGTTTGTATGAAGATACTCGGTATGGAAAGAGTGAGAAAGCATCTCGGGGATAGGTTACCTACCTATTGATCATAGTAACCGGATATTCAATACGGACAGGCCTTTCTCATGTCACATAACTCATACATGCTAGTGGTCCGACTTTTCTCAACTTAACTTGTGAAATATATGTTACCTATAGTGCAGCGTTAAAAAAGGCATACAGGCCGGTGATCTTGTGCCACAGGGTATATACATCTAAATTAGCAATCCCATGAACCTCAGCTGTATATTTGTCAAATTATTTTACCTAGCTAATACTAACGCGGGTGATCGCCAATATAGAGTACTTAGACATATGTTTCTAGGCCAAATCTTACATATCTTATCCCTTGTCATGCCTGAGTTCGGATCTTGATGGCCTGTCACCCGCAGCCATTCACGAATGTTCCGACGCTTGCAAACGACCCAACTAGACTAACAAACTACTAGAAGACTCTTCTGCAGCTAGCCGGGACTATTCTGATTAGTCAAGCCAGTCAGCCTTCCACAGGAGCGGTCGTGCCAACCAGAACTACCAGTCAGTACATCAACCTAGTTTGAAATCAAACCTCAAACTCCACAAAGCACCATATCCCCACTGTAAAGCACTATTCTCCAACCTGAAAAAACACCGAATCCTCATATCTTGACCGAACCCCACCTCTCGCAAACCGAGCTACCTATTAGTTGATTATTTTCGGCACATCAGAGGCATGTTCCCACCAGGGAGGGATGATTTTATCTTTTGGACCAGATGCGTTGAGATCACTATTACTAACAAGACTTTGCTTTTCAGGATATAGATAGCCCCAATGATATTAGCAGCAGGCTTAATTCTTGCTGGGGGTGGTCTGGGTGCTGTCATGGGATATGGTATTCTCACCGCGATCGGGTTCACTCCCGCGGGAGTTTTGGCTGGTGAGTAGGTGTTCAAATTTCGACAAAATTCTTATTTGGGAGCTAATTTTTCGAAGGTTCTGTAGCTGCGGTATGGCAGGCCAGCATTGGTAATGTCGTCGCGGGAAGCCTGTTTTCCTGGCTTCAGTCTATGGCGGCCACTGGCACAGTGTGGGGATGGGGGCTGGGCATAGGTGCAGCTATATCTGCCATAGGCACAGCTAAATCTGGCATAGGTGCAGCTATATCTGGCATAGGCGCAGCTATATCTGCCATAGGAACAGCTATATCTGGCATAGGCGCAGCTATATCTGGCATATGGGCAGCTATATCTGGCCTTGTTGTAGCTGTAGCGAGGTTTGTGGCAGCGGTGAGGCGGTGGATTTGAATAGGGAAGCTTGAGATATACTTCTAGCTTTGGAATTTTCTAGCTAGGAGCAGAATTAGCCTTACATAAACTTGTCCTGTGTCTAGATGGTTAGTGGATGTAGTATGCAGATGTAATCCATGACTCGGAAAATAACGTCTTCTCATTCACGTGAGCCTCGAATCTTCACTATATATTTGTTCGGTATTAAATATCCTAGTCTCCTGTGGCACTAGTTACCCGAATGTAGGACGGCAAGGGTGTATACCCCATAGCCCGTTAGAAACTGTGCCGCTGGATGTCGCAGATATCTCAGCTTAATAAAGCCCAGTGCACATATCTGCTCAAGTGGTGTAGTGACAGCAGAATGTGGCTTACCCTGAGCAAGTCTCGCCGTGCTTGATCGTACATATGGTCTCCGCACACGAGGGCATACGAAGCCTGATTGACCCAAAATCCGGGAATATCTACCGGAGAATTCTTTTATCAAGTAGGATACCCTGTTTATATGAGAGAACCTTTTTTGGGGAAAAAAAACGTATTCGGCGTGGCTTTTCATAGAGTCGATACCCTCTACGGTACTCTAAGCGTATTCCCGGCGAAAAGCGCATAGCAAGCAGCTAGCGAGGTTCCCCTGTTAGTAAAGAAAGTCTGCGTATTTCTGAACCGTATGCATAAGCCCTCGTTCGGTTCTGGTATGGATGTTCAATATCACTACAGTAGTGTATGTACACGTACCGGTTTAGGCCTGGCCAGGTACCTAGCTGCAGGTTGATAGAGAAACACACAGGCATACAGTAGGTTTTATATATCGGCAGGAAAAGGATATTGATTTGGGTACGTCGTAGATGTAGCTTAGAGATGGCCTGAGCCAGACGCAGCGCTGCATATGCGGCGAGCCTGTCGCCCAGGCTCCATGTGTTCTCGCAGTCTAGCCTAGAGCTAAGCTTAGTCTGGTTAGCTAAGCTACGCTTAACGTCTCCTTTGGTTGTACCCATTCTTCAAAATCCCCAATATCCTCCATGGCCAGCCAATCCTCACCCCATCATCCCTCAGATTAACAAACTCATTAATTTCTTTGAATCCTATGCAAGAGTTATAGTCCAAGGCAGTTGCTTATAATGCGAGTTCACTGTACCTAGTGCGCCAGATCAATACATATGACTGTTACATTATTGCAAACTACTACATACTGACCAGCGACTTAGCCAGCATCCATAAGCAAAGCATAGGCACTGTGTGCATACAAAACGAAAAATCTACCGTAGACTCCAATCCCCACCTCCTAAAATTTGAACCGGGACCACACTTGAACCCGCTTGCCTGACCCTTGCTACCGTATACCCTGAACCCCCTAAAACCTTCACCACTCCACTATATTCTCTCATGCGGGGCTTGAACCCGTTCGAATGCCCGACCGGATTCTGTACCCTATATCCTCGGGCCCATAGAAACCCACTTAGATCCAGAGACGGAAGCAGTTGATGGCCTGGCTGTTGAAGCAACCAGCTGGAGTGTTCTATCAGATAAATTATGCTAATAAGTATGTATACAAAGCACGGATCGATAGTCCTCAACCAAAGCGCTAGAAACTTACCTTCCCAGCAGAGTACAGGTATTGTCCACAATAATCGTTGCCACTACGTCTGGAGAAATCCAAGTGCTCATTGTCCCTGAGGCCACGGTACTTGATCAAGACGGAGTACAAATTGGTGGTCCCAATGTGTTGGGAATTATAATTAACATTGTCATACCAGACGCCCGCACCACCGCAATTATCTTGCTCCCACATACCAATCCCAATGTAGGCAGCACCTTGACGCTTCTCATGTTTGTGTACATCAGTATAGACTTGCGCGGCTGCCCACAAAGCAGCGTTGGTACCCGACTTAAACTAGTAGCCGTTCGTTTCCTTGTTGTATTCGGGGCAGTCCTCGGGGATTTCGCCATAGGGGTCAACACCGGCCTCTTTGCACTTTGCGAAGATGTCCTCAGCAGCACCACGAGCAACGAGCTCGAGCCCAGCGTCGTTGGGGATGGCCGTGGGGACGGCACTGACGATACCGGCACCAAGAGCGAGAAAAGTGGTGAGGCCTGCGAAGAAATACATTGTGGATGGTTTCAATGGCTGAAGTCTCGGTGATAAAGTCTCGAGGAGTAGGTGTGGGAGGCTGTTGGTGGACCTAGAGATGGGTGGTGAGTGAGTAAAGAGGTTCTCAAGGACGGAGTCGAACCTTTTTATCCTCCACCACAGACTACACGGCTCACCTTTCTTCGCCCTTACGGGTGTTTTCTAATTACTTAGCTAGGCAGAGGTTGCTGATTACTGAACATGTCGAGTCCTCCATGCCTGCAAGAGCCTCAAACGGGTATCTGCCGGCATGCCAGGGCTGCTCGTTCACCAGCCATGTGCATATATCAGCTCACATTAAAAGCAAAATTATCTTCATGACCCTACGTAGGCCACAGTTCAGCTATCACATGAACTCCAAGATTCCACATTCAACAGCTCACACTCATGTTGCAAGGAAGAACAGCTATAAACATCTTATCTCCTGCAAGTCCAGTAGTTTCAAGGTGAGAAAATAAGTATCGTATCAGATTACGGCAGGGTCCCTCAGGTGCCTGACACAAGGGGCAACACTATTTTCACATATAAACTGCCCTATTTGAAGATACCTCAAAATTCAGTAACACAATGCAATTTCTTCTCATACACAAACTTAATGGTACCTACAAAAACCTACATATAACTGAGACTGATTGCTTGAGCATGAGTAAGATGGTGTTGAAGTCGAGGGAAGGGGTATACAAGGCGCTTCCATACAAATTTGTCTGGGCAAGTTAAGGTACTTAGCAACGACTTTGAAAACTCTCAGAATCTCTCAGGAATACAAATGAATCACATAAATCTCATGAGCTTGATAAGTATTTATTTTTAGAGACCATAAGTTATCGAAAAGTGTGCAACGGTATTTGGGAACGAGCAGAAAGACATCGTGGAAGACTTGCGTCTACTACGTGGAGAATAGTAATATGAGAACCGTCCTTAATTCTTCTAGTAGTAGTGGAAATAGGTGCAACTAAATACATGATGAGCCGACAAATATGTAAGCGAACCAATACACTAATAGAGGCATACAATAATAGTAGCACTATGCATCATGAAATGCGGACTAAGATAAGGATTGATCATGTTTCAGCTTAAAACCCGATATAAGTAAGTTAATTCGTAGGGTTGGCGGATTTTATGCTTTTTCAAAGTAGACGTGCTGTGGTCTAAAAACGCCCCTAGTTAGACACTTTTGACTTGTAGATAGCTGGCGGAGGACCCCGATTGACAATGCGGAATCGCACTGAGCAGTGCACATCTACTACGGTACTAAAGAATAATGGATAGAATAAGAGGATGTAAGATTATGAGGCTATACGGTGCAGCTTGATGATGTGATTGAGGTACGAGGTTTCGTATTCGTTCGCTAGCTAATAACGAACTGATCCATTTACTCGATGTTCAGCCACCTTATATGCTCAATTGCCAAGCACCCTCACATGCACCGTACATGCACATGTTAATGTCCAAATGTCGTCCGCACATCCAGATATCAGTGGAGTTTGTTGGTTGAGAGCATGCGTGCTTGTCGGCAAATAGTAGGCTGGGCGAGAGTATTTCCTACAGAAGAACTCTGGAACAAATATGTGATAATCCAGAGTATTCCAGAGCGGGCGGTGGAAACGGTTAAGACGTGATTTGTTGTTTCGCACCTTTACTTTGCATCTAGTTATTGTATATAATGGGACATTGAAGAAGACAGGTCCTGGGGAGGGGCAGTTGACCAGCAATCCCTGGCAATGTGCTGCCTCGTCATGGTTTGATCAAGGGGGAAAAAAATATCGGCCCTACTCAAGAACCATGGCCTCTAGAAATGAGCCGCAATATAAATGTAAAAAGAAAGTAACTAGGACTATATCACCAAAATCCCGATAGAATATAACATAGAACCCCATCAGCCCATAGAGTCAGTCCAGTTTACATAGATAAAGTGAGGCAAGGTGCCCCAGGAACCGGTGAGCATTATATGGTTGGAATATTGACACCTAAAACCTCACCACAATCTAGTTACTTGAAATGGAAGGCTAGCAATTATGCGCGGTACCCTATGATATAGGTACCTATTTGTGAATGCAAACAAAATGATAGATCCCAGCATCTAGCTCTTATGTACTTACAATCTCCGCCGCCCCTGCCACCCTTTCAAAAAATCTCTTGATCAATTGCCCAACCGAATATGAGACGTACCAGTAGGCCTTGGTACCTCAGGCTCTGATTCAGCTTTGTCTTTAGGGGTGGGTGAGTTGTCTGAGGCTGGTGGGATGTTGGTCAATTATCAGTGTAGGTAGTGGTGATGTTTATATATAGGTGTGGGAAGAATGTTTATTTACAGACGTGGAGGTTCAGCGCCATACAAAGTTTTCGCCGCTAGAATCCTTAGAAATATTCTACTGTCAGCACCTAGAATCTACTACATTCTTATTCACGGTACGTTGACATGTCGACTCTATGCCGAGCCTGCTCAGCGTCTTATCTACGGTTACTTTCTTATATATTATTACATCCTTATCCCCTACTTTCTACAGTAAATGCGTAATGTATGATCTACCGAAAGAAGAGTTCAGGTGAACAATATATTATGACAATCCTCTAGGAGGGTCTGATGCAGAGCCTGGAGAATCTGACAATCAATATATTCCCATATCTAGCTGATGAACTCTATATGCCAAGGCGCGTGTCTGTTATAGCTGCAGCATGTATCAATCTTCAGCTTGCCATTTATATTTTTAGAAGTACTATAGGTACTGGAGATCTAGCACATTAGTCCTAGGTTTAAAGGCAGGTTATAAGTATGTGATTATGAGTGGAATGGGTCTATATTACTTAATTCTATTCGTAAGCACGCAATATATCTAAAGTATAGATCTACTCAAGGTAGCCTAAGCTTCAGACACTGCACACGTCACTCATTGGCACACGCTTGGGTACAATCTTTGAGGGACCCAGCTGCGGTTTACCTCTGTTGACAATAGAATGCCAAATAGTCACTGTGACTAGGACTATTATGGGGGGAACCAATATTTTGGGACTAGGATCCTAATACAGTCACAGCTGAATTAGAATGCCGAGTACACAAGTAACAGCTCCAACAGATCATTGCAGCTTTTTCTTGGGGGGATAACTACTCAATTCAAAATTATCTAGCCTGTGACAAGGTAGTAATTATCCAACCTCGACATTGCAGCTTGAAACTTACATTACAACCAGCAGATTTGTTTGACTATGGTCGATAGCCTCTGACACTTAGTGAAACGCAAACCTACAGGCTATACAAACCGAACAACACCTCAAACAGGACACGAAGCACGTAGTAATAAAGCCAATAGCTAATTTGACTCGAATCTCCAATGACAGGCCTAAGGTGGGAAAGCGAAACAATATAGTAGCAGATATACATACGAGGGTTTATATACATCAATGCACAGGATGTTTAATTGGACATTTCCACTAATCCGCCTTAGTGGGAATAATACTGTAGAAATTCACGAATAAGGCTGCAGTCTTAGACACGGTGCCTATGGGCATTTCAGCAGGATAGGGATATGTTCTGACCCATTCAGCAATACGGCCCAGTCAGCAATGGGCCGGCCCATTGGTCAATGGGACGCTACTGCTGGTTGGGCCGGCCCATACACCAATGGCGCTAATGACCGTCCCATTGAGCAATG
>Ga0307511_10003680_pt1 | contig 15678 bp, 14 predicted proteins | sample 13_EM_MG_FD_200266 | JGI IMG/M metagenome (GOLD analysis project Ga0307511, IMG submission 200266) | Populus trichocarpa ectomycorrhiza microbial communities from riparian zone in the Pacific Northwest, United States - 13_EM | ecosystem: Host-associated > Plants > Roots > Unclassified | place... | reverse complement strand
GTCCGGCTTGGGTGGTGGTTGCGTCGGGTGGCGGCGGCCGAAAATCCGCCGACCGTGCGAAGCACCGGCGGGGCCGAGCACTCTCCTGAGTGGGCGGTCTCTCTTCGACTTGCCACGGGTCCTTTCCCCCTGACAGGACCCGTGGCATCTCCACCTGCCTCGTTCTCCCCGGGGTCGGGGGTGTCTGTTTGACCCGCCACGGGTCCTTTCCCGCTGACTGGGCCCGTGGCTTCTTAACTCCTGATCCGCTCCAGCAGGGCCGCCAGCTGCTGTCGGGGGCCTTGCAGCTCCTCCGGCAAGGCCGCCAGCGCCTCGGTCAGCACCTGCTCGGCCTCGGGCAGCCGGTCCAGGTCGACCAGCAGCCGGCCGCGCAGCGCCTCGGCCATCGCGGCCTCGGTGTACGCCTCCAGCCGCCGGAACCGCTCGGCGACCGGGGCCACCCGCACCAGGGCCTCCCCGAACCGCTCGGTGTTGGCCAGCACCCGCGCCCCGTCGTAGCCGAGCATCGCCTGCTCCCACACCAGCGCCGGCTCGGTCTCGCCCAGTTCGGCGGCCAGCACGTCGGCGGCGCCCAACGCCTCGACGGCCAGGTCGTGCTCGCCGCCCCACAGCCACGACGTGGCGCACCGCCGCCGGCAGGACAGCTCCTCCACCGGCAGCTCGGCCTCGCGATAGGCGTCGGCGGCCTCGGCGAACCGCTGCGCGGCCTCGGCGTCCCGGTCCAGCGAGTCCAGGATCTCGGCCGAGGCCGACAGCATCTGCGCCAGGCCGGCCGGATTGCCGCCGGCCCGGCAGTGGTCGGCCACCTGGTCCAGCAGCTCCAGGGCCGGCACGCCCCGGCCCAGCGCCCGATACGCCTTGGCCAGCAGGAACCGGGCTCGCGCGGTCTCGTCGGCGTCGCCGATCCGGACCAGCGCCGGCAGCGCGTCCTCCACGCAGTCGGCCAACTCGTCGGGCCGGTCCAGCCCCAGGCAGGCGGCGGCCAGGTCGACCTGCGCGTACGCGACGCCGATGCCGTTTTCGGCCGCGGTCAGGGCGGCGATGGCATCGACCAGCGAGTCGTAGGCGTCCTGCGGGCGGTTCAGATCCAGCGCCAGCCGGCCCCGCTGGTGCGCGGCCCAGCCCCGGACGCCCGGGTCGGTCGCGCCGATGGCCTCGCCCAGCAGGTCGTACGCCCCGGCCAGATCACCGCCGCCAGCGCGGGCGTTGGCGGCGAGCACCACGGCCCGGCACAGCGCGTTGCACGGCCCGACCGCACGCCACAGCTCGACGGCCCGATCGGCGTCCTCGACGGAGCCGCTGCGCTGGGCCCGTTCGAACGCGACCTGGGCGACCAGGTCCGGCTGGCCGCACTCGGCCGCCAAGTGGTCCAGTCCGGCCAGCACCTCCGCGGCCTCGTCGTGCCGGCCCAGCGCCTCCAGCCCGGCCAGCAGGCGCATCCGCGCCGCCAGCCGGCGGTCGGCGTCGCTGGTCCGCTCGACGTCCGCGCACATCTCGACCAGCAGGGGATGGCCCTGGTCGCCCCGGCCGGTCATGCAGTACAACACCGCGAGCCGGCCCAACGCGGAGTGCCGGCGCGGCTCGTCGCCGATCTCGGCACTCACCTCGACCGCCCGCTGCCACGTCTGTTCGGCCAGGTCCGGCTCCTGGGCGGCCTGCGCGACCCCGAGCGCGTTCAGCCGGCGGGCCAGCAGTTCGCCCGTCGGCTCCGGGCACAGCTCGTCGAACCGCCGCCAGGTGGCGAACGACTCGTCGATGTCGGCCCGCGACCATTGGGCCTCGGCCAGCTCGGCCAACTCCTCGGGGGAGTCCGGCAGCTCCGCCCTCGGCGGCTGCGGGGCCGGCCGGGCCGCGGCCTTGCGGGCAGGGCCGGACAGCGGCAGGTGCTCCACCAGCGGCTCGGCGGCAAGGTCCTCGGCGACCACCCGGCTGATCTCGCCGGTGCCGTTGCGGGCGTCGAACCGGGCGGCCAGCGCCAGCGCCCGCTCGGTCAACTCGTCCAGCAGCTCGCTGACGCCGATTTCATCAGACCCCCGGCGTACGGTCAGACCCGAGTGGCCCGCGTCGGCGACTCGGCCCAGCGCCCCCGCGGCGATGGCGCTGAACCGCATGTCCGAGTACGGCGTCGGCGCTTCAGCCAGCCAGGGGAGGTGACGCTCGACCAACTCCAGCGCCCGCGCGTGGTTGCCGGTGACGGTGCAGAAGCTGATGTGCTCGGCCGCGTCCATCAGCTCGGCCCGGTTGGACTGGATCGCCCGGTAGGCCGTCCGGTGCGCGTCGGCGGCCTCGACCAGCCGACCGGTGCGCAGGTACGGCACCAGCAGCCGGGTGAGGATGCTGTGCGGCTGCTCGACGCACGTCATCTGGCCGTCCAGCACCGGCAGCGCCAGCGCGACCGCCTCTTCGTCCCGGTCCTGCCAGCTCAGGTACGACACCTTGGAGCTCGGCTCACAGCCGACGCAGTCGGCCATCGCCCCGCGCGGCGTGGCGCACCACAGTCGGTACTGCTCGGCCGCGGTCTCCCGGTCGCCGATGTGCTGCGCGACCACCAGGCGGTGCTGGTGCACCGGGTTCATGCTGTGCCCGGCCAGCCGGTAGCGGCGCTCCATGTCGTCCAGCACGCCGAAGGTCCGGTCCAGCGGCACCTCCGGGAACATGGTCAGCGAGCTGACCATCCACTTGAAGTACCAGAACAGGTGGTGGTCCTGGGCCGGGTCGCCCTCGCCGCGGTCGTAGGCGGCCAGACACCAGGAGAAGGTCACGAACGCCTTGGCCGGCTCGCCGCCGTACTGGTAGGCGGTGGTGGCCAGCAGCCGCGTCACGTACCTGAGCCGGTCGCTGCCGGCCGCGTCCACGTGCCGCATCAGCTCCTCGACCGCCGCCACCTGCCCGCGCCCGTACGGCATGCGGGCAACCTGGTCCAGCCGGTCGTCCAGGTCCTGCTCGCTCACAGGTTCCCCTCAGTGGGCACGGCCTGGTCCAGCAGACCAAGGAAGGACCGATTGAGCAGGGCCGCGTCGGCCGGCCGGATCGGGTGGTAGCCCAGCAGCAGCGCCTGCCCGTACAGCGCCTCCACCGACAGGCCCACCAGCTCCGGGTCGGACAGCCCGCACACCCGGCGCACCAGCGGGTTGCGGTGGTTGAGCACCAGCTGCGGCCGGTCGTCGGCCGGCTTGTCGAACGCCGACAGCACGCCGGCCCACAGCTCGTCCACACGCTGCTTGGTGGCCCGCAGCTCGGCCTGGAACGCCGCCGAGCGGTCGACCAGGAACAGCACCGGCAGCGTCGCCGGCTCGTAGGAGCGCAGCACCACCTCGCAGCCCAACCGGTCCATCGCCCGCTGCGCGGCGGCCAGGAACGGCCGCAGCGCCAGCTCGACCTCCGGCGGCACGGCGTCGAAGCGGGTGGCCAGGTCGGTCGGGTCCAGCCGCGACACGGTCAGCCCCGGCTCGATCGCCGGCAGCCGCTCGATGATCTCCGCGTCGTAGGTGTAGCCGCCGTTGACCAGAGCGATGTCCTGGGCCGCGGCCACTCCGGCCAGCTGCCGGAAGTCGTCGGCGGTGGCGCAGTAGCGGATCTCGCCGTGCTGGGCCCGGAAGTCGGCCAGCGTCATCCGGCCCACGTTGGTCTCCATCGGCCACCACTGCTCGACCAGCCGCAGCATGTCGTCGTCGTGCAGGGCCAGCGCCTTCACGCCGAGGTGGTGCACGCCCAGGAACTTGTGCAGGCGGGCCTGGTCGGCGCGGGCCAGCCCGACCAGCCAGCCCCGCAGCTGGTCGCCCAGGGCCTGCCGGGTCGTGTCCAGCAGGTTGTCCGCGTACAGCGCCTCGCGGCTGGCGGTCGGCCGCAGCTCGCCGGCGTCGACCACACAGCGGGCGAAGAACGCCCAGTCCGGCAGCAGCCCCTGCGCGCTCTCGGTGAGCAGCATGCCCTTCAGGTAGACGCGGTGGCCGGCGTGCTCGGCCGGGTTCGCTGGGAACGGCAGCACGTAGGCCACGCCGGTCAGGCCCGCCTCCGGCACCGCCAGCTCGATCACGTCGAACGGGGTGAAGCCCAGCGTCTCCTGCGCGTAGCCGACCAGGTCGGCTCGCCGCACCCCCGGCTCGCGGCGGTCGTTCCGCCAGGGCGTGCCGGCGCCGCTGACCGCCGTGCCGTCCACGGTGACCGGCACCGGCAGCATCGAGCCGTACAGGCGAGCCAGCTCGGCCACTGTCGGCGGCTCGAACCACTGCTCCGTGCCGGGGCGTGCGGCCAGCTCCACCGTGGTGCCGACGTCGTCTCTCTGCCCCGGTGCGATGTCGTACGTGCCGTCGGCTCGGCCGGTCCACCGCACCGCGGGCGCGCCGGTGGCACGTGTCGTCACCCGCACCTCGTCGGCCACCAGGAACGCCGACAGCAGGCCGATGCCGAACTGGCCGAGGAACTCGTGCCGGGCGAAGCCCAGCTCGTCCCGCTTGGAGCTGCGGCCGATAGTCGCCAGCAGCTCGTGCACCTGCGCCTCGGACAGCCCGATCCCGGTGTCGGTCACCGTCACGCCGGCCGGCCCGGTGACGATCCCGATCTCCGCCGGCGCGTCCGGGTCCGCCGCCCGCCGGGCCGTCACCGCGTCCACCGCGTTCTGCATCAGTTCGCGGAGGTACACCCGCGGGCTGGCGTACAGGTGGTGGCTGAGCAGGTCAACGACACCGCGCAGGTCGACTTGGAACGTGCGGTTCACGCGCAGCAGGGTAGAGGGTTTCGGCCGCGCGCGCGGGCAACTTCCGCGGGCCGTTCATGGCCGTGCACATCGGCGCGATCGCCCTGCTGGCCGCCGTGCTCTTTATCGGCGGGCTGGTCCACGCCCGGACGCGTAAGGTCGATGACAGATTGACCGTCGTCGAGGGGGGACACCTTGCGCGAGATCACATCGGTTGACGAGCTGACCGCGTTGGTCGGCGAGCCACTGCCCCGGGTCGCCAACAAGGCCCGGCCCGCACTGCACGACCTGGACCGGCAGTGGCTCGCCGCCTCGCCGTTCTGCCTGATCGCCACCAGCGCCGCCGATGGCACCTGCGACGTCTCGCCCAAGGGCGACCCGCCCGGCTTCACCCTCGTGCTCGACGACCGCACCATCGCCGTGCCCGACCGTCCCGGCAACCGCCGCGTCGACGGCTGGCACAACATCCTGTCCAACCCCCACGTCGGCCTGCTGTACATGATTCCCGGCCGCACCGACACGCTCCGCGTCAACGGCCGCGCCCGGCTGCTGTCCGACGCCCCCTTCTTCGACCAGATGATCGTCAAGGGCCACCGCCCCCAGATCGTCATGGTGGTCGACATCGACGAGATCTTCTCCCACTGCGCCAAGGCCTTCCTGCGCTCCGAGCTGTGGAAGCCCGAGACCTGGGACCCCGAGGCCGTCGCCTCCCGCCCGGTCATCGCCAAGGCCACCGACGCCCGCGAGATGTCCCTGCCCGAGCTCGAGGAGTACTACGGCCCCGCCTACGCCGCCAGGCTCTACTAACACCCACAGTGACCGAGTCAACGTTTGGAAGGGGGCTTTCCTTCACTCCGAGTGGAGGAAAGCCCCCTTCCAAACGTTGGCCAGGGGTCAGGCGTTACGTTCTGTGAGCAGCGGGTCCAGTTCACGGGCGAGGTTGCGGCGGGCCGCGGTCTCCCAGCGGTCGCGGCCGGCGGCGGTGAGGAACAGCCGATCCCGTTCCAGCAGCCCGGACAGCACGCGGGAGCGGCCGGTGCGCCAGGCGTCGTCGGCGACGGCGGCGTACTCCTGGCGCACGGCCGTGACGTACGCGTCGTAGGCCTCAACGGGAGAGCCGAGAATGGCGAGGTCGGCGTCCAACAGCGCGCAGGCGACGGCATCGGCCGGGTCGGCGGCGTGCTTGATGGTGGCCAGCACGAGATCCGAGACCCGGTCGGCGACCGCCTCCAGGTTGGACCTCTCCAGCCAGCCGCGGGCCCAGTCGGCGCTGCGCTGCTCGTCGGTGCCGGGCACGGCGTCGTAGACGACGTCGTGCGCGCAGGCGGCCAGGATCAGCTCGGCCTTTTCCCGCTCGGTCAACGAAACCAGTGTGACGGCGTCCCGCGCGACGGCCCGGACGTGCACCAGGTTGTGGTACCGGCGGTGGGGTTCGCTGTAGCGCGCGACGACGTCCGTGTCGACGGGACGGCCGCCGAGGGCGGAAACCGCCGCGCGCCAAGCGATGTCAGGCAACGGTGACCACGATCGCGGTGAGCACGAAGCCGTCGCGGATCAGCCAGCGGCCCTCGAAGCCGGTGACCGGGCCGGGAACGAGGATGCGGGCGGAGAAGGCGCCGTCGGCGAAGGTCAGCTCGGCCTCGGAGAAGTCGAGGAACTTGCGGGCCAGCGGGAACCACGCCTTGTACACGCTTTCCTTGGCGCTGAACAGAAGCCGCCCGGGCACGGACAGCTCGGACGGCAGCGCGATCGCCTCGTGCACGCCCTCGGGCAGCGGCTGGTCGGGCTCGGCGTCGATGCCGATGGTGACGATGTCCCGGCCCCAGGCCAGCGCCGCCGCCCGGTAGCCGGCGCAGTGGGTCATGCTGCCGACCACGCCGTCCGGCCACTGCGGGGCGCCGCGTTCCCCGGGCAGCACCGGGGTGGCCGGCAGCCCAAGGGCCTTCATCGCCTGGCGGGCGCAGTAGCGGACGGTGCTGAACTCACGGCGCCGCTTGTCCACGGCGCGGACGATGACGGCCTCTTCCTCGGGGAACAGCTCCACCGCGGAGTGGTCGTCGAACGCCTCGGCGAAGGCCACCTTCTCCGGCAGCAGCTCCTCGATCACGGCTTCACCGGCAGGATCTGGCGCAGCCACGGGCCGGAGCGCTTGAACTTCTTCCACTCCCGCGGATAGCCCACGGAGACCTCCTCGAACCGCACGTCGTCGTAGTGCGTGGTGCGCGGGATGTGCAGATGGCCGTAGACCGAGCAGGCCGAGCGGAACCGGAGATGCCAGTCGGCGGTGAGCACGGTGCCGCACCACTGCGCGAACTCGGGGTAGTACATGATCCGCGTGGGTTCCCGCACCATCGGCCAGTGGTTGATCAGCACGGTCGGCAGCTCCGGCGGCAGCGCCGACAGCCGCTTCTCGGTCAGCTCCACCCGCGCCTCGCACCAGGCCTCGCGGCTGGGGTACGGGTCCGGGTGCAGGAAGTACTCGTCGGTGCAGACCACGCCGGCCTCGTGGGCCTTGGCCAGGGCCTCTTCCTTGTTGTTGGTGCCCTCCGGCCGGAACGTGTAGTCGTAGAGCAGGAACAGCGGCGCGATCACCGCCGGCCCACCCTCGCCGTGCCAGATCGGGTAGTCGTCCTCGGGCGTGACCACGTCCAGCCGCCGGCACATCTCCACGAGGTGCTCGTAGCGGGCCACGCCGCGCAGCTGGACCGGGTCGTCCTTCGGCGTCCACAGCTCGTGGTTGCCGGGCGCCCAGATCACCTTGGCGAACCGCTCCCGCAGCAGGCCCAGCGCCCACTCGATGTCAGCCGACATCTCGCCCACGTCGCCGGCGACGATCAGCCAGTCGTCGTCCGACTCGGGCCGCAGGCCCTCGGTGATCGTCCGGTTCTCCTCGTACGCGATGTGCAGGTCGCTGACCGCCAACAACTTCACCGTTCGATCGTAAGCAATCGCGTCGTTCAGGGTCGGCTGTCCGACGAATTGCCGGCGATATGTGCCAGAACTGCTAGGACCCGGCGGTTGTCGTCGTCGGACGCGGCCAGGCCGAGCTTGCCGAAGATCGAGGCGATGTGCTTGCTCACGGCGCTGTCGGACAGGAACAGCCGCTGCCCGATGGCCGCGTTGGACCGTCCCTCGGCCATCAGCTCCAGCACCTCCCGCTCGCGCGGGCTCAGCTTGGCCAGCGGCGGCCGGCCGCTGATCAGCTTGGCCACCACGTCCGGGTCCATCGCCGTGCCGCCGGCCGCCACCCGCCGCAGCGCGTCCACGAACTGCTCGTCGTTGAACACCCGGTCCTTGAGCAGGTAGCCGACGCCCGCGCCGCCGTCGGCCAGCAGCTCGCGGGCGTACAGCTGCTGGACGTGCTGGGACAGCACCACCACCGGCAGGCCCGGGTGGGTGCGGCGGGCCTCGATCGCCGCGCGCAGGCCCTCGTCGGTGAAGGTCGGCGGCAGCCGCACGTCCACCACCGCCACGTCCGGCCGGTGCTCGATCAGCGCCGCCAGCAGCTCCGGGCCGGACTCCACCGCGGCGACCACCTCGAAGCCGTACGCCTCCAGCAGGCGGGTCAGCCCGGCTCGGAGGAGGTAGACGTCCTCCGCGATGACAACACGCAAGGGATCTCCAACATCAGTGTGGTCGGCCCGCCGACGGGGCTGCGCACGTCCAGGACTCCGTCGAAGGTACCGAGCCGCCGGCGCACTCCCAGCAGCCCGGTCCCGCCCGCCGGGTCCGCGCCGCCGTGACCGTCGTCGTGCACCACGATCCGCAGCAGCCCGCCGGCGTGGCTGACGTCGACCCGCACGTGGTCGGCGCCCGAGTGCTTGACGGCGTTGGTCAGCACCTCCCGCACCGCGAAGTAGGCGGCCGACTCGACCGGCGGATCGAGCCGTCCGGGCAGGTCGGCCGCCACCTCCACGTCCAGCGGGCTGTCCAGCGCCACCACCCGGATCGCATCCACGAGGCCACGCTCGGCCAGCACCGGCGGATGGATGCCGTGCACCAGCTCGCGGATCTCGGTCAGCGCCGTCGCCGTGTTCTCCCGCACCTCGACGATCAGCTTGCGGGCCGTCTCCGGGTCCGCGTCCAGCAGCCGCTCCACCGCTCGCAGCGCCATGCCCATCGCCACCAGCCGCCCCTGCGCCCCGTCGTGCAGGTCCCGCTCGATCCGCCGCAGCTCCGCCGCCTGCGTGTCCACCGCGTCCGCGCGGGTCTCCGTCAGCCGCTCCACCCGCTTGGCCAGCCTCGCCGACTTGGTCGGCGCCAGCAGCACGGGCGTCCAGCGGTCGTGCCACCCCCGCAGCGTCGGCGCGATGACCAGGACCGCCACCGCCACCGCCGCCCCGACCGGCCCCCGCCACCACGGCTGCGTGTGCTGCCACAGCTGGGAGACCGTCGTTGTCAGCTGCCCGAAGCCCACCAGCATCGCCGCGCACGGCGCCGCCAGCAGGGTCACCGTGACCAGCGGGTTCAGCAGCAGCCACAAGAGGTCCCGGCCCGACGCCGGATCCCCGGCCAGCCAGTACAGCCGGGTCAGCCGCGCCGGGACCGTCGGCGACCGGTACAGCCGCCGCCGCACCCGATACCGCCCGTCGGCCTCCGGCCGTGGCGGCGGTGGGGCCGGCCGGTACGGCTCGTCGATGCCGCCGATCCTTCCCCGGTAGTAGTTGATGAAGGTCCGGGAGTTCTCCACCAGCACGATCAGTGGCCACGTCACGCCCGTCAGCGCCAGCACCCCCGCTGCCACCTGCAACGCCGCCAGCAGCAGCCCCGCCACCGTCAGCGCCGCCAGCTGCGCACCGTCCAGCACCAGCACCGTTCGGTCCCGCACCCAGTTCGGCCACGGCCTTCTCGCCCCCAGCAGCGCCCGGGTCCAGCGCCCGTGCCATCTCAGGCCCGGCCTTCCCACGACCACCGCCGCCAGCCCCAGCACCGTGCCGGCCACCGGGTTCACCACCAGCCACAACAGATCCAGCCAGGTAGCCCCGTCCGACGCCAGCCACTGCACCCGTTGCCGATACGCCGGCACATGCGGCCGGCGATACAGCCGCCGCCGGACCTCGTACATGCCGTCATGCCTGGGTCGGGGCGGCAGCGGCGCCGGGTTGTACGGCTCCGCAATCGGCATCCCGCACCACTCGCCCGCCAACTCACGCGCCACCATCGGCAGCCGCCGTACCGCCAGCACCACCGGCGACAGCCCGAAGACCAACGCCACCAGGTCCACCACGGCCAGCGGCAGGCCGAGCAGCCCCAGCGCGACCAGTCCCAATCCCCTCAGCCGTGCCATGGCTCCACCCCCTCAGCCCCGCCGTGGTTCGAGTCTGGCCCATCTTCTGGCGCGTCGGCAGTGCAGCCACCTGCACTCCTGCCGGTCACGGGCCTAGGCTGCCGGCGTGGCGGACTTCGACGAGATCAAGGCCGTGTTCTGGGGCGGCGGCACCTACGACGTGCAGCCGCCGCTCACCGACGAAGCGGTCCAGGAGGCGCAGGACCTGCTCGGCGTCACCCTGCCGGCGGCGCTCCTCGATCTCCTCCGCATCCAGAACGGCGGCATCGTGGCCTGCGGCCGACGCCGCTTTCCGACCTCGGCCCCCACGTCCTGGGCCGACGACCACGTGCCCCTCACGGACCTGATGGGCATCGGCCACACCCCGGGTGTCGCCTCCCTGCTCGATGCCCTCGACCTGATCGACGAGTGGGGCCTCCCGGACGGCGTGCTGCCGGTCTCCGGCGACGGCCACTGCTGGATCGCCCTGGACTACCGCCGGTGCGCCGAGCCCTCCGTGACGTGGATCGACACCGATCGGCACACGGAGCTGGCCCTCGCGCCGGACTTCAGCTCCTTCGTCGAGGGCCTCACAGGTCGATGACCGCGATGCCCCGTTCCCGCAGGCTGCCGAGGTAGAGCTTCCCGTCGTGCTGCCGGACGCCGGTGACCATGTGGTAGCCGGGCGCGGAGGTCTGGAGGTCCCGCACGATGGCGCCGGCGCCGGCGCCGTCGATGGCGACCACCCACGTGGTGCGCACCTCGAACTTGGTCAGCACCGCCGGCGGCAGCGCCCAGGTGGCCTTGCGGACCAGTGGATGCCGGGGCGCGGACCAGTCCAGCACCGGACTGCGGGGCGTGGCCAGGGCGACCCAGATCAGGCCGTCCTCGCCGGTGCTCATGTTGTCGGGAATGCCCGGCAGGTTGTCGGTGAGCACCTCGCTGCGACCGGTGTCGGGCCCGGTCAGCCACACCCGCCGGATCCGGTACGCGCCGGTCTCGGCGACCGCCACGTACGACTCGTCCGCCGACAGGGCCACCCCGTTGGCGAACTGGAGGCCGTCGAGCAGCTCGGTGACCTCGCCGGACGCGTCCCGCCGCAGCAGCCGGCCGGTGCCGCCGTGTTCGAGCAGGTCGGCCATGAAGTGCTCGACGCCGAACCGCTGCGAGGAGTCGGTGAAGAACACCGTCCCGTCCCGGGCCACGGCGGAGTTGTTGCACAGCCGCAGCGGCCGCCCGGCCGCCATCGCACGCCCGCCGACCAGTGGCTCCACCGAGCCACCCTCAGGATCGACGGCCAGCAGCCCGCGCTCGGCGTCGCACACCAGCAGCCGCCCGTCGCCGAGCAGCTCGATCCCCAGCGGCCGCCCGCCGGTCTCGGCCACCTGCTCGATCCGCCGCCCCTCCTCCGACAGCCGCAGGATGCGGCCGTCGGCCACGCCGGTGAGCAACCGACCACGCTCGTCGACGACAACGTCCTCGGGCCCGACCCCGTTGACCGCAAGCACCTGCGGCGTCGGCATCGGCGGCGTGCTGGCCGACCGCCGCGACCGTTCGGGCGCGGCCGGCGGCTGCCAGACGACGGGCTGGATGGACGGACGGGCCATCTGCATCTCCTCGCGCTCCGCCTCGGCACGGCGGCGGCCCCGTCTCCGGGCTGCCCGTGCCCAGGCGGCCACCACCAGCCGGCTGGCCACGGTCAGTGCCGCCTCCGCACGGACTACCCCCGCTCGGGCCGGGTCACTCCTCGCCGGTGAAGGCCTTCCTGATGTCGTCCGTGCCGGCCCTGGCGGCCAGCAGTTGGCGCAGCAGGATGCGGGCCTTGACCGGGCTGAGGAAGCCGGCGCCGATCAGCCCCCGGCGTAGCAGGTCCTGCTCCGAGCCGGGGAAGCCGTAGGTCTCGGTCAGCACGGGCCCGGCACCGGTTCGCGACGCGAGGATCACCGGCATGCGCTCGGCCAGCGCGGTCAGCGGCTCCACTAACGCGGTCGGCACGTGGCCGGCGCCGAAGGCGGCCACCACCAGGCCGTCCACGGCGTCGCCGATCGCCTTGACCAGGGCGCCGTCGTCGCCGAGGGTCACCGTGACCAGGCCGATCGTCGGCTCCGGCGCGCCCTGCGGCACGTACACCTTGAGCACGTCGGTGGGCCGGTTCAGCAGCCGCAGCGAGCCCTCGACCACGTAGCCGATCGGACCGGTGTTCGGTGACACGAAGGCGGCGACGCTTGCGCTGTGCGCCTTGGTCACGTACCTCGCGGCGTGCACCTCGTCGGCGAACACCACGACGCAGCCCAGCCCGTCGGCCTGCTCGCTGGCCGCCACCCGCACGGCGGCGAGCAGATTGGCCGGGCCGTCCGCGCCGGCCAGCGATGGGTTGCGCATCGCGCCCGTCACCACCACCGGCGCGCCGTCCAGCACGCTCGTGTCGAGAAAGAACGCCGTCTCCTCGATCGTGTCGGTGCCCTGCGTGACCACCACGCCCCGGGCCCCGGCGTCGATCTCGGCCGTGATCAGCTCGGTCAGCGCCGTCAGGTCGTCGAAGCCGACCGAGGCCCCTGGCAGCGACCGGAACGCGATCGTCCGCAGCTCGACGTCGACCTGGTCGAGTCCTGGCACGGACGCCAGCAGCTCGTCCACATCGAGGGCTGGCACCGCCCCCGTGCTGCCGTCGGCCGGCCTGGCCATGGCGATGGTTCCACCGAGCGCGATCACCGTCACGAAGTCGGTCACCTGCACTGGCGTACCACATGTGCCGCGTCAGGGATAGGTCACACGAGCAGCAAGGTTTTCCCTGCAACCGTCCTGTTCTCCACCTCCTCGTGGGCCATCGCCACGTCAGCCAGCGGGAACGTCCGGCCGATCACCGGACGCACCCGACCGGCCGCCGCTTCGGCCAGGACTCGGCCGATCAGCTCGCTGCGACGGGCGGGCTCGAACTGCACTGTCTCCATGCCGGTCAGCCGCACCCCGCGGCGGGTCGCCGCCTCGGGGTCGACCGGCGCGACCTCCGGGTCGGCCGCGCCGTGGGCCGACATCCGGCCGCCGTCGGCGACCAGACCGAACGCGGCCTGTCCGATCGAACCGCCGACGCCGTCCAACACCACGTCGAAGCCGCCCGGCACCCGGCGCGACCAGTCCGCGGCCGAGTAGTCCACGGCGTCCGCACCCAGCTCGCGTACCAGCGCGAGCTTGCGGTCGCCGCGGACCGCCCCGACCACCTTGGCCCCCGCGGCCAGCATCAGCTGCACGAGCAAGACGCCCATGCCGCCGGCCGCCGCGGTGATCAGCACCCGCTCGCCGGGTTGGACGGCGACCAGGTCCGTCAGAGCCACAGCCGTGACGCCGTCGGTGGCCAGCGCGGCGGCGTCCAGCGTCGACACCCCGTCGGGTATCGGCACCACGTGAGTGGAAGGCGCCGCGACCCGGGTCGCGTAGCCCCCGCTGTTGCCCGTGTGCGCGACGACCCGCCGGCCTTCCGGTCCGGCCCGGCCGGCCACCGCGACACCCGGGACATAAGGCGGCCGCAAGTCGAACCACTGCTGGCCCCAGCCCGATCGCAACCGGGCGTCCAGCAGCAGCACATCGGCCACCTCGACGTCGATGAGCACCTCGCCCTCACCCGCGACCGGATCGGGTTCGTGACGCAGTTCCATGACGTCCGGACCACCGTAGCGTCGCACGCTGACCACTCGCATGGATCAAGGTTCCAAGCTCGACCTAACTGGAGGTCAAGTCCTTCTCACCTGCGGTGATGTTCGACCCACCTTGTCAACTCGGCATCCGCTTCGATCTTGCGGGCCGGCGTTCGGCGCACGCTGGCCTGCATCCAGACCTGCACCTGCGACCACCGGATCTCCCGGCACAGCTCGACCAGGTCGGCGTCGAACGGATCGGGGTACGCGGCCAGCGCCGCCTCGCCGTCCAGCTGCCTGGTGCGGGCCAGGACCGCCAGGTCCCACTCGATCGGCCCGCGCCAGGTGTCCTCGAAGTCGTTCCAGACGAGGCCGGCCGGCGTGGCCAGCACGTTGCCGGGGTGCGCGTCGCCGTGCAGGGCCTGTCCGCCGGCCGGCAGCAGAGCCGACAAGCGCTCGTGTTCGGCACGCAGCGCCGAGGCGTGCTCCCCGACAAATGGCAGTCCGAGCAGGACGTCGTCCAGAGGGCCGGCCGTGGGCAGCGGACCCGAGTAGTCGGCCAGCGTCCGGTGCAGCTCGGCCAGCGACACCGCGAAGTCGACCGGCTTGATCGATACGGAGGGGTCGTGCGGCACAAACGTCCAGAAGGACATGGTCATGCCGTCGTGCACGACCGGGCCGCGAGGCAGCTCGGGGCTGGGGGCGACGACCGGGAGACCGTGTCCGAGCAGGTGGTCCACCAGGGACAGCTCGCGGGCGAACCAGTCCGCGACCGGGCGTCGGACCAGACCCGTGGTGCCGGCCACCCGCGCCACGACCGGCGCCGGTCGCAGGTGCACCAGCACATTGCTGCCGTCCTTGAGCACAGTGGGCTCGGTCGACCGGATTCCATGGGCCGCGGCATAGGCCACCGCCGCCCGAATCGCCTGTTCCATGCCCGAAGATGCTGTCACGGGCAGTGACGGCGGTCACTCGAATTAGCCAGTGCCGGCCCAGGCGCGCTGACCTGATCTCGCCGGTCTACGATCCAACTGGTTTCCTGAGATGACACTGGCTGGAGGGCATCGTGACGGCCGTAGCACCGCAGCCGATCGCTACGCGTCCCTATCCGACGCGAACGACGGTCAAGGGATCCGCACTGCTGCGGTTGTTCCACACGACCGACCACAAGCAGATCGGCATCATGTACCTGGTCACGTCGTTCGCCTTCTTCATGGTCGGCGGCGCGATGGCCCTGCTCATGCGCACCGAGCTGGCTCAGCCGGGTCTGCAGTTCCTCTCGCAGGAGCAGTTCAACCAGCTGTTCACCATGCACGGCACCATCATGCTGCTGCTGTACGCGACCCCGATCGTGTTCGGCTTCGCCAACTTCGTGCTGCCGCTGCAGATCGGCTCGCCGGACGTCGCCTTCCCGCGGCTCAACGCGTTCGCCTACTGGGCCTACCTGTTCGGCGGCACGATCGTGGTCGCCGGCTTCCTGACCCCGGGCGGCGCGGCCGACTTCGGCTGGTTCGCCTACACCCCGCTGTCCGACATGGTGCACTCGCCCGGCGTCGGCGCGGACCTGTGGATCACCGGCCTGATCCTGTCCGGCCTCGGCACCATCCTCGGCGGCGTCAACATGATCACCACGGTGGTCTGCCTGCGCGCCCCCGGCATGACCATGTTCCGGATGCCGATCTTCACCTGGAACATCCTGGTCACCTCGATCCTCGTGCTGCTGGCCTTCCCGATCCTGACCGCGGCCCTGTTCGGCCTGCTGGCCGACCGGCACCTGGGCGCGCACGTGTTCGATCCCCAGAACGGCGGCGTCATTCTCTGGCAGCACCTGTTCTGGTTCTTCGGCCATCCCGAGGTCTATATCGTCGCGCTGCCATTCTTCGGCATCGTGTCCGAGATCTTCCCGGTGTTCAGCCGCAAGCCGCTGTTCGGCTACAAGGGCCTGATCTACGCCACGCTGGGCATCGCGGCCCTGTCGGTGACCGTGTGGGCGCACCACATGTACGCCACCGGCGCCGTGCTGCTGCCGTTCTTCTCGTTCATGACCTTCCTGATCGCGGTCCCGACCGGTGTGAAGTTCTTCA
>Ga0307511_10003679_pt1 | contig 15681 bp, 15 predicted proteins | sample 13_EM_MG_FD_200266 | JGI IMG/M metagenome (GOLD analysis project Ga0307511, IMG submission 200266) | Populus trichocarpa ectomycorrhiza microbial communities from riparian zone in the Pacific Northwest, United States - 13_EM | ecosystem: Host-associated > Plants > Roots > Unclassified | place... | reverse complement strand
GGCTGCACCTGCAAGCTCGGAGGCTTACTTACCCAACTCTATGCTTAGCTAGAGCAGAATCTTGCCCACATCAGTAGGATTGCTCTGGTGCACTGAGGCGAGCACTGTTTTCCAATTACCACGGTACCGTACTGGTGTGTCATTCCCGGTCTAAAACCCAGGAACACATAGAAAGTGAAGAACACCTAAGAAAATAAAACCAGGTTTCAGATGAGCACAGATGCTGCACGCGGATCATCCCGGCCTCGCGGGCGATAGATACCCGCTACAGGTACAGTGCCTGGGGAAAAGTTATAACGCCCCCATATTTCTTTCCTTTTTTGTCTCAACCAAGATGCTAGCGTGAATCATGAACAAGGCATATTATGCTTCATCCAACTTGATCCGTGGTACTCTTTCTCAGGGTTTTAAAACGTTATGACTACTGTAAGCACAGGGTATGCATGGGTTTCGTTCTCGAAACCTCCGACAGGCCCCAAGCCATTGCACCTCACTCTCGGCCCTTCTTACACCCCAGTGATTAGCCGACCTCGGAGAGGTAAAAATTACAAGGTTATAAAGCGGAGGAATTATGAGTAGAATAGTATATGGTGAGAACTATCGAAGCGATCATGTGCGGACTGTGTTGCCTGCCATGCTTATGCTCTATATAGAGACAGAAAAAAAGAGACTCGCTGCTTATATGTCCATCCCCAACGTTATCTTTTTTCACATTAGGAGGTCCCTTCTTATATTTTTCCCCATTGGGCTGTCCCGGGATACCTATATCCTCACGTCAGCGTGAGAGTATTTCCTTCAGGAGACATCACGGGCTTATCCAAACAAAGCGGAGATTCCCATGACTCACGGAGTTTGAGAGCAAAAGAATGGAAGACTCACACTGTCAAACTCAAGTAGTTATTACCCCTGGCACAGGGCAGGCTGTCAACTGGGCCTCGGGGTCTCCATAAAGGAACAGTTCTGTGGCTCTGCCCCCCCAAAAAAACGTAAAAAAAGTTCATTTGCAGATTGGGGGACAAAAGGGTCAGCCCCTCCTGCCGAAGTCAGAAGAGGCTAATTTAATCCCTACCAGTTGTCCATCACGAGGGACTGGTTAAATTCCCCCGTCTGAGGGGGGAATCGAACCCTGGCTATCTCGCCCCCCTATGGCTTTAAGTGGGTACTATACCACTACACCATAGGGGATTGGGATGAGATAGGGGATGAGGGATGGTATTATCAAGCAATCTTGCCTGGCGCCCGATAGGAGACTTACTGGTGGTACCAACAAAACTCGGGAACCTCCGCCACGCAAGTACTACACAGAGTAACAGCAGAGTGCTACCATGCGTTTGAATCCACCCAACGACACAAGCACGGAGCCTGGCCGCTCAGACAAACCCACTGCTACGTAAGTCAGCGTAAATACTCTTCTGAGGAGCCGACATAAAATCGCATCTAATACCCATTGCAGTTGATTCCAGGGCCACTGTTACTATTCACGTTTACCCGCTCTGCCACTATCTCCGCAGTTGCCCCTACCTACAGGAATCTCCAGCCTACGTACCCCATTGGCAGTGTCGGCCAGCGTGTCGAAGGGAAATCATGAAGCAAGGAAATAATAGAGTCTTAGAGATGGTATGGCTTGGTTGGGTTCGGTTTTCAAGGCATCCTTGACAAAGTGGTACTCATAGTGTCCCTGGAGGTAGAGGTAGTTACTGGCATGTTTTTGCGGGGAGTGGGCAACCGCTTTGATCACTAGATACTATTACTACGGACATAGCTAATATGTAACAAACAGCCTCTATTTCTTTCGCCGGAAGTATGCGTCGATCACCACTCTCAACTGCTGTGGCCCTCTGATACTACGCCATAATACAGCATTTAAACCTCGCGCCAACCAGTGACAGAAACATCAGTGGCCCTATCAAGTGTTGGAATATGGTAATCTGGAATCACGCAGTGTAGCGATGAGCATGTTTGGATGAGCATAACCTCCCTGGCAACCCCCCCATAACCGCCTTAACTGAACATCTATATCTGTGTCAAATCGCTACTGAGGGTGGCGTATGGAAGGGGGTTGGGGAAGGCTCTAGGGGGGGTGTCTATAGTGGTTGGGAATGCCTTTGCGGAGGGGTTTGAGCTGGAGGTGTCCCCAAAGAGTTTGAGGATACCTGGGAGGAGATTGAGGGAGCTTTTGAGGGAGAGCTAAGTGCCACACTTGTGCCGTGCCTAGAGGTTGTAGAGCAGAGAGGGTAAAGCAGCGATTGCAGAGCAGAGATTTGAACAATTACTTTCTGAGTCTAATAATCCTAGAATGTCAGGTATATCGCCTTGGATTTTCAAGAAGCAAGTCCTTGGAGCTACAGCGGTAAAACCAATAGAAATTCGGAGGCATGGACCTCCGTCAAAAACCCACCTTACAATCCGGGGGCAAGCCACCCCCTGAGAATCAAGGGCTCCAACTAAGTCTACGAAATTCGGGGGATCTTTTAGGAAATATTTTCGAGGGATAGTTTCGGGGGGAGCAGAATCCCCGATGTATGTATGATTGACAATAAGGGGCAGGTGGTGAAAATCCCTGATTATTTGTGGCAGATTCCCCCGACTGATACCTTACTGGGGTTGCAAGTGTATCTTGGAATTTATGATATTTACGCTCACTCTCAGATAATCTCCACTCATGTGTTTTGTGCATCCTAGCTCCTATATTTAGATCTCTCAAATAAAAGCACTCTTGTTCGTGCTTGCTCCAGATCTAGTTTGGGCATATATGTGCGATACGCCTACCCTGAACAAAAGTATCTCTATTGGTTATCAGAATAACAAGCGTATTTATGAAGATATATAACCCAGTTCAGGGTAACCGGTAGGGTCTTTGTGCAGTTAGTCCAACATGTCGGTATCGTTTGATCGGAGCAACGCCCCAGCATCCACCATGCCAGTGCAGGTACTTGATTAGGTACCTTTTAGAATGGGTTTCTTATTACTATAAGTTATTTATTTATGTTTGTAGGTATTTGATTTCGAATTCATGACTTGAAGTACCAAAACATGTATTAAGGTGGAAATAATTAGGTTATGGTCCCACTATCCCACCATAGCAAAATATCCCGACTACATTAAGACTCTACTGGCATTCCGTCGAAATACCCTCCGCCCCCCCGCCAAAATGCTATTCCTTATCGATTTGACAGACTTCCTACAGCCCCGAGTCCACCAAGCAACCCCTCCCCACCCTATCTCCCTCCGCCCATACACGTCAAAGCGGAGTCCTCAGACTCACTTCGTCTTCCTACAAGGCACACACTCCGCCCCCTGCCTCTTCACCTTCGTTTTCCAACAGGATTGCGACCCGGGTTTAGTGCACGGGATGGTGTTGGTTGAAGTGGTTTCGGTGCAGATAGGGCAATACCAGGTAAGGACGTTGCACATGACCACTGCGTTGCGGAGTTTAAGGATAGGAGTATCAATGCTGAGTGCTTCTGGTTTGGATGGGAGGACTGTGGATAACTCGGATGAGGGATTGCTGGGATGGAAATCGAGGTAGGGGCCGGAGAGTTTATGTACACCCTGGGTTTATTGCAGGGCAAGGGAATCTTGGTCGATCGTTTACTAGCATCACGCCACTTACCGCGTGGCGTGACAGTGAGACAGTGTGGAATTTCTCGGTGCGGCAGGAACACGCAATCCAAATATTACTGAGACAATTGAAGGGTCGTGATCTTGGGACCCAGGCTCCCCCAATTGGTTTGTTGTGGCGCCCCGTCGGTTATTAAAATTCGCACCAAAGAATCCGAACGAAGAGGAGCAGCTGCAGGAGGCAGGAGATATCCAGAGGAGGAAGCGCCAGCGGCGTGTTTGTTTCGGAATGTGTCGAAATCAAACCTTATTTTCGCACCCACCAGAATATCCATATATTAATGTTGACGTTGGTGTTGCCAACCTCGATCAGGAAATTATCGTGTGGTACCCAGGAGAGGGTAAGGGGAACACAGCAACGAGAGTATATTCTCATCCACGCCGCGCCACCCTGATCGTAGCTCGGGAAGGCATCCCGCTGTCAAATGTGTGGCGCGCGAGACTGATTGTGGAAGCCCCCGCGAGCTAAGTGACGGGTAGGTCTCCCGGTGTGATGTAGATCCGATATCGAGTACGTCGATCGACAATGAAACACCCTTCCCAGATCAAAAAATTTGAGCCGGTTGGTGGATCGAGTGTGGGATGTACGTGAATGTAGGGTATATAGACATCCCTATTGGGAAGTACCTCAGCAATATGGAACAAGTTATGCTCATTTCATCACACCACACAGACTCCTTTCTTATGTAACATTGTGTTACTAATGGTTTCCTGTGAATCTTTTGTGTAGCAAAGTTAAGGTAAATTGAAACACTGAGTTTAATCCCATAGCTACCTTTTCAACGGAGAGTAAAAGCTGAAGTTGCGTGCTGTATGACGATTCATTTGTGTGGAAATTGTTTTGCTCCGGCGTTTAAGGAAACTCTAAATATAAATATCATATGTCGTATGAGTTAGATGACTGGGGTGATATATGCAGGCTAGGCAGCGACTGTTACTTTACTAGACTTCATGGTTGGTTCCAAATCTTTCCGATCATTTGTACATCTAACTCCAATGTTATCTAGCGCATTAACGGTATTTATCCCATCAATTCATGCACACATGATATTTACCTATTATTTATAGCTACTGTGTCACTGAGTACTTGCCTGGTTAACAGTAGCACGGCCGAGTACGTTATATATGAATAAAATTGTAAACATGGATTTCGACATTGCATTAAAACAGATGCGTAAGGTGTATGTACATACCTGTAGCTTGGTATATTTTAAAAGTAATACACATAGTAAATCCGTGACTTTCATGCATCCACCAAAACCCCTGAAGGACCTTACCGAGGTAGGTCCTCCGTATTGGTACTTCGTTTGTGATCCTATGCAGCCTGTTCGGCATACCGACGATCAAGGATAAGCTCTCGGCAAGCCGAGCCTGATACTGCCGATTGGAATGCAGGCTTTGAATTTTCGACAACCAGACTATTTTTCGACCAAGGTTGGAACAAGACTCGCCGAATACTAGTCAACAATCACCCGGTAGAGTCAGGAAAGAAGCTTATCGAAACAGATCATTGATTTGGGAATTTGCATCATGTCAGGGTTGCAAAGGAAAGGGTAGTGCTACCGCATATCCACATTTCGAGTTGATGTATCTATAAAATAGATCAAAGCATACAAACTAAGCTATCGCTTGAGAATGATAGATCATCCCATGAACTCGTGCATCGACTTAGTGATAGTTTGATCTCTAATAATATTCCCCAGCTATTCCTTCACAATTCCCTCTGCCTTTAGCGACACCCACCAGTGTCTTCCTCCCGCATCGCTTCATCTCCACCAATTCTCCCCCACCAATTCTCCCCAATAGGAACTCCTATAGACAGAGATATGCTATGCACCAAGTATCGTTCTACCTCATTTAGCATGCCAACCATAGTTGAGAGTCATCATCTCACAACCTCTATCTGCCCTTTCCATAGAGCAACATACAGCAATGGAGCGCCATATAAGTGCTGAGCCATAATATCCACCCCAAGTATCTGTATCGATGCAACTCTGGCCCTCTCATTTGTATTCCTTTAACTACCCTTTGCTTCGTCCAAAATCAAACAATTACCTTGTCTTTTTCTTCAGATAGCATGTCTTGTCTATCTCCCGTGCCGCCTGCGGCTAAATCTCTTTTGTGGAGTGTTGTAAGCTTTGGCCGCATTGGTGGTATATTTGTATCCTAACAATATTAATCATTGAGCTAACCACATATTTTTGGCGAAGAGGAGGATGTAATACTTACCATTCTTTCACGCTACCCAGTGTTTTCGCACTCATTCCTTTCCTAAGGCAAGTCCTCTAGATCCTTTTCCTGCATCTTTGCATAGTGAGAAAGGTGACGATAAACAGTCGTTCCATCCTTGAACTCCTTCCCACATACATCACATTCTCCCTTAGTTGCTGCCTCTACAACCTGTAGCATCGCGCATCCCTTCAAGATTTCCACCTCACTCAACTATGTTAGCTTCAAATTGAAGACACGACAATTCATCGGCCGGTGTTGCTGAAGTAACCTTCTGTGGCTTGCGACATTTAATAATGACTGGAGTCTTTCGGATTCCCATTATTTAGTTTTTTGTGTGTGGAACACGACCGAGGGTGTTTTGTAGTCTAGGTAGCTGCATGAGTGCGCGAGTGGTTGGGTGGTCGGAGCAGCAGACTAGCTCTTATAGTTCCACCTCAATCGATCTAATGCTCTTGATGTCTTCTCGGAGTCCATCCAACGTTCATACAACCCGCATAATATCACCGAACCAATACTGAGGACGAGGCCGTTTTTACAACAAAACAAGCCTAGTATTTGAAAAATCATAAACGATCACCAACGCCACCAAAAGACTTACTTATGGTCTCTAAATTAATGAGGTTTCTGTGGTTAGCTTGTATTCTCACTTTACCTGGTAAACCTGAGAAATTCTGAAAAGTTTCTCAAAGTCATCGACGACAACTCTTCCTGAGTCAATCCTTTGCGAGTTCCTCAAGTTGATTACCAAGTAACGACAAGCGACATGACTGGTGTCCCGCTTATAATTACCCTGGTGGGCAGATCCCCGTGATGATGGTGCACCGACCTTCCAGGCGTCCTCCAGGACAATAATTCCTCTGTTCAAAACACAAGCCTTCAAGTCAATATCTCCCGCGAATTCAACCCCAGATAAAGATCATGGGGGGGTGCTTTTCTGGTGTATATTCAAGAATAGTAAGGTAGAACAGGCGCAACGATGGGGTTCGCCGTGATTTTGATATTGAAACTCCCAAATCCCATTCAAATTAAAGTCACAGGTCCTAACGTATCTGATCAGATCAAGCATTATTCGTATAAATAGCGTACCCCCTCTCATGGAGCTCGCTATGCTACCTAGGTCATATTCTTCTTCTAGATATCTCTAGTACTCTGACACAAACCAATTGACTTTTGGACAGATCAACCTCTTGGACAACCAAAATGCTGTGCATTGGGGGTGGTTTGAGCTTACCAGCAGTCGAGATAGCCTGATTTTTACCAAAATATTAGCAGTCTATAGAGTGGTGAGGCTGGCTGCTGAAGTAGCTGTCTCGGTATTATGATGAACTGGTGTTAATCTTGGTACGATTAAAACTATGTGCTAAGATTAGTAGGTTGCGAGATCAGTAGACTCGTAGATCATAGTTTAGTTTACATCGGTAGTCTGGTAGTCTCGTACCGTTCTCTGGTAGATATATCAGGTGCCTACTAGACTAGTAGTAACCAGTAGTCTGGCGGGTACCAGAAACAGACTAGTACATATATGTTTCGCACCCAAATGGGAAATTTGAAACACGTACCAGACTATACCTCATCGGGGTCTGTCATACTCAACCAGCTGAGCTAAGCTCGGCATCCCGATAATACTCCCGGCTCACACATCGCAACCAGACTCACCATCAAGCTGTCAACATTCCCGCAACCAGACTAAACTTTCAGACGAACTAAACATTTCGAAGTGATTCTCTGGTAAGAATTCACCCGTACTATACTTATTACGCGTAGCTGCAGTTGTATAGCTAACGACAACGGGTCGGCGATAGGGGCATGGCGCGACAGACACCTCGGTCAACCTGGGTATCGACTCAACCAGTGCGGCATCTACTTGTCGGTGTTGGAGCAATTATTGAATTAGAGACGTAAATCCCGTTTCCTTGACTTTGACTCGCAATTTGATATTGATACTAGGCGGGATGGGGATGAGTGAGTAAAGAATCTCGGCTGGACGCGTACAGCGGTGTAAAGGCAACTTTAAGAAGTATGTGAGTTAAGAACCCTTCCTCCGACGTTGGGATTTCGGGAGTCACTATAATCTTTATATTTATATATCTAGCTAGGATCTAAGAAAGTTTCATCAGGCTGTATCATACCACCCTTGTTCTCAGCTTATGCCGTTGGATATCGATACTACATAGGCTATTGTGCATTTAAGGACAATCGATGCAAAAACAAAGAAAGCGCTGGAATCAAAGGATGGAGAGGTAGTGGGATAATAGGCTCTAAATGGCTTTTATATAATACGCGGCACCCACTTTGGGGGTAATCTACTCCAGTAGGTATTCCCGGTGAGTGTACTAAGGTATAATGGATCTTGGTAGGCAAGAAAGGTGTGCTATGTAATTGTATTGGATTGCTTTGTTCACTTGGTCAGTGCTAACGGAGCTTCATTTTATTCCAGCAATATAAGAATTGTCTTTGTATTGAAATATTGGCAACACGTGTGCGAATCAATACACACAAAAGATTAACACGACCCATCGCGGTTGATAAGTATGGGGGTTTAACATTGGGACTAGTGTTGTGGACTAATTCATTGCTAGTTTGTGTGTGGATATGGTATAGTTTGACAAAGGAAGAGAGAAGCTGCGGCAGCGCACAAGCTCAAGTAGTGGCATGAGACATGAGGGTACTCCGGTTGGGTCTGCCGGCCAGTGCTGCACTGGTATTAACGAGATATTATGTTGTGGTGCTGTCAAACGATTTAGATGGGATTTCAGCAAATGCTGATCCTAGAAGCGGGTTATAGCACATGATTGGGGACATTCATTTTACTGTTCCTACAGTTTGGAATTAGGCAATGACGAAGCGGTTTCATGTCGGTATCCTGTATCCGGGTTTTGGATAGCATTGTGGAAATCCACTGCTGTGTTGAGTTGACTTGGGTCTTAGTGCGTTCGCAGAATAATTGTGTGGACAAACATGCGATCTGAGAGCCCGACCATACTCGTCTGGCAGACACCGGAATCAAGCACAATCCCAAAATGTTCAAATTGGAGGGGGGTATGTTGTTGTCTGGCGATCAGACGTTGGGAGACCGTTGTGCATGGACAATCGTTTCCATTGTGATACAGAATAAAACCCATCGGCCCGGTAGGGCGCCCGCTTTGGAATGTCCATAGCAGCCCTCTTTTTCCGTTATCTTCTGAGCCGCAATTTTTTTTTCGCTGAGAGCAAGATAACAAACAAACCAATGTATCAGGCGCTGTAGGCTACCACGACAACGCGGAGATTTCCTTCGCCTTCCGCAACTTCTGGTGACAAGCTCACGGGGATTACCTTCATCTTCTGCAACGACTCCCAAGGCACCTTCCGCAACTTCTGTGAAGGACTCACGGGCTCACAAGGTTTGTGATTATTCAAGTCTATTCCTAATTTCTCATATTCTGCATGGGAAGTGAGCTGTATGATGTTCAAATGATCAACTGACCAAGGCTGGGATCCACACGGTTGTCCTTTTCACGGTCCTTTAGGGCGTCCTTTCGGCGTCCTTTTCGAAAGGACAAGGAATAGACGGTTCGCTTTGAACGCAGCAATTTGAACCCGGGGCTTCTGCATGCAAGGGGGCTCCCTACTAGTAGGCTAGATTTTATTTACCCTTGCCTAATTTTTTTCCTCTTAGGACAAACGTTTTCAATTCCACGACGTACTAGGGTTAATATGTACTAGGGTTATAGTTTCCAATACCACCACGTTAACTGTGCTATGTCTTTAGTGGACAACTAGTGTTCGGGCAGATTTTTCACACTTTTGCATACTTCACGTTCAGGGTGTTGACCTACAAGCCTTGTTCCCCGTTCACTTCCGACCGTTTATTTTCTGTTGGCCTCCGAACTCTTGCCTGACCTACAAACCACCGCTATAATGTCAGCATTATCTCAACTATTACCACCACCGGTCCTTGGCCAGCTCTTTCCAAAGTAGAATCCGTTGAAAAAAATCGGTGAGGGGATGAACTGGACTACCGAGGGCGGGGTAGTCCCACGCGATAGTGATAGCATGATATCAGATCCTCTACCGCTTATGGGTACTCGGCTACAGGAACAACACCAACAGCAGCACAAATTGTCCCCAAAGCATCTACAGGAACGGCCACCCTACAGTACTACTCAATCAAACAGCCCCAATTGGCCTAGGCCGTACAGGCCGGGTATGATGTTACTTTCGAGAGATTATCTCGGCATAAGCGTGGCAAGTGCCTTGATTTGAGTGAAGTCAGCGGGGAAACCGTAGGCGTTCGAATGTCAGAGCGGGGATGAAGAGGTTAGCGATTTGTTCTTTTACGATAGGAGGCTGGGGAGAAGGCTAGAGAGTGGGATGGTGGTTAGGTTAGAGACGAGGGATGGGGGGCAGTCCTAGATTTTTTGAGATTGCATGGGGTCGTGGCAAAGGTGGTCAGGTGCGCAGGGGCGAGTGGGGAGAGTGGGTTGGAGTTTGAGGATGACGAGGAAGAGGAGGGGGGGCATGGCCCAGCCCCGGCGCGTCCACACCGAAAAGGTTTTCCCCAATGTAGTTTGGTCCAGCCAAGACTTGGGGAGGCTCCAGCTAGTCAAGGAATCCAGTCTCAAGCTAGTCAGGGGATCTCGTCCCCGCCAGCCAGGTAATTCAGTCTCAAGCCGATCCAGGAGTTAAGCCTCAGATCCTGCGCTAACAGAGCACGCTGTAAAGACGAGCCTGTTACTATTTACAAGCCATAAACCATTTGGTAAGTACCACCTACGACACCAAAACAGGTTCTCGGCACAATGAACTTGAACGTTATCAACTACAATCTCACTGCATGCCGGTGCCTGTGGGAATCACTCATCCTGTCACCAGTTCATCTATAATTAGTCCTCCAGCAGGTCCTCCAGCTGGGGCAGTCCAAATTCCATTTATACAACCCCCAGCATCAGCCTTCACTTATCAACCCCAACTCTTCTCCAAGGGCAGCAGTTAATGCCAGCACCCAACCGCATTGATGAACCATCCCAAAGGCTAAGCCAAGATGTACAACTGTCTGCCGGTAGCCCTAGGAGCGAGAGCCCACGGGTGAACAAAAGGGACTACCTGGCGCACGGGGTTTCTCTCTGGAGTAGTTTCGGCGATAACAAAGGAATGGGAAAAGGCAAAGAGATAGCTGCACCCAATGGATCAACAACAGAGAAGCATAATTCTGGCAGTGGCACAGAGATGGTCGATGAGATCTATTGAATGAGCGATGAGGAACTTTGAAGCAAAGATAGGAAGGGAAGCGAGGTTAGGATTGGCAGGGTGATATAAGGAGGGATAAGATTTTGGAGGAGTTGAATACGGAGGAGCTAGATGGAGTACACCTGGGCACAAGACGAGCCCGGAGGTCGTTGCAACCGTGAAATACCGAAGGTACCCAGAGTGTGAGAATCTTCAAAATACGTTGCATTCCCACCTTAACTGATGGTATGCACACTCCACGTGTGCTTGAATTAATATGGCGACACCTCCACCGGCAGTCCAAGAGTTCATTGCTTCCCTTACAGGGCGATATCAAGAATTACAAGATGGCTACACAGTATCAGGGACTGGATCTCGTCGGTTTAGCAACTACCTCTATAGCCGAAAGCTATTAATTCGGAAGTCTATTCAAGATGAGCCAGGGTGCCACCACATCTATTGCACACATTGCACCCAGCTTCCTTGGAAAGTAGCAGCAAAATTCACCACTACCAGTGCACAGCTACGACATTTTCGACATCACCACCCTCGGTTGCCAACAACACAAGAGGAGGAAAATGCGAAAATTCAGGAGCTTGCAAGTTCAAGCTCTGGTAATTTAGCAGCAGTAACTCCATTCGCATTAGCTATTCAAGCGAGTTCTACACGTACTATTTCAGCGCGATTTGATAACAAGGTATAAATTAAGCCATGGAGAGTTATTAATTGTTCTAATAGTTTAATATAGGTTGTACGTGAGCACCTAGCGGCATTTATTGTTAGCTCTAATTCTTCCCTTGCTATGGTTGAAAACCCACAGTTTATTCGCTTGCTACAATATTGCAATCCAACCTATCGCCCTATATCTCGATGAACATTAGGCCGTGAAGTTCATGACTTATATTCTTCTTTACTTCAGCAAATTCAGAAACAATTACAGGAACATATTAATAGTGGTGGAAAAATTAATCTTACTTTAGATGTATGGTCTTCCTCTAAACAGGTTTCATTTTTGGGAATTACAGGGCATTTTATTGAAGTAGACACATGGAGGTTTCGGTCTTTATTATTAGGATCTGAACGTTTACATGGATCTCATTCTGCTGATGCATTAGCAAGAGTTACTTGTTCTGTACTACAACATTTTCAATTATCTTCACATATTCGTGCAATTACTTCGGATAATGTCTCTGTCAATACTAAGATGCTTACAATCTTGGAGGATTCTCTTACTGGGTTTACTGTACAAGATAGTCAAGTGCGTTGTATGGCTCATATTATTAACCATACAGCACAGCAGATTCTTTCTCATCTTAAGGTTGTCCCTTCAGAAGATGAAGATCATGAAACTAATATATCAGTATCTATGAAGTCTATTCCAATAGCATTTACTCGCGCACGCAATATTATTTAGAAAATTCGAGGATCAAATAAATTATGGGAATATTTTGAGGCTCAGACTTCTACAGTTAAGTTACCATCTTTTAAATTAATCCTAGATATGCAAGTTCGGTAAATCTACTTTTTTTCCATATTTCCTAGATATTTAACTAATTTTTTTTAGATGGAATTCTACATATGAGATGCTTATACGACTGCTACAATTGTGTCCAGCTGTTCATGCAGTTTGTCAGCTGGAAGATGTATTACGTCCTTTAATTCTCTCCTCCGAAGATTGGAAAGTACTAGAACACCTTAAGACCATTATGGAGATTTTTGTGAAAGCTACACAATATCTCTCTGGCAGTACATATCCAACTCTTTCTTCTCAGCTTCCCTATTTCAACGTACTTGCAACTCAATTAGAGATATTGGCTGATGAGCTTCCACAATCTGAACCTGATAGTGATTATTACAAGCTGTAACTAAGGCATGGCAGAAGCTTGATGGTTATCATAGCAAAACCAGTTCTGCACAAGCAATTGCTACTATCTTGGATCCTCATTACAAGTTAACTACATTCCGCAACTTATCCTGGCATGAAGACTGGATCCAATCAGCTTAGGAGAGTATTTTTCGAATTTATACAGCGCACTATGCTCCCCCATTAATCAGAGCAATCCCGCCCTCCTACTCCCGATCCTTGTGAAAGCGACATGGGTGAAGGTGATTATTGGGAGGCTGTCTTTGGATCCCAATCATCTGTCATATCTATTAATGCACCTTCCGAATTGGAGGTTTATTGGGAAGAACCCCCAGAAGGCAGAACTATTAAGCCAATTGAGTGGTGGCGTACCTATACGTCTAAGTACCCACGCCTATCATTAATGGCTCGTGATTTCCTAGCTATTCCTGCTACTAGCGTTCCCTCAGAACAAGTTTTTCCTATTGCTGGTATGTATTTATTTTCCACGGACAAGCCAGAAAGCTAATTATCTGGTAGGCTAAATACTCAACAAGCGCCGGGCTTCCTTAAGCGGAAATATGATGAACTCCATCATGTGCTGTAAAGCATGGCTTGGGGTTGCAAAACTTACACCAGAAGACCTGTTAGCGGAGGAGCAGCTGCTTGCCCGCTTGAATGAAGTTACTCCTGAGGGAGACTTACCGATAGTCATTGTGGATGATGAGGATGAGGATTGACTGATTTGTTCTCCTATTTCCGTGGCCTATATTTTTATTCCTTAGGGTTATATGTACGAACATATACGTAGTGTGCATCATGATCTATTTATTCTTTTTTAGATATCCTACTTACGAGCCGGCTCGAGCCCAACCAGTCCAAGTACGAGCCGGCTCGTGCCCAGGCCTAAGATGGAGCAAGTGGGGCCCTAGCTGCCCAGCGCACCATACGCACCCCACTCGCGCCATTACGTTAGCTACACCCCCACAAACATCGATAGAAGATTCATTCGAAGTGGGCTTCCAATGTATTGCTGCTTCTATCGCTATTTCGTCAATGATTCTGTTTCTTCAGATTGGGAAACCAAGGAAACGTGGGGGGATGACGTCGAGCCTTGCAAGGGAAAGGGCTACGCTTCTAGGACTTGAGCTGCCCCTGCTCCGCTAGGGGGTAAGAGGGAGAAAATATCTGATGGGCGGTGATTTACCCCACTGCGGTCTAGGTTCAAGAGCGGCAGAATATTAGTATGCCCAGGCATGCGAGTCATTTGGTGGATGTATTGCATGGACCCATAAGGTCGCTGAGGCAGAGGAAGATTGATGTTCAAAGGAATAAATTGATGGCCATAGGGGAACATGGGGGGAGTGAGAGGATGGGAGTTTATAGTGAGACTCAGATGATCCCAAAGTTTTTCGGGCTCCTCTGGTGAAAGTATGATTGACATGGAGAATAAGCCGTCTGGAAGTTCTGGTATGCAGTTGGCAGGCCCGGCGAGCATGCCGCTGCCAATGAGTGCAGAGAGGAGAGCTCGGAGTGAGGGGGGGAGGTGGGGAATAAAGACAATAATATTTGGTGATAGTGAATCTGAGACAGGAGACGGGGGAATGGCTGGGAGTAAGTGTTCTCATACCCTAGGTCTCATACAACACTTTCCTTCTCTAACTGTTACAATTGGTTCATTTTATATATCCCACTGTTGTTTCTTATCCGTCATGGGTGATGTTACTCGCCGTGAAATTTCCCAGTGCTGACTGTCTCCTCTCCATATTAGGGGACCAACAACAATGCCAAGCTCCTGGGGCTGCCCAGGATCCCAGCAGCTTCCACCCCTCCTCCTTACCAAGTCGATCTAGAATGGATACATTCAATCGTGATCTTGGCTTGCTGCTGTTTCAGGGGAAGTGCGTGAGCGGTTAGAGGGCGGAACGGGAGCCATTGGCGGGGCTAGGTATGCTGGTCACGACAGTGTCTTCTCTTCTTGAGGACAACATGTCTGATGTGGATTAGGAGGGCGAGCCCAACGAAGCGGAGTGGGTTGGTGAATGATGAAGAGCAGCAAATTGTGCAAATTTTTAGTTTGTCCGTTTTTGATTTCAAGTTCAGATTGCATCTCATTGTTTCTGACTGAAACAAATTATATAACAATCGCAGATAGATAACGCCACACCTCAGCTTTTCTCAACATTCCTCATCAAGTTCCTCAGAAAAGTTGCAGTATCAATTTCCAGATTACATCAACAAACAAATTTCTAACTAAATAATCAAATCAAGGCTACGCCCCACATGTGGGAATTCTGCAAATCCTAAGACTAATCCCGCAATATGTGTTGGCTTCGATGATCGTGATTGGAAGGAAAATCGCCTCATATCACTATCCCTTCCATCAAACAGTACACATGCCACAGCGTAAATATAACTGTTAAAACACACGAGGGGTTGCAAGACTCGGGACTTAACTCTGCACTCTGCCCTGCATCCCTTGAAGTAGGGACTTCTTGATATAAAAAATATATGGTTAGGAAGCAGCAACGTTAATAATATTCTCGGGAAATCTCTTTATTTTGTATATACAATAAGTATGTGACTTGCGAAACATGGTAGCAAATCAGGAGGTACACTGATAACGTATTTGACGGGGATCCGGCGCACTACGGGGATCCGGCGCACTTCCGGGATGGATGTATTTAATTGTTTAAAAATCGAATTATAATGCAAATAGGCTCAAATTAAAACCAGAGTTTTAGTATATACATAGAAGTCATCTGCAAGTGCCGCCC
>Ga0307511_10003678_pt1 | contig 15687 bp, 13 predicted proteins | sample 13_EM_MG_FD_200266 | JGI IMG/M metagenome (GOLD analysis project Ga0307511, IMG submission 200266) | Populus trichocarpa ectomycorrhiza microbial communities from riparian zone in the Pacific Northwest, United States - 13_EM | ecosystem: Host-associated > Plants > Roots > Unclassified | place... | reverse complement strand
TTTGTTTTTATTTTTTTTTTTTTTATTACATTCTGTTTTTTAAATTATTTTTTTATGTTAAAAATATTAAATTAATGTTTTTTTATTTTGTTTTATGATTATGTGATGATATAGAGATAAAATAAAATTTTTAAAAAATTATTTTAATATATTTTTAATTCAAATTTTATTTAAAAAAATCTATTCACCATAATATTAAATATTTTAATATGTTGATCCGGGAATACACAACTTATGACTTAATCTAGTTATTGATGATTTAGCCGAATTTAGTCCGAACAATATCAAAAGAATTTTTTTATTTTTTTTAAGGTGAGACTACAACATTTGAATTAGTGTTTTTAAATCCGGTTTGGTGATCAATCTAACTCAAGACTTCGATTACCAGGTTATTCGGATCTCAAGTTAACCTGTCAAGCGAAACCGAATTTTAAAATTATGATTTGAATAAAAACATTTGACCCAAGTTATCCCAGTAAGTTTCAAGGTAATTTATGCTTTTTTTCGAATTAGTTTTCCACCTGGCTTTGAAAACTGTGCTCAGAACTGAAAATGGAAAGTATAAAGTAATTTTTTAAGAAAAAAAAGTAATTTTAAAAAGAAAAGGAGAAGAAAAAGGCAGCTAACCATAGGAATGTGGGATCAGTTTAGGAAGTGACAGTCTGTCCCCACTACTTACTGCCAAATAAAATGTCACTTCTGTAGATTCAGATCAGATCATGCAGAATGTAAGTACAAAAACCTTAAAAACTTCCTAGATTTCTTGCTTCTTTTGTTTCTTGTCTTAATTCCCTATGTCAGGATTTTGGATTGTCTCCTGTTGTCCTTAGGATAAAATTTACTTATCCTTTAAGTTTCATACTGGTTGATTTATAGCTAGCCTTGCAACTGATAATGTAGGCTCACTTCTTTCACATACATTTGTTTTCCTTTCTGGGATTTTGTTGTTTTTGCTAGACGAAGTTGTTGTTTGATCCTTGCTGCAACATAAGCTGATGGATTTTTGAACTGTTCTTGATCTGTTGAGTGGAATGAATGACAGGTTTAACTGGATTAGATTGATAGTGAAAGGGAAAACAGCCAATGGGATCTCAAGTTGGTTCATTTGAAGAAGAAAATCCAGAGTCATTGATTGGGCAAGGCTCATTGTACAGCCTGACACTTGATGAGGTTCAAAACCAGTTGGGGAATTTGGGGAAACCATTGGGGAGCATGAATCTTGATGAACTTCTCAAGAGTGTGGACACTGAGGGTTCTTGGTCCTCACCTGTGCATAGACAAGGGAGCCTAACATTGTCAAGGAGCCTGAGCAAGAAGACTGTTGAGGAGGTATGGAGAAATATACAACAGGAGAATAAGAAAGATGCTGAAAATCAAGAGAGAAATGCTCCTTTTGGTGAGATGACTCTTGAGGACTTCTTGGTTAAAGCAGGCGTGGTTACAGAGTCGGCTCCGCAGCAACAACAGGAAAGTGCTCAGTGGATGCAATTCCAGAACCCCACAGTGCAGGAGCCACCATATCAAAACAACATGATGACAGGCTTTATGCAAGGACACCCTGTTCAGCAATCCCTTCCTGTTGCGGATGCAGCATATCCGAATTCCCAAATGAACTTATCTCCATCTTCTTTGATGGGTACTTTGTCGGACACGCAGACTCCTGGGAGGAAAAGGGTTGCTTCGGGAGATGTAGCTGAGAAGACTGTTGAAAGGAAGCAGAAGAGGATGATTAAGAACCGGGAATCTGCTGCCCGCTCGAGGGCAAGGAGGCAGGTTGGTTTTTCTTTTGAAGTTTTTTTGTGCATGAAACAGGTTGATAGTTGATTTAATCATGTGTAAAGGGTCTTAAATATTTTGATGAAATGAAAAACAGGCTTATACAAACGAACTGGAGATCAAGGTATATCATCTAGAAGAGGAGAATGAAAGACTTAGAAGACAGAAGGTAGGCTTCTTTATCTTTGTACCGTCTACTTCTCTAAGATTCATGCTTGCCTAGTGCCACTCTTTTTTTCCTGTGTTATAGTCATCTTTTGTAGTAAATGATATCAACCGAGATTCTTTCAGATTCAGGGTTTATCTGGCAAACGCATCACCATCCTCACTGTTGTTTATCACAATGGCCAAGCCTTTCTCCTTGTCTGTGTCGTTTTTTCGTTCTTGCAGATGGCTTCTATCTTAGATGGCACCTTTTGGAATTGTTAGGAAAGTAGAGCTTAAGATTCTTTTTCTGAACCCTTCTTATCTATCGAAATGCAACTTTCAATCAGATCCTGAATTGTTTTCATATCCTTTCCTATATGTTCTCTCTGCACCATTCTTCACCGAGCTTTAACTTTCCTTTTTGCCCATAATTCTGCTTCCCGTCTTGCATACAGCCATTGTCCCATGGTATATCCAGTGTACTCTCTGTATCGATTTAGTCTATCTTGACTTTCCATAGGCTTAGAGAGAAACTCCTTAAAAACTCTATGATGAACTATTTGTGTTTCTGTTGGCTCCTGTGATCATATCAAGGAAGAAGACCATGCGTCGTCTATTTTCATTCTATTTGATCTACAGTTGATTAGGCAAAGAATAGCCTTAACTGATGGGGCAACTGGAACAATTTGTTGCTCTTCTTCCTCTATGCTGTTGATTTTATGACCCTAAAATGTAAAAAATTTCATTTCCTTCCATTTATTTTTATATTACAACGGGATTTTTTGTTGCAGGAGGTGGAGAAGGTTTTGCCATGTGCACCTCCTCCGGAGCCCAAGTCTCAGCTGCGCAGAACAAGCTCAGCCAGTTTCTGATATCTGTTATTCATATATGACTGATGTGCTGATGCAAGTGGAAAGTGGCAAGACATGATGACATTCTAATAGCTAACTTTAGTTGTCGAATCTCTAATCTGGCTGGACGATTATAATGTTACAGGTTTCAACTGCCAATTTTCCTTGCCTTTGCCAGTGTCTTGAATGTACATTTCAAAGTTCTCCATTGTTGTTTGTTATCTTGGAAATCTGTTCATGTGCTCTCTAGAGTAAAAAATGTGAACATGGTAGTTTTCTTTTGGCTAAATTCATAGAACTACCTAACGATAGAGGGAAAAAAACCATACCTCTCACCCAGGAAAGTTACCAGAAACAACACAAACTGAATTAAACCTTAAATCCTGAAGATTCATAGGTATGATGACAACCTCAAACAAACCGAGATAATAACCAGGCTCTTGCATTCCAGGGATTTGGAGAGACCTGAAATGAACTAGGTTTTACTTACCTTGCTCTCATCAGCACTCCTTAGTCTATGATAAGATGAGAAACCAGAAACACTACAGTTTCATCACCCCATCGCCTTTTTTAAATGCCGAGAGAGAATATCTCCAACATCGACGAGAGAAAAGACAGGACTAAAAGGTGAAAAAATGCCGCAGTCCATGGGAAATAAAAGCTGAAGAAACTGGTACTGGACGCATAGAGTTCGTTGTGACAAACCAGCAAGAGCATCAAAATCCAAAACACATGCTCAGGCCTGTCAAAAACCATCTGAAAGCTTTAATTGAGGACCAAGTTATTTATACTATTGTTAACACCCCCCTCAAGTTTGGCTTTAAACTTGCACCAAAGGTGATGAATCCCAAGGGTGATGAGATTCGATCATTGTTATTAAGGCTGACGAGACTTCAAAATATAATTTATATTAATCTCTTCAACAAAGGCTCAGGCCATATCAGTATAAGCAAACCAGCAATTGATCATTACCAACTGGAAACAACAAAGGGCACCAAATAGAAAGACCTCTCGAGTAATGTCACATCACAATCATCACATATACTCAAGTTTAAAAAGAAAAATGTGAAAAAACGGATGATTACTGAAATTGATCAAGATTGCACCATTGAAGGAAAGCCAAATTTGAATGTCAGCCTACTTGTTCCAGCAAAATCGAAAAATAATTCCACCTTATTAGTTGTTGCTTGCTTATACAACTACACGATAGTAAACTTCCAACCTAGCTAGTCCTTACGTGCATGCAGAGAGTATTGGCCTTTTGATTTTGTATTCTAAACACAAAAGGCTAAAAGAAATTTCATACTTAAGTCTCTAAACACACACATACAATAGATTCTCTTATCTTGCAAAGCACATTCTTTATCCCATAAAATCCATCTTGAACAAGAAGATTGAGAATTTGTGCATAACAAGATAGATAACACAAATCCCAATCGAGAAGCTTACTTGTTAAGTCTCCAACCATGTGAGGATTTGGAGGACCGACACCTGCAAATATGAGAAGCATACTTTCTTTAATTTTCCACTCAGTTAGCACGTCTGTAATAACTTCATAGAGCGTTCCCACGTCATAATTGCATTCCAGATTCCTGAAAGCAAGAATTTTCTTCTTCATCCCTGATCCATCATCAATCAAGCGCAGTGTCAAGTAACATGGTGGGGACACCAGACCTAGACAATATATTACACGGGTAATATGGACAGAGATGAGGATGGCCTGACCCATCACTCTTTGATTGAGAGAATAAGCTCATACAATCTATTTCATTGTATTTTTTTCTGAGTTATTTATTTAGGCTTTATTTGAACAGTCTTTTTTAGTGGACTAAACCTAATAGCAAAATCCTACCCAGCGAGGTCCGAGTAATGAGTCTCTCGAACTTTATCAAGCAATCTTCTTCCAGTTCCTTTTTGATTAACAGGTCGAACATTCCGAGAAGACAAGGAAATCTAGTCCAATCAAGAACAAAATTTTCAGCAAGAAAAGAATAAGATCTGAGAATGATTAAATAACTACACAAAGAAGGTTTATACTACAGTGATAAAGGAAGTCATCAGCATTATTTACAGCAACTTGAAAATGGTTGCATAGCAATTCTATTGTTTTTCCTCTAGTACCAACACCACGCAGCCTGGCCATCAGAACCAGTTTTGTTCTTGATAGCCTTTTAGTTTATTCAGGAAAATTTTCTGCAGTGAATCGAATAGGAACTGAATTTGATGGTATCACTGGTGAAGGTAGGGTTGCTTCTTGAAGATTTTCCTTGCAAATTTATGTGATTTTATGATGTTACTTGCACTAAAAGAAAGACCGTTGCTGATTCTGCTATATGGATTGATGTTGTTTGTACACTTGAAAGCCTGTCTACTTGTAATGTTTTGGTCAGGTTATGTGTTGATTTCCTTTGCAAGAGAAGTGAGTGTTTTCTTTGTTGTCGCGGCAAAAGTTGTGGGGAAACATGCAGAAATTGATGTGGGCATTTATGCATGGTTATCGGTTATCTATCGTACCTTTGTTGAAGGTGGTCTTTGTTAAGCTCAGCTTGACCGTAGATTGGCCGGGAAATCCTAGACTCGAAATCTAACTCATAGATTTCTAGTTAAACTAAATAATTTATTGATCCAATAAAACAGTTTGGTTCAACCAGTTTGATTGACCTAGTTCTACTCAGTTCAAACCCCATCAGAAGAATAATTTGAAACAAAAAAATAAAACTCATTTTAATAAAAAAAATAGTTGATCTAATGACCTAATAACCCAGAACAGTCTGAAGAGAACTGGTTGTGGTAATCCCAAAATTTTCCAGGTTTGATAATCATATGATTAGGCCATGGAATTAGTCAATTTAAACAGAGATTTTTAAGCAGCTAATGGCTTTGAAAATAACAAGTAACTAGCGTTGATTGCTACAAAAAAAACCTTGTTAAGAGTCTATTTTTCTAAATAAATTTCAGTCACAACAAAGTGAAGATTTTAGAAAAATCAATTGTTTTTTCATTAAAAAAAATGTTTGTGAAATAAAATAATTTAAACTTCAACTGATTACTGGAGTTTTATTAACTAAAAACGAATAAAAAATCCAATTAAGAATTCATTACTATATTGGAGATTTAATTGAGAAAAAAAAGACCAAATCAAGACTGGCCTTAAAGTTTGGGGACTTTAATGAGGTTTTCGCTAAAACACACAGGGAAGCCCATGTTACTCCTAACATATTTCTGCTAAAAAATTATTAACATACAGATCCTACATGGTACAGAATCGAACCTTGATTCAAGATTAGCTCATCGATTTATCTGTATTGGCAGCAAGTCCTTTACAAAGCTTTTCTGTGACTCAATTCATTGTTCCAAAAATCCATGAAAATGGGCACACCAATTGCTCATGCACACGCCAATTGGTTAAAGAAAACATTCAACAGGTTGTTAAAACTGAAAGCAGGTTGATAGGTTAAGCCCTTTTTGCACGTCCACAAGGGATAGTGTCAATAGACATTAGCAAAAGATAGAAAGAGCATCAAAGGTTAACCCGAAACAAGCTGTTCTAAAACCACATTCAGGAAGTAGCCCTACGCTATATACATAACTAGCCCCATGCTATATACATACAAACTAGAGCCCACGACACAAAAGATCATCCAGTTTTGCCATACTTATAGTTCACAGAGTTTCGCAATCTTCAGCAGAAAAACATAGAGCTGCGGACATTGTGGTGTAGCTCAGGAAGCTCAGGCACAGGTGCTTGCCCAGCAGAAGTCAGACCTCCATGGCTCGAAGATGTCTCTGACATGTCATCAAACTTCAAGAATTGTGAAATCTGAGTTGCTGCCAAGTGTGCGTACCGGACTGGAGCAACTGCAAGGGGGTTATAGCAATAAAAATAGCTCAACAGGTGAGGATAAGAGGTATTTGGTGCAGAACATGAAATCAATAAAAGGCTAGTAACAGTCATTCCCTTGTCAGCTTCAGATAGGAATAGCAACGTGTAAAAATATAAAAACTAGCAGCAAAAGTAAATAAAAATGGCCAGTTTCGAGCATTTCAATTCCTAATTTCGAAGGATGCATAAGCATAACAGAACAGGGATCTGTTCGTTACCTAGGGATATTGCTGTTGTGCTTCTTTGGTACCTGCAAAGTTTTTTAACAGATTACCATAAATGTGCTTCAAAATACCATTTTAAATAACAAAGCAACCCAATATGAACTTACACATAAGACAAAGAGTGAATCAACTCCTGTAGATCATCAGCTGAAAAGCCAATCTCATCTAAAAGAACATGATAATGTGTTGGCCTAGTTGTTCCCTAAAACATCAAAATGGTAAGAAAATTAGATCATTACACTAAAACCAATGCCCCCCAACTCAATCGAGTAATCAGCCATTTATGTTTTGTCCATTCATACATGCAATCTCCAACCTCAAGAAAGAAATGATGTCCTCAACAAACTACAGCAAGTATAAACAGAAAATAAAGTCAGTTCAATGATAAAAAGTTAAAAACAACTCACTATCATCCCTGCATGGGCACACATGTAGAAATCATAGGTTTGTGGGTGACAAACAGCATTATCAATAACAGTTCCTGCATATTGGGAAAAAGAACGTATAAATATCACCAAAATTAATTAAACTTGCTGGTTCGATTAGAATTTGGGAATGCCAACCAGGAGGAACATTGTCTGGAGATCCATCTTGGAAGAATTTAGTGTGGTGATTTTTCTGTGCAACAATTACAGTGAACTTGGGTGACCAGCTTTCATCAAGGAACTTGCAGGCCTGATGAACACAAAGAGGAAAGTTACTTAGAAAAAAGTGTATTTATGTTCTGGTTACAAATAAGTAATAACCTTTTATCATTTGATAGTATTTTAATAGCAAGAAACCTCAATGATTTGATCCAGCTCGATGTTGAGGACTTGATTAAACTGCGACTCACTAACTCCATCCCTTTTTTCAACATTGGAAAAAAAAATGAACATGAATTTGTGGGCTTTCAGTGATGGAAAAAGATTTAAGAGACAAGCTTATAGCTAAAGCATAAATTTAGTGCAGCTTAGTAACTTTCTTTCAAAATTGGAAGAAAATGAAAAGGTGATAATTGACAAGAATGCGAAAACATTTCAAATGCCTTGTCATATAAAGCAGAGACTTCACATATTCAATGCTTTCAGAAAACAAGTAACGGATCTCTTTTGCCTCATTACTTTCATTGTAACAAAGCCCTCTGGCTTGCAAGTTGCAACATCCATTAAGACCAAAAATAGCAAAATGCAGGTGTGGCAGAATACAGAAGAAAGATAAATAACCAACGGTGCAAGGACCAAGAAAGTCAGTTCGAAGAAAAGGAAACTGACCTGAATATGATTATCTGAGCTGGCTTTGTTTGGCCAGAACTCTTATAGTAGTCTAACAACAATTCCCTGAAATTGAAGGGATTTCAAATCTCTATTTATACAAAGGGGCATTCAGGTACAGAAAAAAGACAGGTCCAACAATGTAGTATAGGAAAACATTTTTTAAATTATAATTGACATATATTGCTCACCTAACAATCCCACAATCATCTTTCTTATCTGCTGTTAGTTTAAAAAGAGAATCTACCATCTCAACTTTTGGTGACTGACTACGCACAGAAGCTCTATAACGAGAAAGTAGAGGCCAGTTTCTAGAACTGACAACCTATGGAATTGAAAAGAAAAAAAATTGAAGCATCACATAATAGTTTGTGACTTTGAACAAATTGAAGGGGTGATTGTAATAAAAAGACAATCTCTTAAGAAGAATTCATCCCAGATATGTCCTACCGCAGCAATGGATGGGATGTCAGACTGGCCAGGCGAGCCATGTGATACATCCATCCCAAATATTATTGTAGGAACTTTTGAAACAAAAGGGATGTTTCGTGATTGCTCCATAGCCAACAAAGAATTCAAACCACCGAGCTATCCAGACGAGAAAAATTTTGGTATGTTAGAAAAAAAGCTGCATTTGCTGTGAGTATGTAGAAAAGAAAGGAAGAATATTTCAAATGATCAATATTGGTATGCTATCTCACCTTAGCATTTATCTTCAGGAGAACATTCAATATATACTGATCATTAACTCTAGTGGGTGCCAGGCATTGGTTGAAAATTCCATATTCTGCAAGATTCTTTCGTTTCCAAGGACCTTAAAATACAAATTTACCAAATTTATAAAGAACAGAAATTACTGCACATAACATTAACTAGTTTTATCAATCAAAAGAACAATACACACAACAGCAAGGATCATGTATGATGATAAATCAGCTAACCATATATGTCAGAGTTCTTCCTATCAGGAAGAAGACACACAAGAAAGCGAGGAGGAGCATCTGGAAAAGCTGTCTGTATCTGTTCAAACATCTTATCCACTCGAACAGGAGGTGGTGCCCGTCGAAACTGAGCATTCTCTTCAAGAACATCCATCGGGTCACTTATGAGCTGCACCAAAGCAGAAAAAGGAATAACATTTAGGACAAGGAACTAGATTCAAATGAATATTACAAGAAACATTGCACAAAATTTTGAAAAAACTTACAATCCCTTTCATTTCTCCAAATTTTATCAAATCTCTTACTAGACCACGCACATCACAACGGGCGGAAAAGTTCACCACTGCCCAGTTTTCAATTTTAGAAGGTTCAAAAAATTTCTGCACAAGAGGTAACTTTGTTATTACAACCACTGATAAAAAATGAAGGCAAATAGCAACATAGACTAAATTCCAAAAGGCACCTTATTATTAAAATTCCACCGCCCATTTCTTGGAATAACATCCTCACCATTTCCTGCTTTTAACTATTACCGAAGAAAAAGAAAGAAAGAATAACTCAATGATTCAGAGCCTTCAACCTGGACAGTGCTTACAAAGTCAAAGAGAACTAAAAAAAATCTGTAACAGATTACAGTGTATTAAAGAATAGAAGACTAGACACCTTTGGAGCAGGAAGCACACGGCCTTGAACTTGAGTAAACTGGCTGCTGATGGTGATGCCACAAGAACGCAGCATTGGTTCTGCAGCATAGTTGTTGCTTTTCATTACCTGACAAAAAGCGGCAGTTTATCTTAAATGGGGAGCAATATAAGAAACAGAAATCATCCTCATTGAAAACCAATGAACAAAGACTTACATCAGCTAAGATCCTAATCTTTTCTTGGGGTTTTTGTCTTGATTTTTCTACCAACTGCGATCTCTGATGGACAGTCAGTGCCTTTGTGTAGCGTTGCAAAGAAAGCAGTGAACAAAGCTGGATAATATTCAGAAATTACATTAGCACAGACGGAGGCCAACAAGAAAGATGTATAGCAGCATAGAGCCATGAAAACAGGAAAAGGATCGAGCCACCTCGACGGGAATGTAAGTAGGCCTTTTAGGCTTGCCAACATTGATGCATGGCAAATCTCCAGAGTAACGTAAATCTATGCTGCGATGATTAACAAAATAATCATAAACTGTAATGTCAAAACTTTCAACATCATTTCCATCAGCTGCTCTTGATTTCAGCGAAAACCTGTTTGGAAAAAAAGGCACAGGTACATGAAAAACTAATTATAGATTGGCATAGTTACATGTAGGTAACATGGCAACTGGGTGGAAATAACATGAGATGAGAATGACTAACATTTGCTCTTTGCAACTATTTTCACTTAGGCCAGTGATTCTGTACTCTTGATTGGTAGGTGACACCTTTATCCTCAAATTTTTCATTGTCCGCTTTGCCTATCATTGAAAACATGCAGTGAGCCACATGAATTTGGTAAAGTGAATTTTGCTGGTGTAAACAGAATCTGTACCTTTGCCCAGTCGATCTGAAAAGGGTTTGACACATTCTGGTTGGCTATGAGAAAGTCAATAAGTGGCCCAGGCTGTATTATCGTTGTAGTCGAACCATCTGCCTTGAAGAGCACATATAGGTAACATGGGAAACAGTTTGAGCAGGACTATGCCATAAAATAAAACTCACCCATATTTAGGGATAATCCACCCTGCAAGGCTCGAAAGCTCGAATGAAATCCTCGGCATCCAAGGACTCCTCCTCCCAGATCAACATAGTTCTTTGGATTATTGTGAAAGAATGACTGGCGAACAAGAAGGCAACCCCTGGAAGAAAATCAAGCATATGGAATAAAATAGGGTAAACCAAGATAGAAAGAAGATGGTAGCTAGATTTGTACTCACTGTTTAGCTGCATGCTGTCTTAAAATGATGTCCAAGACTCTTAAGGCTTCCTGAGAGTTTTCCGATTCTTGACCACGCAAAGCAGCTGCAATAGCTTGCATAGGGATTTTGGCAGCAAAACTCATCTCCACTTTAAATGTTTTGGACTGGAATGCCCGCCTCATCCTCTTTTTATCGGTCTCATTAGGACTTCCATTGCCAACAGGGCTTCCATTTCCAGAATTCCTGCACACAAAATAATCCCAATTGTCATTCACAATTCCTAACAAAAAAGAGGCAAAATGCATCCATATACCTATTTGATGAGAAACTATCAAGCAAAACAGTGAATTCCATTTTGTTTCGTGGCAGAGCACCAATTGTGAATAAGCTCTTCTCTCCATCGTATGCAAAGTCCTTCCCGGCAAGATCTGACCCATAAGTCTCATGAACTTTGTCAATTAATCTTCTCCCAATGCCCTTTGCATCGACAGGGCGACCGTCCTCATAATATAAGGAAACCTAATTCAATGAAGAACAAAATTACAAGGAAGAAAAGAACAAGAGTCAAGACAGAAAGATTACATGCACAAAGAAACTTACACTGTAGTGAAAAAAGTGGCCACCAGTATTAGAGATAGAAACTTTGAAATGATTTGTGACTAGTTGTATTTTTTGCCCTCTAGACCCAACTCCGCGCCTGGTAATCGGGGAACGTTTTAATTTTGATGTCTTTTTTGTTTCCTCAGGAAAAGTGCCTGTTGTCAATTGAACAGGAACTACATTTGGTGGTATCTCAGGTGGAGGAGGAGGGAGGGCATCAGGTGGAGGAGCAAGGGCCTCTGGCTCTTCATTAGACTCCATTTGGTGCCTGAGGCGTTAAAGAGACAAACATACTAAGGCATCAAATGAAACATAGGTAAGCTATGAATCTATGCACACATTACTAAACAAAACATAAGTTGAATTATCAGAAATATAGAAACCAAAATGTTCATTCAAAGGCAGCCATATAAACAGCAAAACATTCAATTACAGAAAGTCAATAAGAGAACCGTGCCTGTGGCTCATAGCACAATGCTGAGTAGAAAGGAAAAAAAAAACTTCACATTTTAAGTAAGCAGCTTCATCACTATTATTGTAATCCAATTTCATGTAAATTCCACGGAGGATTCCTAACAAGTCTTAGGGGGTGATTCCCAGAAATTTCATCCATTGCTTGTGAAATGCTTCCTTTTAGACTTGCAACCACAAAGGTACAGATTCAAGTCTTGAGAGTGGCCACGTCACACCTAATCATTGCAAGGTACGCTATCTCTGAATTCCCTGCCCTAAGGCCACATTTATGGGACTATAACTAGGTAATGGCTTTTATATATAAATAGGACATGGTTTAAAGGTAGGTTCTTGCCATTATTTGCATTCCATATATGCCTGAAAGTCGAAGGAAACCTAACAATTGCTTCACAAGAAACTCAACTTAACTCAACTGGCATTGTTACGATATGACATGATATCCATATATAAATTAGTATGCAAAACAGATGTTCACTTATTCAAGTTCTATATAAAGGCATCATCCAAAATTGAAATAATCCAACTAAAACAACCTTACTGAGAATAACCAAATTTGGTCAACCTTAAAATGAAACGACCAAAATTATTAAGACATATCTAGTCTTGGAATGTTATTAGTGATTGCATGAAACCAGACACTGTAACGTGTGCATTTCTGTTTTTGGTGGCTTGAATTTTACGCATCAGTTTTGCTATCAACTATTGTAGAGGTTGCAATTGAACAGACTTGCATATGCACTGCATAACTTTAGCAATGCAGTTATGTTTCTTAAGATTTCTTTTCGAAGAAACAAACAGAAAGAAAAAGGAAGTCCTCTGGTAATGTTTCACAGTGACTTGACAAGATCAGCTCAATTGAGCAACCATTTCAATTTTAGTCACTTTAGTGGATTCAGTCAACTTGGCCAAGTTCCTAGTCAACTCTACTTTATGTCCTACCAAAGGAAACACGAGGACTACCCACAGGTTCAGTGGAGGACATGGGTGTCATTTTGAAAAAAGGTATACGAGTATTTGACACACGAATTCAATCACAATATCAAATACTTGATAACATATCAAACAAGAGATAAAATCTAAGACAACACCAAAAAGTGCTTACGATAATACTAATAATCCATAAAAAAACAAGGTAGAAAAACTAACACAGAGAGAATACAAGACAAAAAATGTGGGAGCTCATACTTTCATGAGAAAGATAAGCGTGTACCAGTAATTTGATAATTAAGACACCTTCATACATACGAGAGAACGAAACCTCTTTGTCTGTTCTGTTATCCTCTTAAAATCCTGAACACCTTTTCCTTTCTTTACCACACAAGCCAGGTTTTAACAACATTTTTTTTTTTGGGAAAAAACCCAGAAACTCAGAATAGCAAGAAATTCTTTATAGTTTAAAAAGGCAATAAAAAAAAATCTTAAAAAAACAACAAAAAAATCTTTATTTCACTTATTGGTGAAAAAAGGAAACCCATTTTCCTTCAAATAGTGAATAAGAAACAGAAAAAATGAAAAATTACCAACATTTAAAGAAGAAATAACTATCAATAACATAGAACAGGTGTTTAAAGAAGCAAAATCAGTGCTTTTAGTGGCCCATTTCAGTTTCATGGCCCCTCAACCTTTTGTAAGTGAACCCCTGAACACAAATGCATGAACATGTGCACACACAGTACACATGAACCAGGGACTATAGTAGTATTTGTGAAGGGTGTAGGTGTCTTTTGACGAAAAAAGACCAAATTGGTATCCACGCTGGTCGCAACAAGAATCTTTAGACCAGGGAAATGTAGATGCTTTGTCTGTGATAAAACCCATGAGTTAAACTGAAACCTTAAACAACAGAAACACGAACATAACTTATGTAAGAACACATTACAAACAGAAACTAAAAAAAAAAAACCCAAAAAATAGACAATGCATGTCTTGAACTGATGGTGGTTTTTTGTGCGTTTCCAATACCAAGACCCAAACTTTAAGGGGGGAAAGGGATACCAAAAAAAACCCTTAAACCCCACAACTTGAAGCAAATCAAAAAAGAAAAACAAAGGAATTAGCATAGAATGCACGGTCGAACCCATAAAATAAATCAAACATTCCTGGTTATGTACCTGATGATAGCTAGCTAAGATCCCTGGAAACTTGAAAAGGACCAAGATTTGCAAGAGCTAAACAAAACCCAGAGCTCAAAGCTTGGAAACTAGCAGATAAGTGAAAACTGGGTCGTAACTTAGGGGTGTTTGTGTCTAAATAAGGGAAAAATTTGAAAGTACTAGCAGGGACATAATCAGTGACAGAGCAGCGGTCACATCACAGGGTAAACGAAGAGACTTCACTGTTGTCCTGTTTATCGTATGGTTTAATGATTTTACTTGATCCCTCAATTTTAAATTTTGTATCAGTTTGATTCATTCACTTTCATTTAGTCCCTGTTTTGTCCTTTCGGCCGTAGCGGCATTAACCTCGCTGTTGAGTGCTATGTATACCTTCAAAATTGATGTCATCTCATCATTTTTACAACTTGACAGTGGCGCTTCGCGCTTTACTTGCGAAAATAACGAATGATTATATCTTTCTGATCAACCAATCGAGTTTATCTTCAGGAGACGTTTGGTATGCGAATTCTTAGATATTTTTATGAAATGTGATTGTTCATAATATAATTTATGAGAATGTAATATTTTTGTTTAATTTAAATAAATATTAATTATACATAAGATTATGCACATGAGAATGAGTTAACTCTTGGCACACGTTATAAGTATGTATTGAAAATATATTTTTAAAAATCAACAAAAAATACTGACTTATTAAAGTATTTAGCATATATCAAATATAAAATTTGCTATTGTTGTCGTCGAGAACAAACCACTCGTCTTTCATCATTTTATATAAAAAGATTTTCTTTAAAAAACTTCATAGAATTTCAATAACACCATTTTGTTTATGTACATTTCTAAATAAAATTTAACGAACTCAAATAAATTTGTGCCCTATATCTCTCTTCAAAATCAGTACCCGGTATTTCTCTTCAAATACAGATTCTTAAGATCTAGAATAGAAAAAATAAATGAAAAAACAAATCCTGGAAAAACCAACAACAAATAAAGAAAAGAACTCAAAAGTTTCTTAGTCCTATTTCCACCTATTTGATATACCTATTTACAAGACTCAAGAACCAAAACATTAATTGCTTATATTTTTTATTAATTACAGTGAAGGTTCATAATCAATAAAAAATCATTAATAAATATTCATGAATGTTTGCAATTTATGAATATTAATAAATATATTTATTCTCATCACATCATGACTAATGTCTTGGTTCATATACCAAAACATTTCATGGACTAAAAACTAGTGATCAAATAAGGACTCGATAGTAAAAAAAATATTCTTCACTAATCAAGTTCATTGTCTAATTCACAAAACTATTCCAAGCTCAAGACTTTTATTATCGAGAGAGGGTTTTTAGAATAATTTCTTATTAATGTTTAATTAATTTTAAATACATATTAATATTTTTTTCATATTAATATACACATTTACATTACAAGGTTTGAAAGCCAAACATTTAAGAATATTTTATCTTGAAAAAAATTACAAAACAGGGGATTACAAGGATGATATTGAGAAACAGGAATAATG
>Ga0307511_10003677_pt1 | contig 15693 bp, 13 predicted proteins | sample 13_EM_MG_FD_200266 | JGI IMG/M metagenome (GOLD analysis project Ga0307511, IMG submission 200266) | Populus trichocarpa ectomycorrhiza microbial communities from riparian zone in the Pacific Northwest, United States - 13_EM | ecosystem: Host-associated > Plants > Roots > Unclassified | place... | reverse complement strand
CTTTCAGATTCCATATCACCATTATCTCTAATCATCATGATTCTCTTGTTTGGACACTCTAAAGCATAATATCCATGTCCCTAACACCTGAAACATTTAACATCACGAGTACGTTTAGGTTGAGTTTCAGATTTACCTTTGGCACCAGTGGGGACATCAACTTTAGCCTTTGGTGTTTTGGTTCTGAAAGGAACAAAGGACCTCAGTCGGATAGTACCCTCTCTCTTTAGATTTGGCTTCCAAGATGATGAAAAACCTAAATTACGCGCTGGCCGAACATGTCCCTTTCTAAGTTGTCTCTCCACCTTCGTAGCCATGTGAACCATGTCCTCTAACTCCACATAGTGCTGGAGCTCAACCACATTGGCAATGTCCCGATTCAACCCATTAAGAAATCTAGCCATAGTGGCTTCTCTATCCTCAACAACATTGACCCCAATCATTGCTATATTCATCTCTTTGTGATATTCATCTACTGTCTTATAACCTTGATTCAGATCTTGGAGCTTCAGATATAAGTCTCTGTAATAGTGGTTTCGCACAAATCGTCTCCTCACTAAGACTTTCATCTCCGCCCAAGTCTGAACGGGTCGCTCCCCATTCCTCCTCCTACTAATTACAATGTGATCCCACCAAATCAATGCATATTCCGTAAACTCAATTATCACCAATTTCACCTTCTTTTATTCAGAATAGCTATGGCAATCAAAAATCCAATCCTCCTTTTTCTCCCACTCCAAATACGCCTCGGGATCATTTTTAACTTGAAAGTTAGGAATTTTTCAGTTTAATGGTGTCCAAGTCCCCATCCATTTCTTCATAATTCCCCATGCCACGGAAATTCACATTCCTCCTAGCCCTGTTTGGTCCAGACCTGATCCCTTGGCCAACAGATGCAAAATCATAGTCCTCTTCACCCGCATCTGTGTTTTCATCAACAAACTCTTCAAAATCAGAGCTGACATTCCTTACGGCTATACGGACCATATTTCCTCGGCGATCAGCCCCACTATTCTGTTGCTTTATCCAATTCACCTCATCTTTCAGATCCTTGTACATCCTAGACAACAGCTCGAGTTGCTGGCCTATGGCTCGCAATTGGAAAGCTACGTCAGCGTTTTGTGTCGCTAACTTGTTGTTTTCAGACATTCTTTGAATCTGCAAAATTTGGTTAGTAGCATAAAATTTATCCTCACACCTCTCGTGTATCAGACAAAAAAATCAAGGATTTTCACTCTAATAAGCTCACTACGCCTTTTAAAACACAACTTGCTTTCTTTTGAAACCCAGACCAAACGATCTCGAAATAAATATTTAAGTATTATAATACTAAACAAAGAACAAAACTCAATTTCTAGGTCGTTCACTTATGTCTAGGTACCCAAACCCATGATCAGTTTGCGACAGAATTGAACCTCCAATTAAAACCTCTAGAAGCCGATATCAAAATAAGCCTAAATTTAATATATGGTGCGATCTCATCCCCAATACACAAAATATGATGTTTCAATTGATTATAAGGTGGTTTGCTTATTTTTAACTAAGAATAGTGTTTTTGTGGCAGAATTGAACGTCGAATTAAAACCTCAAGAAAATAACATTAGACTAAGCCCAAAGTTGACATATAATGCGATCAAACTTCCAATAGATAGAATATGAAGTTTCAATTAATTCTGAGATGGTTTACTTAGTTCACCAATAGTTGTGTTTCTGCGGTAAAAATTGAATCAACCTTCAAATTTCAACTAATCCCTCTCTCTCTCTATTTTTTTTTAATATACTGATATGATTAGAGACAGTAATAAGATTTATAACCTGTTTTTTTTCTTATATAACGCAGACACAAAGAACAAGAAGATGGAAGTAAATACTGAAAAACTTAAAGGAACACTAAAAAAACGAAAATAACAAAAGGATATGACCTTATTTTGGAGCCTAGCTCTGATACCAACTGATGCGAACCTCGTAATCACGTGGTCACGCAACCCACAATCAAGATTGAAATCTAATCCTAGAAAGCCGAAATAGGTCTAATAGGAGTGTGACACAATGGAAACCTGCGCCAAGGCACCAACACTATTGGATTGAGTAGAATGACACCACGAAGCCAGTTAATCTTCGATAAGTCAGATTCAATTCGTTCAAGAACTGAAGAATACAAGAAGAATCACTTACACGTTAAAACTGAAAAATTCAGAAGTAATAATCATCAAAGGTTGCTGAAATTTTGGCTTCCATGAGTTTAAATAGTTCTTGAAAAATTAACCCTCATGAACCCCTTATGTGGACTTATATGAGGTCCATTCAAAACTGATCCAAAAACCTAAACTGAAAAGCCCATAACTTAATCCAAACAAGCTTTGGATCCTACCTGAAAACAAAGTATTAATTAGGCCTAAACAAGCCTTGGGCTTTGTAGCTAACAAAATAAAATAAAGCTCCTAATAAAGCAAATAAAATATTACAGAATTGATTCAAGGCTTATTTATAGCCTTCCATGCAGCCCCTTAATCCTAGAAACAAAAGGAAAAGGTAGCCACCCATGTTGTTTCCAAGTTGTAGTAAGATTTTTTTGTTTCCTTTGCTGTCCTCACCTCATGGCCCAAATAAGGTTGTATTGGACCCCTCTTGATACTCTAATGAACCTTTCAATTCTGACTTGGTTGAAACGTTCAAAACCAATGCATTCAATGCCTCTTTCAATGCCTTTTTCTTGGACCGAGTCATTGGACCATTTGATACATGTAATGGGTCCTTACTGGTGTTTCTGGGCTGGTCCACATCACAAGGTATGTAGCATGATAATCAATCGAGGTAGTTGTGTTAATGTAGCTAGTGATAGTCTTGTGAAGAAATTGAAACTGAATTGTATTAAGCATCCTGGGCCTTATAAATTGCAATGGTTGAATGAATGTAGTGAAGTGAAGGTTACTAAGCAAGTATTATTTGTGTTTGCTATTGGGAAGTATTCTGATGAGGTTATGTGTGATGTAGTCCCAATACATGCTAGTCACTTACTTTTAGGGCGTCCATGACAATTCGATTAGAAGGCAATTTCATGATGGGTTTAAAAATAGGTTCACGATAAAACCATCACTCTTGTACCCCTGTCTCCAAAACAAGTGTATAATGATCAGATGAAATTAAAAAGGGAATGTGAGGATGGGAATAGTGAAAATTCACGTGCGAACAATGGTGAGAGAAAACCATCAGATTCGGCTAAATATAGATCATTAATTAAACCGGTTAAGAATGGAGTGAAGAAAGTAAGGTTGTGTGATGATAATAGTGTGGAAAAATTAAAGAAACAACCTAATTTTTATGCAAAAAAAGCTTAAGTCATATATGTGTTTTTCACTTACAAGCCGATGATCTTACTTGTGTATAAGGAGGCTTATTTTAACACTAACGATCTTGATTATGTTATTCCTAGTGTGGCTGTTTCTTTGTTACATGAGTTTGATGATGCATTCCCTGTGATGCGAACCTCGTAATCACATGGTCACGCAACCCACACGCAAAGACATCAATTCTCGGAAAACCAAGTAAATCAGGTTTGATTAGTGTGTAACACAAAGATAACTTGTACCTAGGCACCAACACTATTACAAATGGAAACTGCCACCCAACGAATATTGATTCGCAAATGAGAAGTATAAGGATGGCGCCACGAAGTCAGTTGTTCTTCGATAAGTCGTTTTCAGTTCTTTAGAGAACCAAGGAGGGGAAATTATCCCACCAACACACAATAAGTGTGACAAAAGAAGTTTATTGATACAAAAATTGTGTAAGCCTTACATGTCTGGTTATGCCTTTATTTATGCTGACTCTAGAATTAAAACAAACCCTTTATGTGGACTTATATGAGACCCACTTACAATTAAACCCAAATAATATAAATAAAACCCTAAACTAAGAAGAAAATAATAATAACAATTGGTGATAGTGGTGTTAAGATGAGAGCATAGGCCATCGGGAAGGTTTTTAGCAGCCTAGAAACCAAAGGGATTTCATGTATTTAGATGAGGTGTTTTAGCAACAAAAAAAAAAAGAAAGAAAAAGAGGATTCAAAAGGAGAGGTGGTATTAAAGGGAGAGAAATAAAGAGATTAGTGTTCTAAAAAAAGAATCCACGAGCCTACCCTGTATTCTAGAGGAGATGAAGCAAGAACTTGATGTGTTAATGGCAACAGTCAATGCGCAGCAAGCTTCAGAAAGAGAGGAGAAAAAACACTGCAATGATGATATACGAAATAGAACGGCCGCTACTTTCATCCAAAGTTGTTGGCGACGATTGTTGGCAAGAAAAGAACTCCAAAGGTGATACGATCCAGGAAAGGTCAAATTCAGATTTTGATGTAAAATGTGCAACTATCCAGTTTTACATGATCACGAGGTTCGCATCATTTGGTATTAGAGCTTGGCTGTATTAATCAGGTTATATCCTTTCGTTCTTGTTGTAATCACGTCGTCACGCAACCCACACGCAAATTCGGATTTGATTTGATCAAATTTTCCGTTGTTTAGTTTTCTGCGGCAGAAACCAATAAACATCTTTTTTGAATGATATTTTTTCTTTTCTCTATTTTTTATGCTACTGATATATTTTGGACAGTAACATAATGAAATAACAGTTTTTTAATTTTTTTAATTTTTTTTATATGCTGCAAAATCAAGGAGAAGACGAAATTGGACACTAAAGAATTTTTGCGGAAAAAACAAGAAACGAAAAATTCATATGGATATAACCTGATTAATGGAGCCGAGCTCTGATACCAACTGATGTGAACCTTGTGATCACGCAACCCACAATCAAGATTGAGATCTGATCCCGGAAAGCCGAAATAGGTCTGATAGGAGTGTGACACAATGGAAACCTGCTCCAAGGCACCGATACTATTGGAATGAGTAGAATGACACCACGAAGCCAGTTAATCTTCGATAAGTCAGATTCAGTTTGTTCAAGAACTGAAGAATGCGAGAATCACTCACACGTTAAAACTGAAAAATTCAGAAGTGATAATCATCACAGGCTGCCAAAATTTAGGTTACATGTGTTTAAATTTAGGTTACCCTAATGGATCTACTCTTTTAGGCTGAACTGACCCACATTCAAAACTGACCCAAAAAACCCTAAATTGAAAAGCCCATAACCTGATCCAAACAAGCCTTATATTCTAGCTCAAAACAAAGTTTTAATTAAGCCCAAACATGAAAGAAAATAATAAAAATAATTAATTTGTTATTAAATATCACTAGCCCTTATTTTCTTGTGTAGCTAAGATGCATAAGGAATCCTTACAAGAAAAAGATTCTAAAACGTTAATGAATCCTTGCCACACTTGGAGATTATATTGCAGCTCATTAAAGATCCTTGTAGAACTAGGAAATTCTCAAAACCAGTTGCCACATCTTTGTAGGAAAAGAATGCTAACCAAATAGGAAGTCCACAAGTCAAAAGGAAGTAAATAACAAAATTCGTACAACCTCTGTTGACCAGTATTGTGGTGCCTTCTTAAACTCCGATTGACCTGAAATTGTAACCCAAGGTAAGACAGCATTTCTGGAGAGTCCACGAGAGATTTTAGCCCTATCCAATGGTCAGATATAGAATTATGACTATTTCCGTAAACCTAGACTCTTACGCATTTTACACCAAAATCTGAATTTGACCTTACTTGGGTTATATCACAAGGCTGAACCGTATCATTCTCTCCCTCTTCAAGAAGATTCACCCTCGAATCTTGGATAGGATTAGTAACGACTTCAGCAGCCTCTTGTTTAAGCCTTCAGAATTTCCTTATTACTAACACCTTTCTCCAACAACACTATATAGAAGTTGTGACTGACAAGAATTTCAAATAAGCACGACGTACTAACCACTTGCGTACATACTTTTGAATGATAACCATAGCGGCTCTCCTTCGTCTTTCATTCTTTTGGCGTTGTACCTCTTTTTCCCATGAAGCTTGAAGATCATAGAATAATGTTCTACACTTATCAACTTCTCATTCTAAAACCCCCAAACCATGGCTTAGTTTTTCACATCGTTGATATACAATCCTCCTCTGTTCCCTCTCCCTTGGTGAATACATGACACAAATAGGGGGGACGAAGAAGACGAAGACAAGAATACAGTTTATAACAAGAAGAACACTAATTTAGACTCGAGATTACGAATTTGACTTTTGTTTGGACCCGAACTTATCGAAAAACGAACAAATGCAAAAGTGATGAAAATGACTCCAACAACAGCCAAACATCAAAATATGATGATAGTATAATGGCAGGAACGAAATCAACAGAAACAAAACAAGTTTTGAAAGATAACACCAAACAGACCCGTTACGCCAAAACAAGACCCAATTTGGGAACCTAAAGAAACTGATATCCAAATGACCTTAAATTTAATATATAGTATTATGATAACAAGCAAACAATAAGCCCAAATTTAATATATGTCCAGGTACCAAAACCCATTGTATGATCAGTTTGCGGCAGAATTAAACCTCCAATTAAAACCTCCAGAATCCGAAATCAAAATAAGCCCAAATTTAATATATGGTGCAATCTCATCTCCAATACACAGAATATGTTAAATTTCTTCTAAGGTGGTTTGCTTATGGTTCACTAAGAGTAGTGTGTCTACGGCAGAATTGAACCTCGAATTAAAACCTCAAGCAAAAAATTGAATTTCAATTGATTCCGAGGTGTTTTGCTTATGGTTCACCAAGAGTTGAATTTCTGCGGCAAAAATTGAATGATCCTTCAAATTTCAACTAATCCCTCTCTCTCTCTTTTTTTTGTCTTTTTAATATACTGATATGATTAATGACAATAACAAGATGAAATATAACCTTTTTTTTTGCTTAGATGATGCAGACATGAAGAACAAGAAGATGGACGCAAACACTGAAAAACTTAAAGGAACACTAAAAAAACAAAAATAATAGAAGGATATGACCTTGTTTCGGAGCCTAGCTGTGATACCAACTAATGCGGACCTCGTGATCACGTGGTCACGCAACCCATAATGAAGATTGAGATGAGTGATTCTTGCGTTCTTCAGTTCTTGAATGAACTGGTTTCGTGGCATCATCCTACTCAATCCAATAGTGTTGGTGCCTTGGGGCAGGTTTCCATTGTGTCACACTCCTATCAGACCTCTTTCGGCTTGTTTTAATGGATAACTTGATCACGAGATTCGCATCAAATAGATAATGGATAACTTGTTTTAATGGATAACTTTCGAATTGTGGGTTGCGTGACCACGTGATCACGAGGTTCGCATCAAATAGTGTTGGTGCCTAGGTACAAGTTATCTTTGTGTCACACTCTTATGAAACCTGATTTACTTGACTTTCTGGGAATTTGGTGTCTTTGCATGTGGGTTGCTTGATCGTGTGATCAAGAGGTTCACATCATTTGGTATTAGAGCTTGGCTCCATTAATCTGGTTATATCCTTTCATTTATTGAATTTTTGTTTTTACCTTCTGAGTTAATTTTTCTTTGTGTTGTCTTTGTTTCGGGTCTATCTTGTTTTAATCAGTTTTGGTTAGATTGGCTCCATTATTATCACAATAAAGGGCTACTGGATCAACAATACTAGGAACCTACCTAGTTCATTGATGAACTTTTTTTTATCCAAACCTTTTTCTTTCCTCAAACGTCTTCAATTGTAGAATCAGTTATGCTCTCTTGTTTGGAACTCTTCTAGCTCAGAGCTTTACCATTTAAAGTAAAATAGATATTGACTAGTATTCACTATTTTCCCACCATTTCATTGAGAGAATCTTAATTTAAAATTTTTTGAACTTCTATTTATCTTCTCCATTGATGGATCCTATAGACAAGTATAGGATACCATTTCCATCATATGTCTTCCAATTTATGTCTTAAAACACGTCTTTGAAGGGTTGTGTTCCATGCAAAATAGACAAGAATCCAATCTTAGATTCTTTCATGCTAAGCTATTTTAACATCTAGTCTATATGCATGGATTAGGATAATCTAAGCAACCTTTTAGATCTATCTTTATAGATCTTTTATCCAATATATAGGTTTCTTCTTTCAATTATTTTATGGAGAAATTTTTGGATAGCCAAAACTTTACTGATTAAAGTAGAGATATGTCGTTTCATAACAATAATATGTCATCTACATATAATAATAGAAAAATGACATCACTCCCACTAACCTTTTGTAAAAACAAGGTTTATCCATATTTTTTATGAAATTAAATATGTTGATTATACCATCAAAATTGGATATTTCTACTCCTTAAAGCTTGCATTGTACATTTGTACATTGCCTTTCATGTTTTCTCTTAGAAACCCACTTAGATCCATTGGTTTTTATGATCAACCAAGTTTCAAACTTGGTTAGTACATGAAGTCTTTAGCTTCAAGTTATTTCTTGGAATAAATATCATATATTACTCCCAAGTAAATGGTTGGCTCATCAATTATAAGTGTCATTTACAACTTTCATAAGAGGGTCTTTATCTCATTGATGCATGACATATCCTATCAAATTTATAAAGATTTTGTGTTTCTTAAGGTTCAAGCTAAACATCCAATGTTTTTAGCCTTGAGAATATATTTCATCTAGATGTAGTGTTCTAAGAGGTGTAGAGAATTTCATTCTCTTTTAGATAATTCTAGGAATATTTGGTCAAATATTAACCACTTCATTGTAATCGAAGTTTCTTAATACTTATTTCAATTTGCAATTAAATTTTATTGCAGTTTATATTAAACCTGAGCATTTTAAATTCAGGTATAGACAAATCATTCATATAATTACCGGATCCATAAAAACATCATTATTATAAAAGAACATTTATCCTAAAAAATAAATCTAAATCCTTTTAATACTAAATAAAATGGAAACAATGTTTTAAAATACTGGAAAAAATAACAATTATAAAGTTCTAGTACCAGCCCATTAGGCAAAATAAAATAACTAGTTCCTACAACTAATGCAACAACTCTTGCTTCATTACTGAGTCGTAGGTCCACTTTGCCTTCAACTAATTTTTTATTTTATTTTTAGTTCTTGCATGCAATTGCAAATGTGAAAACCACTTTCGATATTCAATACCCAAGAACTACAGTGCAAAGTAGTAAGATAGTTTTCAATTATAAACATACTTGAAGTAAAAGCTTCATTAAGCTTGTTTGCCTTCTCAGTTGCAAGGTATTACTTGCAATTCCTCCTCCAATGTCTTTCGTTACCACAATGATGACAAGTGCCCTTGTCTTTTGCCCCCAGTAGGTTTGTTTGTCTTGGAAACTTATTTAATGATAGTTCCTACTATAATAAGGATAGAATAATTGTTTCCATACACCATAAGGATTCCGCATTAATATGGAGTCCATACCACATATGAAAACTATGTTGTTGCCCATTAAATATCCTTACAAGACTAGAAAATTCCCAAAACCAGCTGTCACATCCTTGTAGGAAAAGAAACCTAGCCAAATAGGAAGTTCACAAGTAAATAATAAAATTCATACAGCCTCTCTTGACCAGTATTGCAATGCCTTTCCAAACTCAGATTGACATGAAATTTTAACCCAAGGTAGGAAAACATGTTAGGAGACTCCATGTAAAATTTCATCTTGATTCAACAGTTGGATTGAGAATTATGATTGTTGCTGTAAAACTGGACAATTGTGCATTTTGCGTCAGAATTCGAATCTGATTGTTTTTTCATTGCCCGGATCGTATCATTAGGGGATCATGACATATTGTTAAATAATGCATCTAATCTTCGAATATGAATTAATCAATTATTGAATTGATAATAAATTAAGTTGGTGAATCTAATTAATTTTATTTAATTAGAATTATAATTTATATTCGGGCCAATATAATGGGTCACACACTTAAATCATTAGTCAGCAATTAAACTAGGATAATTAATCAAGTGTAACTTGATTGAAAATAATTTTAGAAATTAAGCACTATAATGTATTTAATTAAGAGATTATAATTCTAGTCCTAAAATAATCAAGTAGGGGTTTGATTGATTAAATTTATAAAATTATCCTTAAACAATATATGGATATTATTTAACAAGTAAAAATTGAAGAAACATTGTTTCATTGTGTATTATAGATTCCAATAAATACAAGGATTCCTTAATGCTCTTATAAGCATGTATGGCAGCAATTGAGTTACTTATTCTACAATGATTCTATGTCAAACAAAAGAAATTTATAGCAGCAACTATTATTCATAGTTTGCAAGGATTCCATATCCATTATGGAATATATATGGTGGTAAGGAGGCTTGAGATTCTTTTATTGTTCTTTTTCTTCAAGATTTTTAATTTAAAACGGATATTATGGGAGGCTATTTTAAAGGACATATTTCAGCCATTTTCCTTCCTATTTTTTAAGGTATGCTTTCAGCTAAAAAAGGGAAAAGGGATTAATGGACGACACAAAGAGACTATTTCTTCTACAACTTTCAGATTTAGCTACAAGGGATCCATGTAATGAGATGCATCTTTTATTTATGTTGGTTTTTCTTTCCCCAAAATCAATATTTAGGCATTAGACTTGTGCTTAACTGAGTTTTAGTTAAGGCCCATTGGTTTGCAACCCAATATGGGACCATTAGGGCTATTATCTTAGGACTATATTATATTTTGTTTTGCAATAAATTTGGGCAGCCTTTAGAAACTAATGAAATTCAGTTTTGCTTGAGCAAATTCTCGGTCAAGGTTCAATCAAACTTGATTGTTCGGCTTTCTTAGGAAAATTATGTTATCTTTGTTATGGGTTGCATGATCACGTGATCATGAGGTTCATATAATTTGGAATCATAGCTAGGCTCTGTAATCAGGTTATAATTTTCTTCTTGTCGTTATCTATATGTTTTTGCATCAATTTTTTTATTCTTCGTTTCTGTCAGAATTGTTGAAGTTAGTATTTGATACGAACCTCTTAAACACGTGGTCAAGCAACCTACATGCAAAGACATCAATTTCCAGAAAGCCAAGTAAATCACGTTTGATAAGAGTGTGACACGAAGATAACTTGTACCTAGGCACCAACGCTATTGGAAAGGAAAACCCCCACCCAACGAATATTGATTCGCGAATGAGAAGTATAAGGATGACGCCACGAAACCAGTTGTTATTCGAGAAGTCGTTTTCTGTTTCTTTAGAGAACCAAAAAAATAGAGATTATCCCACTAACACACAACAAGTGCGGCAAAAGAAGTTTATTGATCTTAAAATTGTGTAACCCTTACATGTCTGGTTATGTCTTTATTTATACTGATTCTAGATTGAAACAAACCCTAGTAAAGCCCTTATATGGACTTATATGAGGCCCACTTATAATTAAACCCAAATAATATAAATAAAACCCTAAACTAAGAAGAAAATAACAATAATAATAAATTCGAATTTAATATCCTAAATATGATAGGATCATATTTGTTTCCCTATAGAAGTCCCATTTAAGCTAGGAGAAATCTGATTTGGAAAATTTGTGTTGTCGTCCCCTTTAGGTCTTTGATTAGCTTGGATTTTGTTGTTTAACTTGGACAAATAAGAAAAAAAATTTCCCCTTTTGTTGCTGATTTAATTACTTTCCTTCTTAGGCTAGGAAAAACATTAAATAATCCTTTCCTCTTTAGGAAAATAAATTGCTGACTTTTTATCCTTGTATCATTAGGAAAAGCAAGCCTAACAAGGCTGGTACGGGGCCGGACACATCAGCCCCTTGTTCCACATGAATTGGGCTCTTCTTGGACTTGAATGAGATGAATTAGAGGTTGTCTTTCATGCTCCTTGGATGTCCTAAGCTCCTCTAGGTTCATCTTGCTCCAAATATTTTGTACAAGCCCATTCCATGCTTCTTTAAGCTTTTTTGCCCTAGCTTTTATAATTGGTTCAATTGGCACCTCCAATGGGTCGTTGGCATGATTACGCTTGGTGTTGGGTATTTATCATCCCCTCTCTCTTCAAAAGGATTCGACCTCGAATCATCACCTATATCAAACAGAGTAAGATCAGAAACATTAAAGGTAGTAGTAACACTATACTCACATGACAAATCAGCTTTACAAGCATTGTCATTAATCCTCCCAAGGATCTGAAATGGCCCATCTCCTCATGGTTGTAGGTTTGATTTTTTATGGGTTAGAAATCTCTCCTTGCACGTATGCACCTTAACCCAATCACCGGGCTGAAAGACAACATGTTTGTGCCTCTTATTAGCTTTGGTCGCATACACACTTTCATTGAGTGTCTTCACCACATGTGCTTTACAATTACTATCCAAACTAACCCTTTCATCAATAGGTAAATGAATCAAATCCATACACAATTTAAAATGGTGAAAATTCAGTAGTAGAATGCACACTGCGATTATATACAAACTCTATAAATGGCAAACAATTTTCCCATTTCTTTAAGTTCTTTTGAATGACAGCATGCAGAAGTTGTGTTAAGATCCTATTAACTACTTCGTTTTGTCCATCTACTTGAAGGTGACAAGTAGTTGAAAACAACAGTTTAGTATCCAATTTGCCCCATAACACCTTTCAAAAATAGGTAAGGAACTTAACATCTCTATCAGAAACAATGCTTTTAGAGACCCTGTGAAGCCATATTATCTCCCTAAAGAAAAAATCAACAATGTTAGCTGCATCATTAGTTTTATGACATGGAATAAAGTGTGTCATCTTTGAAAACCTATCCACAACTACAAAAATTGAATCCCTACCCCGTTTTGACCTAGGTAAACCTAAGATGAAGTCCAAAAAAATGTCTACCCATGGTTCTTTAGGTACAGGAAAAGGGATATAAGAGCATACTTGCACGAAAGTGCATTAACCATATTGTTTTCTTTTCCTTGCTTATACTTGATCACTTACGGAAAGATTTCAATAAATTCAACCCTTTTAGCATGTCTCCTACTCAACTTACCTACCCTTTCAAGTGATTCAATGATTCATGATCTGGATGTATCACAAACTTCTTGGGCCACTGGTAATGCAGCCACGTCTCTAAAGTTCTTACCAAGGCATAGAGCTCCTTGTCATATGTAGGGTAATTCAAGCCTGTCCCATTAAGTTTTTCGCTGAAATACACAATGGGCCTCGTATCCTGCATTAACACAGCTCCTATACCTATACGTGAACATTCAAATAATAATATAAATAAAACCCTAAACTAAGAAGAAAATAATAATAACAATAATAAATTCGAATTTAATATCCTAAATATGATAGGATCAGATTTGTTGCCCTATAGAAGTCCCATATAAACTAGGAGAAATCTGATTTGAAAACTGTATGTTGCCGCCCCCTTTAGGTCCTTGATTGGCTTGGATTTCCTTGTTTAACTTAGACAAATAAGAAAACAAATTTCTCTCTTTGTTGCTGATTTAATTACTTTCCTTCTTAAGCTAGGAAAAACATTAAATAATACTTTCCTCTTTAAGAATTAGATTTGCCGAAACTTTTGATATCGCACTATATCTGAAATTTTAGCTCAATTGGACAACATTTACTTTAGGTTCCAAATTCGGACTTAACTTGTCGTAAACGAGTTTGTTTTGTGTCAACTTTTGAAATTCGCTTTCTTTCTGTTGTTTTCAACATATCCAACATATTTGGGTGTTGTTTCATCGTTTTGCATATTTTGTTTCTGTTTTTATTCGAGTCTTCAGTTTAGTTCATACTTTGGATAGATTCGTTTGCTACTCGCGAGACTATCATCGCAGTTTTGTTTTGCTTGTTTTCTGGTTTTTATTGCTTCTTGAGTCATATTTACATATTTGGATTGCACTGCTAAGTTGGTTCTATTTGGTGTTGGTTTTAGTTCCGCAAGAACTGCAAGAAGGTGAGACGAGAGGTGTGAGCATGTAAGGATATTAAGAGTGTTTGAGCAAAACACAAGCGATGTGAGGATTTTTTTATCACTAACCAATTTTTGCAGGTACTATCATGTCAGATCAAAAACAACACACCACCCCCTCCCGATGTAGAACTTAAATTCCAAATCCAAGCCATGATGAAGATGATGGAAAGAATGAATTTCGTGATGAGGAACGTGTGTGACAGACTTGAGAAGGTGGGCAAACATGGTAATATGGCTGGAACATGTACCCAAGACGTGAGAAAGGTTGGAGCTGAACCGAAATCAAACAATGGCAGTGGGGCCCAAAGGCCAAGGGGGGCTGATTATGAGGATTTTGAGGAGGATGTTGATGATATTGGTGATGGTGGTTTTAAGGATGAGACCATAGGCCATCGGAAAGGTTTTCGGTAGCCTAGAAACTAAAGGGATTTCATGTATTTTTATGAGGTGTTATGGCAAAAGAAAAGGAGGATTCAAAAGGAGAGGTGGTATCAAAAGGAGAGAAATAAAGAGATTAGTGTTCTAAAAAAAATCCAAGAGTCTATCCCGTATTCTAGGGGAGATGAAGCAAGAACTTGATGTGTTAACGGCAGCAATCAATGCCCAGTAAGCTTCATAAAAAAGAGGAGAAACAATGATGCAATGATGATATACGAAATAGAACGGCTGCTACTTTGATCCAAAGTTATTGACGATGATTGTTGGCAAAAAAGAACTCCAAAGGCTTCAAAAGGAGGCTAAGGAATTTTCCATTCAACTTGTTGGTGATTCGAGGACAAATCATCTTGAAGAGAGAGGGAATGATACGATCCAAGCAAGGTCAAATTCGGATTTTGATGTAAAATGTGCAACTATCCATCATTCTCAATCCGACCGTTTGATCGTGCTAAAAGTTTTCATGAAGTCTCCAGACATGTTTTCCTACATTAGGTTAAAATTTTAGGTTAATCAGATTTTGAGAAGGCATTGCAATATGGGTCAACACAGGCTGTACGAATTTTGTTATTTACTTCCTTTTGACTTGTAGACTTCCTATTTGGCAAGGATCCTTTTCCTACAAGGATATGACAACTTGTTTTGGGAATCTCCTAGCTCTACAAGGATCTTTAGCTGGCTACAATATAGTTTCCAAGTGTGGTAAGGATTCATAAATGTTTCAAAATCATTTTTTTATAAAGATTCCTTATTCATCCTAGCTACAACAAGGAAAAAAGACTTCAGAATTAATTCTACCTTCACATCAGATTTCCTAGTTTATTTGGGACTTCTTAAGGGTGATCACATGGTTACGCAACCCCCACGCAAAGACACCAATTCCTGGAAAGCCAAGTAAATCAGGTTTGATAGGAGTGTGACACAAAGATAACTTGTACCTAAGCACCAGCACTATTAGAAACGGAGACCCCCACCCAATGAATATTGATTCGCGAACAAGAAGTATACGGATGACGCCACGAAGACAATTGTTCTTCAATAAGCCGTTTTTCAATTCTTTAGAGAACCATGGAAGGGAGATTATCTCACCAACACACACACACACACACAAAGTGTGGCAAACAAGAAGTTTTATAAATCTGAATTGTCTAACTTACATGTCTAGTTTTGCCTTTATTTATACTAACTCTAGACTTAAATAAACCCTAATGGACCCCCCTTAGGTGGACTTATATTAAGCCCACTTACAACTGACCCAAATAAGTAATAATAACCCAAAGACTAAGAAGAAAATAATAAAAATAATAAAAATCCGAAAATTACCATCCTAAATATGCTAGAATCAGATTTGTCACCATTAAAAAGTCCCAAAT
>Ga0307511_10003675_pt1 | contig 15695 bp, 12 predicted proteins | sample 13_EM_MG_FD_200266 | JGI IMG/M metagenome (GOLD analysis project Ga0307511, IMG submission 200266) | Populus trichocarpa ectomycorrhiza microbial communities from riparian zone in the Pacific Northwest, United States - 13_EM | ecosystem: Host-associated > Plants > Roots > Unclassified | place... | reverse complement strand
CTCTCTTCTGAATACTCCACCCACCGTTTTCTCATCCATCGTTTTCACCGGAATACTGGCACTTCCCTCCCCAAACTCTGCTTCTGCCCCCAGATCCTCCTCCACCTACCGCAAAATCTCCTCGGCTGGAGTGATAACGGCGATATTATCCCACCACCTCCCATCAACCTCCGCATGGACAATTCCAACAATGATGATGCCCACTACGGCGCGCCGTTCACCGTCCCAGACTATCCCCCCCGAATCCCCCGGTTCTGAGAACATGGCATTGTTGTCCTCAATCACTATCCACTCGGCAGTGGTTGGGGACTTCTTGGGGTCCTTAAGCAGCTCACGCTGCAGGTTTGTGTACAGGTAGACCCAATTGAGCTTTCTGTAGCGGGTCTAGGGCTAGGGATAGCTCTAGGGAGCGCTCGTGGCCTATGGCTACGACAAGAGAGGAATGTTGTATTAATAAAAAGATACCAGACTTTGAGTGAGGAGTGAAGGGGGAGAGAGAGAGAGAGAGAGGGAGGGAGATAGTGGGTCCAATAGACACCTGTCCCTAGTGAGCCTATTTCCCGTGATAACCCGATCCTTCGATCCCGTGCAGCCCATAAGCCCGTTATCCCCCGTATGCAGTCCATCGCCTAATTCCCTCGTATGTAGCCCGATTGGCCATGCCGTGACACTTTCCTGTCAGAGTACCTGTACTCCTTGTGTAGGGCTTTTGCACGGATATCGTAGTGCCAAGATCCTGGATGTTGGTATGGCCACTGAAGAGCTTCACTTCGTCCGGGTCCATTTGTATTTTCGACGAATCACATCCACTTTCTCCCAAGCGTTCTAGGAGCCCATATATTAGTAACAGGCCAAGCCATGGATCAAGTAACTACGGCAAAACATACCTTCACACGGAGCAATCAATCCGTAGTCCTTCCAGCCCAGCTCGCCATCTTGACCACCAAATCCAGAGATAGTCTGTGTTGGCTACTAGGCCTGGGCACGAGACGTCTCGAGACGAGACCGGGCGCTAGTCTCGAGACATCTCGTCTCGTGCCCAGGCTTATTGGCTACACCAAATCTTCGTCACTGGGTCGCTCTCTTATAGTTGTTCGGGGTGCTGTTGCAGATTCATCTGTCACTCAAATGATGAGTGCTGGAACCCAAATTATTCACTCATTTCAAATGTTTTCTTAGCTTTGCCAGTGAGCTCCAACAAGAATCATGCGTGGTCGGACTCCGAGCGCTGCTCAATCACTGTTCCAGTAGTTGAATGAGGCAGAGAATTGAGTTGTCCACGTAGATATGCCATACATACTTGTCGTGCCGTGATCCCATATCTCTTTCCAGTCTGCTTGTCAAACAACCAACCACCTACAGTCGAACCTGTTATACTGCATCTCGTCTAAGCGCATATCCTGCGAAACCGCATAGTAAGCTGCCGACGAATTCCTTGGTTTGGGCCAGGATTCCCGGTCTTACCACATAAACCTCCTTTACTGCATCAAAAGTCTCCTGCGGACGTCATGCAGTAAGACAGGTTCGACTGTATACTTCTAGAGCTATTGTCCTCTTGCACGCCGATACTCCTGCCCATTGGCACATCTTGTTCAAACCCCGAACATCCTTTGCCATCGGACAGCCTGACGGCGCCTTCATGGATCTCTAGGCAGAAGTCATACGGTGCACTCAGGAGACTCGTTTGTACTTCATAGGTAATTGATGACGGCTTTTCGCAGATAATGTATATGCAGGGTATGAACAGCTCCTTTTCAAGTTTTACCCCTTCTTGCGTACAGCTAGGTTACCGAAAGGCACGGTGGAGGAGAGTCAATCCCCATAGCTGTTCGTAGTGCAAAATCTTTGCTGCAATACACTGAGTATAGGCAGACGTACAAGTTGGTATTTGTCAAACACTTCCGTGTTTCCTAGCGTCTTTGGGATCGCTGCCAAAATGGAATCAAGGGCCAAATGTTGATCTCTAGTTGGAAGATCATGAACACCAGTTGAACTCCTTCCTCTGGTTGTGCTGATGGGTTTGCCAAACTGGAATTCAAATAGCAGATGCTGGAAACTATAGGTTGAACGATACTTTATCAGGGGAATGACGGGAGCAGGCGGAGGAGCAAGTGGAGGGGGAGGGGGGCGTATGGATTGACTGGTGCCCATGTAGAGTGAGGCACGTGTGTCCGGTGATCTAATTAGTACCCCAGCTGTTGGATGGTCGCAGGCGCACTTGCATGCTCGGAATCAGAAGTTCGGTATTGGTGAGCTACCGATGGCGACTACGGCCATTTCATACTCCTGAGCGAGTGAGCGTTCCTAACTTTCCAAATGCCGGAAAGGTTTATAAAGGGGCCAGCCATGCTCAACAGTTGGAAAGTGTAACTGCTAGGAATAAACGTGTTCACTGGGTGCTAGGGTTGCCTAGACACCGATGGTATACTATACGTGTCGGGTCGAAGTTGACAATATCGGTTGTTTTTTGTTACTGTAGATGGTGGGTGATGGCACAAAATGCTGCTAGAAGCGCAGTGTATGTATGATGAAGAGAAGAGAATAGAAGAGAGGAGAAGAATCATAGACTGGGCTCAGCAAAAAGCTGAACTTGGCAGGCTTGGCATCTGAATATGTATGATTTAAATTGAGTTACGCAAACAAACTTAAATATTGTATATAGCATAGTTACCAAAAAAAGACCCTAGTCCCAGCAGTAATCACGAGCTCGTGCAATCACAGCCTGGCTACATAGTTACTTGCCCACCATCTAGAAGCGATAACCAGAGTATATAAGCGAGTATTGGAAGATTTCGATAGTCTTTGGCGTCGTCTATGCACCTGTTGGGGCTATTCGCACCGGTGGTAAGTTTCCAAGCACAGGGCCTAGTGAATACAGACTCTCAGTGATCTGCGGATGTATGTTTTCTCCGACATTTGAATGGCATCTCCTGTGATTACCGGTCCCCCCAAGCCTCGATCCCCCCAAGCCTCGATCCCCCCAAGCCTCGATCCCCCCAAGCTTCGATCCCACTGCACCAGACCCGATGGAATGTTCCGTTCCCAGTGCGTACAGTAGATGGAGAACAGGGTAAGTGAATCGCATCGACCGACCAATCGATTGACTCTAATAACTGGAGCTGCCGGCATACATACACACAAATGGTATTTGCTCGAGCCGGCAAGGCCTTCGGCTCACTCGTCTTGACTCGTCAAATAGCTCTGACATATCGCTTTTACATGATATTTTAATCATTCATCACTACTACCACCATGGCAAGAGTAAATAACAAGCGTAGGCTCTGAGAGCCAGGGGGGGAATTAGGAGGGAGTTGGGTAGTTAGGTGCGGGTCCAAATCAGTGGAGATGCGCGGAGCTAGATTCGGGCGGGGTATCGTCAATCTATCAGACTTCCGCCTCACTATATACTAGCCACCCCGCAATACTACCTATCTCCAGAAAAGAAACAATATTGTGGTATACCCAGATCAAAAGCAGTGCAGCGATTGCGGTATTGACGTTGATGTGGAGAATATTTAGGGGCCAATGAATACGTATATATAGATAAACATGGGTGGAGTTCGGGCTTGTTAAGCGTTATGAAGACCACCCTTGCGCTAACAGACATGTGTTGTTGGAATATAGGTACTTGTAAGCGCAGAGTCCACCGGTAATGTTGTAATAACGTTGTCGATATGTATAATTAAGCTTACCTTTTGGGTACAAGAGATGTGTTGTTGGGATATGGTAGTATTTTTTTTTTTTGTAAATCATTACTCGTATTCATACTATGGTATATGACGAGGGCATGCATCCCCGAGTGGAGACTCGGTTGGATTATCCTGCCTCTGGGCCATGCCAGCCCCTCTATATCGCTAACTAAATACATTTCTTTTTTCCTGCCCCCCCTCCCTACTCCCCTTCCTCCACCTCCCCATCTCCGCCGTTCTTTCTCAAAAGTCTCGTCACCTCCCACGATCGTCGGGTTCCTCCCACACAACCGGAGGTCATGACATGTGCCGCATTTTGTGTTTCTCCGCACGCACAGAAAGGATCCTCCGCCCGTCCTATCTTGAAAAGCCACGCCTTCAAGGGTCCCTTGTCTGTGTGTAGGTAGGTGAGGCCCCTCAACTCGTCTCTGTCCCACTTCATGTGTGGTTCCTTGTGGTAGAGTGGGTATGCTTGTCTGATGCCCGCTGGTGTTGCTAGGCTCTGATCCGACTCCCATATCCCTCTCATGACCCCTTCCTTCGCTCTCCTGTCCGCGGCTTCGTTTCCCGCCACCCCCGAGTGGCCTTTCACCCAGATTAGACTGGATATGGTAGTAATAGCACGCACTAATTGCGCTCTCGGTACCCTGGCCATGTGAACTCACGGGCTGATGTATAACTCTATTCAAAGCATGTGAGTCCCTGGCCAAGGAGGATTCGAATGTGTTGAAGTGACCCGGTAAAGTATAATTGCCACGCTTCGTGCTCCCCACTGGCCAACTGTCCCCCCTTACGTGGTCGAGAACTAGGCTGTGCTATCGCATGTGCTGTTGGGTTACAGTATAAAACCTCGCCCAAGCCCCATGCCAGCTCTTCAACTCGATCTCAACGAGACGAATCTGAGCCCTACTTCTCGGAGAGCGTGAATGTTCAACCCACAGTGGTTTGGGCGCCAACCTACAACAGCAACAAGCCCAACCTGACCCCGAAGGGAGCATCACCCGCTCTCACAACTACCCCTCCATCTGGACTTCTAGTTAACTCAGTACCTCTAGCACTAGTCCACGCATCCTCGAGACCCTGGCTTAGGGCCTACAAAAGGTCTGCAACAATGTCCCCCCAAGACCCCTGGGAATGGAACGTGGAGAAAGTTTCCCTCGAACTAGCCCGAATCACCAACGACCATACAGTAGGGGAACTCGCTCAGATGCACCGGATTAGTGGGAAATGCCTACTCACCGCCATGACATTAAGAAATCTCAAGGAGGAAGTTGGGATTATTCCCCTTGGGACTAGAGTTGAGATCATGTGGGAGGTGCGATTATGGAGGCGCAAGAGTAGAGGGTATGATGAGTATGTCGACAGGGAAGATAAACAACGGAAGAAGGATAAGTTGAAAGATCTTGTTTGGCAACATGAGTTGGAACAGGAGTTTAGGCAGATTGGGGGAAAGCTCAGGGGTAGGAGCCTGAGCCCGTTGCCGGATCTGCATCTCATGTAGGGCAAGGAATCAATGCGGTTGGAGCCTTGGTCTTGACCGTGGAGTCATATTGACTTAACTGTGGAGTTTGTTTGAGGATAGAGAAGAGATCAATCTCCTCCGCGTGCTTATTAGAGTAATAAAATTGAAGTCATTATATGCTTGCAAGATACATATTCATAATGTACACAGCACAAGCCCCGGACTCCAGCCGGATATTACAGAGCTAGGCAATGATGGCTGGATAACTCATTAGTGAAAGTGAACAGATTTTGGTCATGTTACAAATTAGAAACTTTAGGGGGGGTAACGGTAGTCGCTCAAACTGATTGAAATATCTGGTTGATTGTATGATATATGTTGTGGGCCGCTCGTGGAAATCGGCCTGCTGTGGTAGGTATAGGTACTCTGCCCCTCGGAGTAAATGGCGCTTTGAGGCGGAGGCGAAGGACGGAAAGGAGGCATGATCACGATGTCTTCTCCTGGATAGAAACTAGGTAAATAAATACACCGGATCAGGAGCTCGAGGTGTTGATAGTCTGGTGGGCGTTCTCTCAATTATTAACAATTACAGACTTGCTTACTCCCTACCTAGGTTTTAAACCAAGTATGCAAAAATACAACACACAAACCATACGCTACGGTGCATACATATTCCACGACCCACCGGGATCCTTGGGAGTCTAGTCGAATGTGATGTGATGGCCAAGGTTAATATAATATGTATTGAGGGATGCAATACCCTGGGCAGAGGTACACAATAGGTGTTGGTTAGTCTAGTTGTATAGTTGGCACGGGGAAGTGACCAATCACGGTCTAGTGGCCACTCCTGCAACCACCCCCGCAGCAGTGTCCAGCCACAATTCGTGATATATCACGAGCATGGTAATACCGGCTATATTCACAACTATGGAACCAAATACACTCTACAACATGGTTACCCTCACATCCTGCCAAAGCCAACCCAATTCTCAATACCTGCCCCTTGCGATATGAACACCCCAAAAGCCACCTCCCCACCTTCTACCCGCTCCGAAGGGCGAATATCACGCGAGTGAGCTCATGACTACTAGGAGGCCTTTACCTAGCACATATATTGATGTTAAAATAGCCCCGAGGGCAGTTGCTATACTAACCCCCCCCCCAACCTGGACTCTCCTCAACCACCCCTCCACAGCACAATTTACCACCACGAGGTCTCTCTGGCCATGGCCCTCGCACCCAAGGACCGCAAGGTCTGTGTTCTCACCGATTCCACGACTGCGCTTCACACCGCCCTCCAGCTATCCAGGGGCGAACCCCCCAGATCAGGTATTGAATCCGACCTTCAGCGCGCCGCACGCAGCAGAACACACCCCACCGCAATCGCCTGGATAAGAGGTCATATAGGGATCCAGGGGAACACCATCGCAGACCACCTGGCAGAACTTCACTCTCACCTGGGGGAGATCTCCTTAAATCCCAGAACCGCCACACACGAGGGTATCCGGTCGTCCTCCAGAGCGTCCAGAAGACAAGCCCGCACCCACACTACCTTTGGGGTCAGAAGACCAGACTGGCACAGACATGCCTTAAGCGTGTACACCTGGTACCGCACCGAGAAGGGCCCTCAGAAGGCATGGCTTTTCCACATCGGGAAGGCACAGGATCCCACATGCTCATGCGGACACCCTCTACAGACCGGGGAACACATCACGTTCCACTGCCCACTCCACCGGAACGAGAGATCACGACTGCTGAGAGGGGCGACCTGGGAAGAGATAGACCAACCAGATTGGCGGAAGGAAGGGGACGACCCCCCTTATGACGCCGTCGAGGCCTTCTTCGACTACCTTTACTTCGAAGCATAAACCGACCCACACGACGAAGGAAAGTAGGGCCGCTACCCCACTATTGACACTGTAAAAATCTGCAACGATTTTCCCCCTGCCCCTCGCTGGTTATGTGACGTGGAGCTAGCCCTTGTCCCGAGTCGTACTTTAGGGGAGTCCGGTACGGAGGGCGTGAGAGGGAGGGTTATCTTCGGGGAGGGCCGGGAAGGGGCGTGGCGGAGGAGGGGGTTTATATGGTTCATGTATGGAGGAATTCCCCGCTTCAGGGGAGGGCCGGGAGAGGGCGTGGCGGAGGAGGCAGGCACAGTGCGTGTTCGTCGGGGAGGGCCGGGCAAGGGCGTGGCGGAGGAAGACACGGGGGCCGGACGGAGGGCGGTGGCGGAGGGCGGTGGCGGAGGGGTGCTAGCGTTGCCTCTTGTATGTAGATCGTGCACGGCCCCCCAGATTAACTTGGGCTGCCTTGAAACCTATTGGGCTTCCAGTAGGCTCGTCATAGTCCTCTTACAGGGCTGCATACGAGTAATGAGTTTTAAAAAAAAAAAAAAAAAAATACCACCACGAGGAGGCCCCCCATAGTTCTCGGGGAATCCTCTGCCTGAGCAACCAAGGACTGCTCATTCCCTGTTGGTACAAGGGGTTTATTACCTCCCGAGCCATCAAGAGTAGCTAATACTTAAAAGAGCCGCTCTCATACAGTATTTCCTGATATTTGATAAACATTAAATGGCAAGTAAAGTCGCTTGCTTCTTCCACTTCCTCACTGCCTCAATACATATTATATGGTTATGCACAGTGAGATGTCGTAAAGCAACCAGCCCATCTAGGACAATATACGCATGTACAGTGGCAGAACGGGAATTTTGCATGACTTTTAATATATCATGTTATCTCCAAGACTCGGGTCGTCAGGCTGAGTAAATTGACAATTATTGAGAATGTAACACTCGGGGCATGGAAATGATCCCTCGATAAGAGTAGGTTAGTCGTTACCCTGAGTTTATTTCACTTACCGGATATGGTACACACTTCCATTTTCTGCTATAGTAGCTCCAGACTAATTCCTATTCTAGCCCAACTAGTGTAATTCAGCTAGTCCTGTTTCTACATAAAAAAAGTACTCACTATTAAACCAGACTATTTGTTAAAGGCAGGTACTCGAAGTTTGCAAAAATGCAAATATTTCGGTAGCAAAAGCCTACGAGCCCCACCATCCTCATATCCTAAGCTTACACTATATTATAGAAGTGGTCGGTCCTCAGTCATATCTGTGGAAGTATTAAATATGATTACAAAGCTGGATCTAGAGATACTACAATGGTTTTAATGTCTCATTTTGTTCTATTTAGGGCTGGAGATACGTTGAATGTATGGAAGCGTTTGCAGAACTATTCGTATTCCTAAGCATATATCTTTACTAAGTAAATACCAGTAATTAAAGTCATGGGTTAGGATACGAGTAGTACGAGTTGATACATCAAAAATCTGCTAGGCAGTAAACTTGCGTCGTACATAGACGAATTACAGCTTATATTGCTTGCAGTGGAAGAGGGTCAGCGCTGATAGATAATAGAGTTTATATGAAGCGGAATATCATTAACCTAACCTTTGAGATGAGACCCCCTCAGACTGTCTGATCACTTGATTAGAGGCCAGGCAGTTCGCATACGTTACTTTAATACAAACTTTCTATAGCGGAGAGCAAAATGGAGATTGAGGGAGGGGACTACAACCTCTGAATCACCTCCAACTAAGAATCTGTCTGAATTCTAACTCCTTGCCCCATACTCTCCTCCCCGCATGAGCTGTGTTGATTTTGACCTTCCGTATGCTATGCATTTGGATATCAATTTGACTCCCCTCAACAGGCTACAACCTTCCCCCCCCCCGCCCCCCGCAATCAATACTCTTATCCTAGCCCTCCAAAAATATATGACCGGCTTCTAAACTCCAAGCACCCAAAGCACCATCAGATCTTACTTTAAATACCACAAACTAAACCCAGCGGAAGTAAGTACAGGTCATGTAAGATAAGTTATGCAAGCGGTGAAGGAATCACCAAGCTTTCTCCAGATTATGAACCCGCATCAAAACAGAAACTTGTACAGTAGAGCTTTATACGTTTTGCTTTACAGTGAAAGTCCAGTACCAAAAATTAAAGAGCTTCCTGTAACTAGTGTTCGAATATGGTACTTGCCAGTGTAGAGGTAAGTATTAACCAGAGACCTTCGAATAATTTCTTTCCGTGAGGGTTTGTACATACACGTTAACTGTATCCCGGATAGATAGTTTCTTTTGATCAAGCCCCAATTAATATTGCGCCAATCACCAAATTGTCCTGATGACAGTAGGAATAGCAAGCCACCAATTCTTATGATTACCGAATCGCGTTAGTAAACGAATCACCAATTAGGCACGTACCATGTTTACCGAACCATGCAAGCGAAATGAACCCACCAATCGTCATGATAGGTACGGTACATAGCTGAGTCCCATTCAAGTAAACGAAAAACTGGTATTACAACTGTGCTTATTCCTATACTTCACCGGTATGAAATCCCTAGCTAGATAGTAGTAAGAAAAATATGATTTTATGAGTACCGGTAGGCGGACTGCTACTGTATATGTACTCCGGTGTGCACGATCACAGTAGCATATCTAACTCCGAGCATTCGTGGCCGAGAAATGACAGCCCCGATTGACAAGCTAATTATTTTCAGAACATACAGAACCCAACAGGAAAATCCAAGAGAAGTCGATAGAAAACTTCACTATACAATATTACTTACTATACAGTATCTAGAGATTTTGTTTAAGAGCGAGGGCTAGAAAATACGAGAAACAAGAGGTTGGTCGCCACACCAAGCGACCTAGCAGTCTTTAAAAGGCCTGCAGAAACTGTTTTCAGAACACAAGATCAGGTACAACAATAGGAGACGTCAATGGGGCAATTGCACTAGACATTATATTGAGAGATTTTGTTCTGGATCTTGAGGTAGAAATGGATACTATAGGGGTTGTAGTTTCTATCAGGTAAGTGCGATTCACAATAGCAAGCGGGCAGCACACGGACACTGTTACAATAAGTTCATATATTGCTTCCCAGTCTCGAACCATTGCTTCCCACTAATAGTCTATAGAGTGCGTATTGTGAATTGGTTAGAACTGAAATCCTCTAGCCTGTGTGTAGCAGAAACACGTGATATTCCCCACCATGGCTAAGCACACGACGATGGAAACATTTACGCTCTACAATATGGTTACCCTTACATCCCATCAAAATCAACTCAATATCCAATATCTCCCCTTCCGATATTACCGCTCCGATGGCCCCCTCCGAAGACTCCCTCTATACGCCAAATATTCTGCCAATAAATTCATAGCTACAGCAGGCTTCAACCCAGCAACTTATCCATGTCAGATTCGTGGAAGAGAAGGCCGTAAAACATCAAGGTCAATAGGTAGGCGCACTAACCTGTGCAAAATGTGGAATTTCGGGAGTTCATTAATCCTCATCTTAACCCCTAACCCCCTAAAAAAAAACCCTCCGCCCCACCCCAACCATTACAGATAGATCACCATCTCCAATACCCCCCTCTCTGGGGATGAGAGGTTGCATTGGCCGACGGGGTGGAGAGGCTTTCTCCCGGGGACTTAGACCCCCCAGCAGCAGCCCCAGACCGCCTCTTGTCAGCGGTATCCCTCCCATTGAGCAAAGGGCTCAATATGCTTGATATATTCAAGATTGAGCCCATCATCTAATATCGCCAACTAGCACAGACCGTAGTCATAGAATGTAGGCTCATGTTGGACCCCATCTTGATAGTCAGACCCGCGGTGAGAATTCCACGGCCATACAATAAGGGGTGGGATGACCACTCCAGTATCGCGGGTGTCCCCAAGACGCTGCAGAAGGAAGGGATCAACCCAGTGCTGGCCAATATATGTGGAGGAAGGGTGATCGCGGGGGTCGCGAAGAGAGGGTAAGCGCGGAGGAGGGGTTGGTCGCGGAGGAGAGGAGGGTTTTGCCAGGGGGGGTGCCACCAGGGGCCTGATGCTGGAGGCCAAAGGGGGTGTATTGCGCCTTGTCGCCGATTCCGCCGGTTTCAGAGATTGGCAGTACATTTCTCGGGGCCCTAGAATACTCCCCCCCCCCCTTGGACCTGTTGGGGTGCTGCCTCTCTGTAAAATCCCTTGAGCAATCCGCCGTAAGCGGTCGTGAATCTCCGCATCTGCGATGATGTCAAAGTAGTCTGCAATGGCATTCATTTCTCCACGGTAGCAACTGCCGATCTCAATGAGCTGTAGTGGTGGGTCTCTAGCACTGCAGATGTTGCCTGAGGTTTGGTGATTCGACTAATGTAGGTTGAGATACATATAGTTCTCGGAGGGAGGGTAGTTGATAGTCTAGTTGACACGTTAGTTGAGCTGCGGAAAGGGTTCTTAGACCGTACTCATTATAGGAAGCCAAGGGTACCTCCTGACAGCGAGTTGCAACTCTCATCATGGGTATCTTAACAGCACTGAATAATGAAGTATGGAGGCAAAGTTAGCACCCCGTGCAGGGTGTTCTAGTTGTTGGGAGTCACGAGCAAGAAAATAAAAGTTCGGGGATGGAAGTGTAGGATGTGATCAGCATCCTTGGTCACTACTTAGTGGAAGCGGTAAACCCCGTCTGATACAACTTGACTTCCTATTGGGCCGGGGTAGTTATGTACCTGCAGTCTGGTTGGCACGACGGCTCCGAAGACCTGCATAGAGAGGTACGGTAGGTACCACCACCTGGCTAGTGTACTGTAATACTCGCCGAATAGCTGTGATTACACCTCAAAAGAAAAGACCCCGCTCCCTTCTCTACCCTCTCCCCTGTTCTCTCAGGAACCTCGTCACCTCCGCGCAACTGTCCGTCCAAATATCCTCCCACTTCCTCCTCATCCCCTTCACGCACCCACCCGCTAGGAGGTATGCTGAGTTCTGGACCTCTCCGCATACGCACCGAGGGTGTTCCCCTCTCCCGACCTGAAATAGCCACGCTCTCATTGGGCCGCGGTCCGTATGTAAGTACGTCAGTCCTCTCACCTCGTCGATAGCGTACACCAATTGCGTACAGACTGAAGTTGCAGTAGACCGACGATTCACCAATATATCGTAGTCTGGTTGGCACAACTCGTAGAGACTAGACGTACAGTGCGTGGGGGAAGTTATAACCCACTCATTTTTTTCTTCTTTTTTGTCTCAGGCCTAGCTGCTAGGGTGAATGATGACATTACGGGGATTACCGGTATATCGAAACTTTTCGAGAGCTATTGAACTTGAAATATAGTTGCTATGCAGAAGTATACAAAGGGCCCTTATTGCATATCTGAGCCTGGGCATGCATGTCTCATGCATGTCTGAGGTGCGTTATAACTTTCCCCCAGGCACTGTAAGTATAGTATAAAGTGTGTAACCCGCAACTTGTTGTATGCTCGAAAGGCCGCCTTTGACCCATTTTTTCTTTTTTTTTCAATACTCAGTACTCTTATGCAGCCCCGTTAGGGGGTCCACCGCCTGTGACCCACCTTTGCAGCCCAAGAAAGGGTTTTTTTTTATAGTAAATCAGTACTCGTATTCATACTATGGTATATGACGAGGGCATGCATCCCCGAGTGAAGACTCGGCTGGATTGTCCAACCCCTGGGCCATGCCGGCCCGCGAAAGAAAAATTCTACCAAGAAAGGGTCGTATAGGTCAGGAGACAAGGCTGGGTACGAGACTAGTGGTCATGCCGTGAACCAGACTAGGATATACTTAGTTACTCAGGTTGGCACGTTAGTCAGCTTAAGCTTTTAATTCCATGAGTGTACTCTTAGTAGTCCCCCTCACCAACCAGACTACCCCTCACCCTCAGTATTCCAACCCAATCCCAGTCCTACCTCACTCCAACCAACCTACGACAGCTGACTGGGCTTTTGATTCGTCTACCCTTAGCTAAACGATGAACCATCATGATCAGGATCTTGTTGTCGTTCGTGCAATATACGCCGAAACACCGCAAGCAGTGGAAGTCGAACTACCTCGAGAGACGAGCATTGAAGATGCTCGAAGACTTGCCTTCAACGAATTACAAAAGGTGCTACATGGCATCCAGAAGTATGTCAGTATAAATCTCGATGATAATCACACTGAAGTACTGCCAGTTGGTAAGCATCTTGATCCTTGCTTGTTCATTTCCTTCCCGATAGCTAAAATTGTTTAGACCCCCATATCGGTGGAACCCCACCAAAGGAGTCAACTACAGTGGGTCAGTTAGGCACTCGGATGGTGTATCTAATCACATGGCCCAAGGGCTGGGAGGATGGTCAAGCTCCCATGAGAGATGCCATACTCCGCCTACAAGATTCAGACACACAGGGATTAATAACACTAGGTAAGTAGCACAAAATTCTCCAAGATGTCGTATTAATAAATATGTATCGGTAATACAGCCACTCAACCAAAGACCAAGCAACAGAAGAAAAATGCCCGGCAAAAGGCTGCCAAGCAGAAGCAACAGAACACTGTCTCTGGAACATATAAGACCATCGGAGAGGCCCTGGATGCGCTTTACACTTTACTGTTACAAGGCTTCCAGCTTGGAGATGCCCTAGTTGAGGCGACTTTCAAGGAGGTCAGACGGCAAGCTGATATATTGGAAAAGAGGGTGTCAGAGTTGGAAGCGAAGTTTGAGGAAGCGGCTGTGGAGCGGAAGAATATCATGACTCTTCTTCTGAAGGTACTTGACTACTTAAAATAATTGAATCCCCATCTACTTACTGACTGGATTAGATGACGAAGCGAGCCAATGATTTATGTGTGCACCAATTACTGAACGAGTCAAGAGATAAGTTTGCCCAACTCTCAAAGTATAAAGATTGGGAAGATATCGTACAACAGTTGGGGTGGGAAAGCGCCGAGATGCACATACGCCAGAACTTATCCAACCTCCCCTGCGAATGGGATACGGAAACTATTAAGGAGCTTATGGAGCTAGTAATCCGACCGAATACTATCCGGGAACGAGGGAATGCCGCTGCACATGCAAGCATTGACCACGATGAGTTGAAGCATGCAATCGGGACATATCCTATTGGGAGGCATAGGAGTTTGTTGGAGAAGCTGTATGAATTTGCATTTTAGTCACACTATAAAATAGTATGACGCAATTCTGGCTTTGTTAAAGACTTTGAAAAAGGCAAAGCCCAGTCTTACACCAGGGAAAAAATGTGTTTTTATAAAAGTTAAAAAAATTTAAAAAAATTGCACCAGGGAAAGCCAGAAGACCTAACCCCGAATACAGGAGATGCTTCGCTCAGGAGAAGAGATGGGGAGTTGATTTATTAAAGGAAAGGAGGGGGACTACAAGTTAGGGAAGGTTTTTTTTAATCAATTGTTTTTACAATTGCCTACTTAAGTAAATAATATTCAGCGCCTGAGGCTCAAATCCATCTGAATTCTACTTACTGCAGCAGCGTGAAAATCTCCCTACCTACAGCATCCAGCGGTGCAACCGGTCAGACGGTGGAACCGTCACTAGTTTCTTCGGTTTTTGGGTAGGTGGGAGAGCTACCTGATCGTCTGCCTCCTCCTTCATTTCCATATCCTCCTCCGCCTCTTTCCTTTCTATCTCCTTCTCTGCCTTTGGTGGGCATTGTTCTATAGCCCTCCCCTTTCCTTTCTTCCGTTTCTTTTTTTTCCTCTCCATCGCTTCTACCAATGCCCCCTTATTGGGTTCAGTCGTTGCACCTACCATAATAGGTGATGCCTGTACTCCGACTTCCACCACTAATTCTGGAACACTAGATTAGTTGGGTATGCCCTATAGAGTGCTGTTGATGAATACGCGTCATAGATTTATGCACAAGGGTCTTATGTTAGTTTGAGTTAATTATATGGGCTTGGAGAGGAGTAGTTGTAGGTGCCATCAGGCTGGGCGGAAGGGGAAAATCGTGATTGCAAATATCAAGAGATCGTAAGACAATAAATACTTAAGCATTTCGCATAATCAATCAAGCATGAATCTACTATCAATAAAAAAAAAGGAGACACAAGAAACACAAAAAAAAAAAAAAAAAAATGGGATCCAATATCATGAAAACAAAGGACAACAAAAAGATGAGAAACACAAAAACAAAGAAGAAGACGAAGCCACTACGATCACCCCACATTGCCTCCTCTAGCTGTATTCCCGTGTCAAAATTGCCTTCAGCTTCAGTAGATTCGTGATTGCCTGGGCGGCTTCGTCGTGTATCTCCTGAAAATCTCTGCCGATGTCACCATCATCCAATCCCGCCGAGCAAGGGTCGGCTGGATCTGCAGCAACCTTTGGAAGACTTATTAGCAGGTCCGTGATGCATGTCTCTGTGTGAGTGAGACCTTGTTGGACCTGCTCTTTTATTTGTTCATTATAACGTTGAATGTTTGCATCACGCTCTTGGATTAAGCCTCTTATCCTGTACTGCCCCGTAGTCGAGGCCAATGGGATATTGGCTAGTAAGAGTCAGCATCACCCTGTCATTTGTGTATGAATTTATATGTACTGTAGTCACCCCCCGGATATAAGAGCTCAAAAACTGTAGATAGGCAGGTTGGAAGGAGAGATTACTATTACCCTGGCTCTCAAGTGCTGGAGCAGCCATTTCTCCCCTAACCTCCGTTTCTCCCTTAACCTCTATTTCT
>Ga0307511_10003673_pt1 | contig 15699 bp, 4 predicted proteins | sample 13_EM_MG_FD_200266 | JGI IMG/M metagenome (GOLD analysis project Ga0307511, IMG submission 200266) | Populus trichocarpa ectomycorrhiza microbial communities from riparian zone in the Pacific Northwest, United States - 13_EM | ecosystem: Host-associated > Plants > Roots > Unclassified | place... | reverse complement strand
TCAATTATATTAATTTATACTCACTTTTAAAGATTGTTAACAATAATTGGTTGTAGTAGACCATAACTTTATTTATTATATGCATACAATTGATACAACTATGAAAGTTAAACAACCTATTCTATATATTAATATAATAACTTAGTAGTAAGAAGATTGTAACTTATACCTCTTTACAATTAATTCTATAATATATTTCATTTATATGTGCATAGGTTTTGTTCTTGCTTGCATGCAATAATTCATCATGAGTATATGCAATAACATTAAATACATCATGGTATAGAACCACTTATTTACCATAAATATTCTTGCCAGCAATATAATATAATGCATTGTTATGCAGCTTATATTGCGTTAATACTTCAGATCCCAGCCTAATTGCAGCACTATTAGCTTTTAGAGCCTTTAAATTTGGGTCTTGAAGATATGGTTTAATTTTGCGATACCTAATACAAATTATTTATTATGTACTAGAAAAAAATAGGAAGAATTACTTCTCTAAAGTTAACTGAAACTTATTGCTCCTTATATACAAATAGTCATCAAACTTAGTATAAGCGATATAAGAGAATACTTCAATTGCATTTGTAGATGGTGCAGAACTGAGAAGATTACACTAATTGAGATGAATTCCAGTATTATTATCTTGAATAATAAAGCTTGGTTAAGACAGTAGTCAAGGTGGTAGTAAAGGTAGTAGTAAAGGTAGTAGTAACGGCGGTAGTAAAAGGGATAGTAAAGGTAATTTTAAAGGAAGTAGTAAAGGCAGTAGTAAAGGAGCTACAGAAGGCAGTGGTAAAGGCGGTGGTAAAAGTGATAGTAAAGGTATTGGTAAAGGAAGTAGTAAAGGCAGTGGTAAAGGCACTACTAAAGGCAGTGGTAAAGGAAGTGGTAAAGGAACTAGTAAAGGGAATAGCAAAGGCATTAATAAAGTGGCTACATCAGTAAAGAATCTAGGTTGCCCCTATCGCCCTAGGCACCACTAGCGCCACCCAGAGGTTAGCTGATACTAATCTAGAAGGCCACATTTCGGACCGAGAGTGCTCAGACGCCACTATCCCAGAACGCGGGCTTCAAGGTACTACAGGCACCATAATTGCGTAAAGTTCCCCGTAATTCCAACCGAAATAGCTACTATTTGTATGCGTAGGAGGAAGCGATCTCGGATGGTGGCGCCTAGGCTCCCTGGAGGCAGCAGAGGCACCAGAGGCAATAGTACAAAGGCCTGGCATTCGAGCCCCACAATAGGGCACTAGGGCGCCAAATATTCTTTGCTGATGTAGCAAGGGAAGTTGAAAAAGCAGTAGTATAGTGTTACGACATATAGCCCCCAAAGGCTGTATGCCTAGCATCAGGCAATATAGTGGCCACATATGCATAAAGAATGAGGTCAGCAGGTATGAATGCAGAGGATCTAAAGGGCTATGGATTTCTTACGTTATCTCAATTGCCTACTTGGGTGCTTCAATCTCTGTATAACTCTCCTTTGTTTCCATGTCCTCCCATTCTTCTTCCTTTCTTATGTAATGTTTTGTATATACTCTAAATATATACATTTCCTTTTGGGCCCATAGTTACAGTCTACATGGGCTCACTAAAGCATTATCTAAAGTCCATAACTTTATCCACATTGAACTACGTTACATATTCTACCTCTACCAAGTGCAATTAACGTTTTCAGGTACATCTATACATAGGTCCATGCCTACCTCCACACCTCAACCCACACCCATACCCATGTCCACCTCTATGCTCATGTCCAGATCCACGCCCACAATGATACGTATAACCTATAGTACAAGCAATACCCATGATACTTGACACTCCAGTCCTCTTACCCAATGAGTGGACCAGTAAACTACTAGTTTGATAGTAGCCATTATAGACTAATGCCAACATCAACTAGAACCTTGCTGCCGATACGCATACTATTTTTCATAAGCTAATTGGACTATAAGGCTGAAGGATAGATGTTACTAACATACGAACTCAAATTACAACCTTTCCAACCTAAGCCATGACTCTACAAATCTAAGTTATGAATGAACAAACCCAGGGTACTATACTCATGGCTCAAGTCGCTAACCGGGATCAACAGATCTAGAACCTGCAAAATGAACAGGCAACTGCTCTTACAGATATAGAAATAGTAAACATAGCTATCATACTACTTCGGAATGACTTAGCAGAAACTAGAGGCACGATTGCTATACTAACAAGAGTAGTACAAGCCATGCCAAATACGGACAACTAGTATATTTCTAAACAAGAAAAAGTCACTGATCCCAAGAATTTAGATGGAACTCGATTTAAGCTACCAAATTTCTTGATATAGTTATAATTCAAGGCTGTGACCTGTATAGAAGATTAAGCCAAGCTATGCCTTGCAGAGAACTACCTACTTGATGATGCTGCTGACTAAGTCAGGCTCCATGTCCGCAATAGCAGAATTAACCTTGCCAACCACCAAGTCCTGATCACAATCCTTGAGGAAGCTTTTAGTAACTCTTATAGAGTTGCAGAGGTGGAGTCTAAACTCAGTACATATGCACAATTTATAAGGCACTTCTCCTTCTACTATAACGAATTTCAATCCCATCTAGGGTAAGTAGAATAGGACAAGGCATTTTAGCTAGCTGCTCTCAAGTGCAGAATATCCTACTACCTCAAGAATGATATTATCATAGTGCGCTCTAAGTCCACTATATTAGCAGCCTATGGGGTGGTAGGCAATGATCTTGATATCATACATCACTAAATTCAGGATGGATCTTACTCTCACTAATAATCCAAAGCTCTACAGCACTATTCACAGCACCAGTACCAAGCATAGCTTTGATTACAAGCTACCACCACAGCCACTACTGTGCCTGCTCTACCACTACCTAATACTACTGCCACCAGAACCTAAGCCATCCCCATGGACATCTGTGCCAACTACCATTACCTATCTCCAGAAGAATGAACTTACAGGATGGCTAAAGAATACTGCTACCAATGTGATAGAATTGACCATATGGTTCAGCAATGCCCTTTTAGATAGCCACAGCCTATGACAGCTACAGCTACTATTACTACTACTAAAAAACCCCCTTGGACCATTCCTCCACCCATTCCACAGATTACCAAGATCACCAAACCACAGCAGAGTTTTCAGTAACTGTACACTAGTAAAATTAATCTGCTGTATAATCCATTACATCCTCTTTGTCTTCTACATTATTATGTATTTCCAGTTTGGAATTACAGTCTGAAGTACTTGAGGAGGAATTATTGGATAGGACTCATAGTTATTTCTATGGAATTGAATAGTAGAAATATCTCTAATTCCAACTCATGTACTTGTAGACTGTAACAAAACTAGTTATGCCTTTCAGGTGAAGAATTTGTCTGTATTCACAACCTTCTACTATATGAACTTATTGCACCATATACTCTTAAAGTAATAGATAGCCACCCTATTGAGTCTAGTATTATTACCCACCTCACTAAGTTATCTGTAAATATTAATGGTTACAAAGAACTGATCCCCAAGTTTATTATTAAGCTTGGACACTACCCACTAGTTCTAAGACTACAATGCCTATGCTGTAATGATACTACTATCCAATTCACCTTCCATACTTTTACCTTTGACTCCAACTTCTGCTTGACCTACTGCTTTACTAATTTCACCAGTATCTAAAAGATCTCTATACCAACACTAGGGCAAATGCTACTACTACAACCAGGCCAGATTGCTATGATTATTGGTTCTACCTATATACATATTTTATGAAAAAAGAAAGAGATTATTGGCGCTTTTAAAATAATAATCTATAAGATCAACTTATCCCTCCAGCAATATGAAAATGTAATAGATGTAAGGAAGTGATATTCTCAGTATGCTGATCTATCACCACCTCACAACTTACCCTGAACCAACATCTACTATGTAATTTCTTACTAAGTTATACTAACCTGCCTGGTTAATTATGTTGGGGAGAATCATATGTAATTTCTTTAATTTCACATGTTAACTATGAGTCACTTATGACTCAATAATTTCTTATGACTCATGTATGACTCTAAAGGTTATGACTCACTTAATGAGTTAGAGATGGATTTCAAATCATGTATGACTCACTACTATGGCACAGCCACAATAGTGAGTAACAGCTAGTCTTGGCATGTAATACTTAAGGGCTGAAGGTCTGCACCCAGAGAAGGGGATCAGACCTGGAGAAGACAGACACAGAATAGTTAGATACAACAAATATAAGAGTTCCACTGGTTAAGCTTTAAACCCTTAATGGGTAGGAAATCTAGTAGATACAACAGACTAAGAATTAGATGCAAGATTAGAAGAATCTTACATCATCTACACTTGAAACATAAGAAGACCCTCCATGGTAAGAAAGTACAAGACCAATACTTAAAGAAGAAGCAAAACCCAACTTAAGCCTTTAAAGTACTTAGTAGTTCTGGAATATTACTTCAGAGTAATATTCCACCCTAAATACTTTAGGTCCCCATTTACAATAGATGGAGCTAAGATATAGGCAATTGTCCCAACCGAATACCATAAGTTTCTACTACTGTTCAAAAAAGCACTTCCAGAAGTTCTTCCACCTTACCGCTTATATGATAATAAGGTCTCCCTCAAGGAAGGATTCACGCCACTATTTGGCCCCCTTACTCCCTCTGCACGACAGAACTCCAGGCCTTCCGAGACTGGATAGATAAAAACCTATTTAAGGGATTATCAGAGTATCTTCCTCTCCTACTTGTGCACACATACTTTTTGTAAAGAAAAAAGATAGCTAATTATATCTTTATATAGACTATAGAGGCATAAATAAAGGCAGCATTAAGATCCACTATCCTCTTCCCCTTATCTACAAGACTCTAATATAGCTATCTAAGATACACTATTATACTACTCTTAATGTTAGAGGTGCCTATAATCTCCTATGAGTTATGGAATGTAAGGAATAGAAGACTGCCTTTTGGACCTACTACTATAGTCTTTATAAGTCTCTTGTTATGCAATTTGGGTTAACTAATACTCCTACTAGCTTCCAAAGATTTGTTAATCATGTTCTGCAGCCCATCCTTAATAGCTTCATTAATGCTTACTTTACAGATATCCTAATATTTTTAGATACCATTCATAAGCACCGAATAGAGGTTAAGAATATCTTAATAGCCTTGTCTAAAGCTGGCCCCCACTTTAAGCCAGAAAAATGTGAGTTTCATAGAACTGAGGTTGCCTACATGTACATAATTGTTACTAATAAGGGAATTAAGATGGATCCCCAAAAAGTTGAGCCTATTGTGTAGTAGGGATCACCAACTAACCTCCATGATATTCAGGCATTTCTAGAGTTCGCAAATTTCTATAGAGAGTTTATGGAGGGTTACTTATGCATAGTAACCCCTATCGTAAGACTTATCAAGAAAGAGCTTTTATTCAGTTAGCATGAGCCATATAAGATAGCATTCAAGTTACTAAAGTCATTATACACCTCTACACTTATTGTCAAGCACTTTAATCCAGATCTCGAGATTATTGTGGAAAGTGATGTATCAGATTATGTAGTAGTGGGTATTATGTCCCAATACTAAGATGGAGACTTCCACTCAATTGCCTTTTTCTCTAAGAAATACTCACCTATAGAGTGTGACTATGAAATCTAGCATAAAGATTTAATGGCATTTGTGCACAGGTTTGAGAAATAGCATCCTGAGTTGGAGTTCACTTATAAAGATAATCTGATACAGGTACATTTAGATCCTCACAATATCAAAAATTTTATATCAACTAAGCTCCTGTAATGAGCTATACCAATAGTAGCACCGCGGGCCGTTTAACAGAGTCCATACTAGCAATGGAGTGATAGAGTATGTCTATTATTGGTTCCGCTAAGTCGAGGACTAAGAAGGTCTTTAAGAGCATACAGATTTCTCAAGTGGGAATAGAATTAACAGGTGTAATCTCTCTGTATTGTAGCTATCTAAGGATTGTCTGAACTCTGTCTGAAGTGATCTGATCTGAGAATCCTCCTTCAGTAGGGCAGAATGGCTCAGTACTTATACTAGCTGCAAACCTTCTGAAGTGTGAAAAACCTGTTTTCTGGCCTTTCCATAAAACCTGCTTTCTGGCCGTTTCAGAAAGCCCTCCTTTGTAACCATAAATACAGGTATCAGAGGTCAGGTCTCCAGTACTCAGAAATACAGGTGTAGAGGCGTAATACATCATGATAAAGGAAAAGTATATAAGGACTAGATACGCTTAAGGCCATAGTACATAAGGTACTATGCTCGAGCTATTTGGTATACATGATAGGTGCTAGGAAATGCGTACTAAGACAATTATAAGAAACGGTCTTCTATAACAGCTCCTCAACCACCGTCAAGTCCGATAGTCTAAGTTTTTATATAGGTTCAACTTCAAAATTGTAAATCCACCTTGAAAACCTAGCACTAAGCCTGATGCACTGACTAAAGGGTCTGGAGACCTACCTAGGAAGGGGAATCAGAGATCCAAATTACAAGACAGATCATGTTAAAACCACCAAATATGACCCTGAACACAGTTACTACCCCCACTACATTAACTATGGAACTCATAGATACACCATACCTGGTTGACTCACTTCCTCAAGACATCCTACAATAGCTTAGAGATGGCAAGATCTGGTCCAAACAGCTATCACTTGCTGAGAGTAGAGTTCAGGCAGGCAGGCTCATCTATAGGGATCAAATATATATCCTGAACTATATACAATTCGAGTTACGCCTAATTCAGGACTTCCATAATACTCCTGCTATAGGACATGCAGGACCCTTCAAGACACTAGAGCTATTGGCCCACCAGTACTACTGGCCTAAGCTGCATAAGGACATTAACCAGTATTTATAGAATTGCAAGAGAGTTCTCCCACCTCCTGTCATGCACTCTTTGGTATCCTATATTCTCTACCTATTCCAAACACAGTCTGGAGGCACCTGTCAATAGACCTTATTATTGGTCTGCCATGGCCTAATAGGTTCAATACTATACCATAAATCACGTGGTAGTGTACCATTACTGTGTAGGGCAACAAATAGTATTTTTGGAATTGAACGATTAGTTCGAAAGGAATCATCAAAGTAGCGGATTTAAAACGATTGCTGGACTTGGTAAATAGTGTTGTGAAGTGGGTATATCCTTGTATCAGAGGTGAGCATATACAGTATGAAAAGCTAGAATCTTGCACTATTAGTTTTTGGATGTTAATGGGTAGATTGGGGTTTTGGATCAGGAAACCCAGACTGGTACTAGCATGCTTTCCGTGCCTAGACCTGGTACTGCATGGAGAAGGGCCCCCAAAAAGCGAGGCTTCACCGTTTAGGAAAGGCAGGGGATTCTTCATGCTCGTGGGGCCGCCCAATACAAGCAGGGAATTAATCGTGTTTCACTGCCTGCTACACAACAATGAGAGGAAGCGTCTCCTAAGGGGGAAGAAGAGCTGAGAAGACATACACAACCTGGACTGGTGGAAGGAAGGAGATGATTCCCACTATAACACCATCAGGACATTCTTCGACTACCTATACTTCGAGTCCTGTATACACCCTTCCACCAAATTCCGCCACAGGGAGGTTGGGCCGCCACTCCACTATTGACACCATTAAAATCCACAACGATTTTGCTCCAGCCCCTTACTGGTTAGGTGACGTGGAGCTAGCCCTTACCCAAACCTGAGTGATAGTATGAAGGTACTATACCAGGTCACTCAAAACGTGAATTATCATAAGATGAGCCAGTGCATACCTGCTCTCCATCTGGGGGGGGCAGGGAGATAATGATGTGGGGGATACAGGCGGCAGCTGAAGGTTGCGTTTTGTACCCGAAGTTGGAGTTGGAGGTGAGGGCTAGTTATAAGGCACAAGAAAAGGCCAGAGCCGATCGAGATCCCAACCAAAGTAGATAGGGGATATAAGAAGAGAGCCAGGAGAGAGTGCATGGCGGCGGAAGATTCCAAGGGAGGGCCGGTAGAGAAGAGGTGGTAAAGTAGGAGATATATATAGTTAAGTCTGGAGTTGGATAGAGTGCAGAAGTGGAGGCATAAATCGGAGAGGGCTGGGAAAGGGCATGGCCGAGGAAGATGTGAGGGCCAGACCGAGTGCGGTGTTGGCTAGGTGCTAGCTATTGTTCTGTCTTTAGATCATGTATGGCCTCCAGATTAACTTGGGCTGCCTTGAAACTGATCAGGCTTCCGGTAGGCTCGTCATAGCCCTCCTATAGGGCAGCATACGAGTAATGAGTTTTAAAAAACAAGCAATGTTAATGTGTAGATAGGAGGGCCATATTAGGGCTTCTCTATGTAGGAATTATTTCTTCCACCTGCTATTTGAGATCAGAGTAAACTATACCTAGGTCTGGTATATGCAGAAGTAGTATTCCGGAGGGAAAGGTAAGGGGGAGGGGGGATTCGGTATTTGTTCTAGTAGGTTGGCCAAACCATTCCCCAATCAAGAATTCCATAGCTCAAACCAATATACATGATGTGGGGCATCTTTTGAGCTATCAAACCCTTGATCTAAATATATATTGATCCCCACACCCTTTGCATTTCCATTTCTTGTAAATTGGACAACCAGCATGTCTAGCCCAATTTTGATGTGAAACAGGATTCTAATAGGCCCAAATGATTAACTCTTACACATATTTACACCTTAGCTATTAGCTACTTGACATCAATTTCATTGGTATACCTATCTCACCATGTACCGCCCTCCGAGAACACCTACCTCAGAATCACTTCATTCAATTTTGGTTGAATATTATGTGAAAGGTACCTAGGGGACTTCTCTAACCATATACATTCCCTAAACCTAACAAAGGCTTAGTTTGGAGCTCCTTTGACTGAGATATTCCATAATATACTTACGGAACCCTGCCCCATAACCTACACTCCGGAATACTACTTCTGCAACACAGAACCTAGGTATAGTTTACGCAGATCTCAAACAGCAAACGGAAGCAACGATTCCTGCCAAGAGAAACCCTCATATGGCCCTCCTGTCTACTCATTAATTTCAAAACCTGATAACACAAGATTCTAGCATTTCATGCTCCATATGCTCATCTCCGCCCCCAGGGTTGTGGCCACTTTAACACACCATATACCAAGTCCAGCATCTATTTTTAGCCTGCTACTGTGATGATTGCTTTCAAACTATTCAAGAAAATCCAAAAAACCAGTTAATGCACTACCTATTGATTGTATTATACCCCGTGATGGATGGTATAGATAGTTGTCTACAGACTTACCAAAATGCACCACCTCATCCCATGTCGAGATTCTTGCACCGCTGAACAGCTAGCAGACCTCTTTACTCACCATGTCTGCTGCGTTTATGGATTGCCAGAATCTATCATATTAAATTGTGGTACCTAGTTCACACTCAAGCTCTGGAAGACTCTATGCAGTATCATCAAAATTGAACGCCTACTATCTACAACATTCCATCCAGAGACCGACAGACAGATAGAACACATGAATACAATCCTCAAACAGTATCTAAAGTGCTATAACAGCTATCTTCGGGAAGATTGAGAATCCTGGCTCCACCTCACTAAGTTAGTGTCTAATAATTACACATTCAAGACAACTGGCGTCTCAGCCTTCTTTGCTAACTACGCTCAAGACCCCATATGGTAATTCGACCTCTGATAGACAAGCTCGAATTCTACCAGAACACTGGCATCACTATCATTGGAAGAGCGAGGTGCAAACCTACTAGAATACAAATTCAAGGAAATCACAGAGCAGTTACAGGCCAAGATTCTGCAAACTCACCGTAAACACCAGGACCAGGCGGATCGGAAGCGGAAGCCAGCTGCAGCGTTTAAGGTTGGTGATCAGGCATGGTTTAATACCCCTTAATCTCCCCACCCAATGCACTAGCCACAAGCTGGACCACAGGTGCATCGGATCCTACAAGATTACCAAGGTAGTGTCACCCTACTCCCACAGGATCAGATTTCCAAGCACTATCAAGCACCACTGAGTACAGCATGTATCCCTCTTAGTCCCCGCAGACAGCAACCCTCTACCAGGTCAGCTTACTCCACCCCCACCACCAGTCATAGTAGATAAGGCAGAAGAGCACTACGTTGAGAAAGTTCTGGACACCTGCATATTCTACAGGCAACTGCAATACCTGGTAAACCTCATAGGGGATGAGCAGCCAGAATGGAAGGCAGCTAAAGAGGGGAACAATCTGGAGGGGGTAGACAACTTCCACAAGCATTACCCTGATAACCCAGCATGCCTACCGGAATGCAATGACTAGGCCTCAAGGGACTTCAGCCATAGAGGGGAGATACTGTCATAGCACATAGTCCCTAAGGGCTAGATGCACAGGATCGGGAGATACGAGAGCTAATTATGTATGAAGGATAAGTACAGCTGGTATGAATACAGAGGATTGAAGGTTCGGATAGTGGCCCATTTAATTTCTGCCATTTTAATCACCTAGCGGCCTAGGCCGCTGTAAGATCTAGACTATATCAGTATAAATCATACTATACCAGTATGGCCTAGATCCTGGAATGACCCAGAATATATATATCAATCCGAGCATATATATTATAGCAACTTGAGATGAAATTGAGTCTATTGCTTCATATATGAGATCTATACATAAGAAAACTATATAAAAAGATTTAAAAACCTATATAGGAAAAGCTCTGCTTGTGCAATCCTCTGCTTGATCAATCCTCCCTTTAATCAAGCTTTGGCTTGATTAATGGCTTGCCAGCGTTTATGCTGAATTCGTATGTAGGAGCAGCCCTGATTTAGTATGAAAGTAGGCAGTACAGAAACGCCCTTCATTTCGCATTGGCAGCCATAGTCAGCACATAGGCCTCTACATTTGCAGTGAACAACAGATCCAGAAGAGGTAAGAAGTGCAACCTCATGAAATGATTGCAGTTTATGGCTTTGTACTTCAGTACCACATTTGCCTGTTGTATTAATCCTTAAGTTAGTGGATGTCATGGACATACATATATAATGTAATCCCATAAAATTCTACATACGAACTACCTTACCCTTAAACTCTTTACCATTATTACACTGAAAAATCTTTGGTGGAGCAAATTCTATATAGATTAAAACTTTTATCTCTTGGCGATTAGTTCCATGATGCTTGTCATTTATACTTGCCTAGGTTTTGTTCTTACCTGCATGTAACAACATATCATAAGCATGTGCAATAACATCAAATACATGATGCTTTAAAACCACTCGTTGCATACAATTATCTTTTCCAGCCATATATTGTAAAGGTTTGTTTCGCAGCTCATATTCTATTAATGCCTTTGATTACAGCTAAATTGTACCACCTCTTTAAGTATTGAGATTTAGATTCCAGAGGTATACTTTAATTTTGCAATACATAGTACCTATTAGCCACCATATACTATACTGTAAAAAGAATATAGGGAATTACTTCTCTAAGGTCAATCAAAATTTATTGGTTCTTGTATGTAAATATTCTTCTAACTTGGTACTAGCAGCACCAGAAAATACTTCAATTGCACTTGATAGAGCACAACCTAAGAGATGATACTAGTTGAGATCAAGTCTACTATGATCTTCTGTGATAGGAATCATGGGACAAGCTGCAGGTTGTAAGTGGAGTCATGTGCTGGTAGTAAGTGCTAGTTAAAATTCTCGTGTGTATTCAAAATAATTCTTATATAGTGGCATGAAAGCCCAAATAAACGCCATTGACACAAGGACTAAATCTTCTCAACACTGGGCGGATAATACCGGTAAGGTATATGGCAGAGCGGAGGTATGTGATAAAGTTGTAAGGCAGAGATAGTGCACATGGAACTATGCATATTTGGCTAGGCCTTACGGGTATCAGAATATTGCATCTGCCTTTCTTGTAGGACATACTCTCATATCATCTTGATTGTTGGTTCTTGGCGGTAACGCTCCTCCACCACCAGACGGCCTGAGGAGAAACCTCGGCCACGAGAAGTCCAGCTCATCACCATTACGCGCAAGGCTTGGAGAATAGACCCCACTGAACATCATCATGAGTCACAGCCCTACCTACCACATGCGCCGCTGAAATAACCCCTCACTCTGGTGCGCATGTGGCTGACAAGGCGCTCATGCCCATGGCTCTGGAAGTGGACCTCAGGGGTTACCCTGCCCCCACCGTGGCTCTGTATGTTGGCTCAATGGTGTATATATAGAGAGACCTGCTCTCCTCCAACTTCCCTACTCTCCATCCCTCCTACCATTACTTTATCCGTTCTGCATGTTCAAGAGACATCAGTCACTTTTTCTCACTTGCATTCTCACAACTATACCTCCATATATATATCTACGTCATCTATATCTATATTCCGACATCGCTATCGATGTGCTCCCACTCAGTTCTAGCTGAACTGTACTTTGGGCAGCCACACATCCGTCGCTGCTGCCAACTTGTTGCGATAACCTCCGCTGCCGCGCTCATCTATTCTGCATGATGGGTAATGATTCCGATCTACCCCAACTAGACTACGGTCTACTGGACGTTAGCGGCCAATGGCTGAATCTACCAATTCCCTACCAAATGGGGACCGGTGGTGGGATGTTCGGGGACCCCAATCCATTGATCACTCCGATCTTCAATCGCCAACCCCCGATGGACGTTGCCTGAATACCAGGACTTCTTCCACCTCCTCAACCATATGAGCGGATGGAAGAACAGCGGCTATGTCGTGGTGGAGGTAAAGGGGCATCGAGGTTTCATAGAACCTCGGCCTGGATATACAAGACTCAGCGACACCAAAGGGGTTCTTCATGACAGCGAAGCAATATTAGACAAAAAACTGCTGTGTGGGACTCACCCTTGGAAGCTAAGATTGAGAACGAACGTTTGAATCAACAGGCTGTGGGGTGCGATAGGACGGTATGAAGGTTTGGGAGGGGACAATATGACGACAGAAATGGCATTCTTGCCGTCTCACGGTCCCGCGTCGGCGGCATCCCCTCAGACATACAGCCACATCTCCAGACATCTATATCTATAGCTACATATATCCGTCGCATTATCCCAGACTCTAAGCAACTATCACGGCGCATGGCCCCCAAAAGCCAGACGCAGGGGGATTGGTCGATACGAGGCCTGAGTACGCACGGGTTTCTTAGGTTAGCCGAGTTGAGCTGATAGGCATGCACGAAATCGAGGGCTGGATATGGGTTTCACTGGCTTATTCCATTGGCTATCGGCAAGGACGGGATCTTTATATAACCTTCTTGTATTTCCTTACTCTCCTCCTTCCCTCCTCACGCAACGTTTTGTATCTATTCTTAATACATACGTTCCTTCTCATAGTGATAGACCACGAGCGCTCCCTGGAGCCACTCCATAGTCCACGAGTCCCTGCGCCGTTACAATAATCCAACTACACTATAGTTAAGCAATACAACCGATCGAACTGAACCAATGATGTACCGATCGAGCGTTCGCCCCTTATCATCTTGCCTACACTCGGACCACATCTTCCAATTATCCTAAGGTTCATAGATGTCACCCACCCGATACCCATCACATCCAACGGGGTTTTCCCATACAAACTCCGTCAGCGGACATCAGCGCATTTCAACCACTTCAGCCCATTTAATTCCCTGGGGCAATAACAGCGGTTACCTAGCCTTGAATCTATCTCTTTGTAGCGCACTTGCTTTTGGTGTGGTTGGGCTTGCACGCTGTGCTAAATCTTGCCTGTGGTTGTAGCTTTTCTTGCTGGTATTTCTGTTTCTCATACTCTACACATAGTTAGTTGGCAAGCACTTTTTATCTTGGAACAATATTCCGAAATTATATTTATTTTGGTGCATAAGCATAACGAGCATTGTCTCAATGAACCCTGAGTGTGGTAAATACCTATATCCTAAACGTATTTTCTGTATGGTTGGGTTGAGCCTGATCCAAGATTAAAATACTAATAATGGCCTGCAAGTCCCGTGTGAGTCTTGTAGAGGGGTAGATTCAAGCCTATATTACCCTACTATTAGCCCCCCAAATTAACAATAGTTGGGATATTCCCGTGTCCGCTGACGCAATGCGTATGGGAATCGTGTGTTACTAGGTACAAACTGTCTAGACTGAACTTTAGTAAGATAATCTTGAGCCTGACATATAAGTTAGATCATGATGATGCCAACGTAAACCAGCTTGGCAAGAGCAGTAACTAGGGCTGTCGCATGTGCTGCTGGGCAAGGCGGATAACACCGGTAAGGTATACGGTACAGCGGATGTGGAGTTGTAAGGCAGCCTACGTGCACTTGCAGGAGGAGATAGTTAGTGGAACTACGCATATGTGGCTTTTGCCGCTCAACAACATGAATTATTGTCATCGACTATATTCCTACCCAATGGTCACTCGTCTCCCGGGCCTTGTGTTGTCTCTTTGGAGGAAAGCCCTAGTTCGAGTCACAGCCGCCCCGCCAAGTTATGTATTTCCTTTGTTGGAGTTAAGTGATTACTCTGATTACGGGTTATTACACGCTGCGGGTAGGGCTATGTGTAAGCCAATCACAAAGTTATCGTAGCGTAATAAATCTACAATCACACTGCTCAGAGGTGCACACAGCGCCGTGCTACCCGGCAGCGTATTACCTGCCCCCGCTCTACATAGACTTACCGGTGGCATCTGCCTTTCTTGTAGGACATACTCTCGGATCGTTGTGCGCCTTCGCCTAAGTGGGGCATAAGCCCAACCCGCCTCTTACGTTCTGAAGGGTTAAACGGTTGGGAAGAGGGGGGGGGGCCAGAACGGGGAAGAGGACCACAACCGGAAGAGATAGGGTACACGGATGGCTCGAGGATGGGGGGACAGGCAGCGGCAGCGACAGCCGAGAACTCCATATTCCTAGGTTCCCTAGCGACGGTGATGGATGCAGAACTGCTGGGGATTGCAGGAGCGTGGGAGGAGGGGTACACGGAGGTCAGATCGGACAGCCAAGCGGCAGTCAAGAGGTGCAAAAACCTGGCAGCTGGGATACAGGAGGTGAGGTCGTGGATAGATGAGAGGGTGGTGAAGGCGAACACCCCGGGGGGAAGGAGGAGAGTAGAGTGGGTAAAGGGGCACGACGGGATAGAAGGAAACGAGAAGGCAGATAGAAGGGCGAAGGAAGGGGTAGACAGGGGGGTATGGAGGTCGGATCCGAGCCTTGCAACTCCAGCGGGCATCCGTCAGACATACCGACTGTTCCAGAAGAAGACACACCTGAAGTGGGATAGGGACGAGGTGAGAGGACTTACATACCTGCACACGGACAAGGGGCCAATGAGGAAATGGCTCCATAAGATAGGGAAAACGGAACACCCGAGGTGTGGTTGCGGGGAGACGCAGAACGCGGCACACCTGCTGGCCTCGGGATGCGTGGGCGGACAGAAGAGGAGCTGGGAGGACATATGGGAAGACAGGGTTTTTTGCGGGGAGGTAACGAGATTTTTGAGAGACCAAGACAGAGCGGAAGAGGAAGCGGAGGAAGGGAACTGATGGCGGTCATGTATCTAGAATATATTTGGAGGAAGTGGTGGGCTGGGGTGGCCCAGAGGTTGAATAATCTAGCCGGGTCTCCACCCGGGGATGCACCCCCTCGTCATGTACCTTAGTATAAATACGAGTACTGATTTACAAAAAAA
>Ga0307511_10003672_pt1 | contig 15699 bp, 13 predicted proteins | sample 13_EM_MG_FD_200266 | JGI IMG/M metagenome (GOLD analysis project Ga0307511, IMG submission 200266) | Populus trichocarpa ectomycorrhiza microbial communities from riparian zone in the Pacific Northwest, United States - 13_EM | ecosystem: Host-associated > Plants > Roots > Unclassified | place... | reverse complement strand
CGGGTGCGGATCGAAAATCTCTCCGCTCGCGGCGCACGCATCGAGACGACGCGGCCGCTCGCCGGCTCCGCAACGGGTCTGTTGACGTTCGCGGTCCCCGGCTCGGCATTGAGCGTGGCTGTGAATGGATCGGTGGCCTGGTCGGCGATGAAGTCGGTCGATCCGTCGACGTATCGCAACGGCATTTTCGTCGATGAAAAGCCGGAGCTGCTTCGACTTGCGATCGGACACCTCTGCGAGATCGGCCGGGCAGGGCTCGATACGATCTCGCTCGGTCTGAAGCTGAAGGTGATTCGCGCCCGCGCCCGCCAGCTTGCTCCGTCGTATCCGATGGCCGAGACGTCCGGCATTCCGACGGAGCAGTACCTGCTGATCCAATGCGTTCGCGAGGAGCTGCGCCTCAATCCCGATGAGGCCATGCACTGGTATCGCCGCGCGCGATTGACGATCAATGATCCCGCCACTCGTTCCGCCGCCCCAGCCATCGCCGATCATCCCGACGCGCTGGCCGTGTGGGAGTACCTCGACAGATCGATCGATCCGTCGATCATCGGACGGACGTTCGAGTTGCCTTAGGCGCCGAGGACGGGGAAGTTTGACTGGGCAGCAGCCGAGGCGAGCTCACGGTCATGAGTAGCAAAGGAAAGGGGCGATTCATCGTCATCTAATCGCCCTCTGTAATTCATTGCAGACACCAGATGAATTGCGTCAAGGGCTGCAAGTGCACCTGGAAGTGGTCCTGCGGCCCTCGCAACAAGTTCAGACGTGATGTTCACGATCGTGAGACGGAGAAGAATCTGGTCTGCATAATTTCGAGCCAGTTGAAACGCGCTGTCGGTCAGCCGGCCGGACGCGTTCGCGCGATACAGACTCCGATGACACTCGACGGCGGTAAGTTCACTCGTAACTCCATGGCTGATCTCGTTCCAAGTACCGAGCTCGTTGGGCTCCTTCAGCACGATGCGGAGGATTACGGAAGTGTCGAGATAGGCGATCAACGATGTTTGTTCCGCTCGGCGATCAGGTCTTCCACCGGATCCCAGTCAAGGTGAAGTGAAGGCGGGGTCCAATCGCCCAAGCGGCCGAGCGACGAATCGGGAAAAGTGAGAGGTTCGCGCATGTTGCCCCGATCAATGGCGATCAGTTCAGCGCCATCCCATTTCAAACGAGGTCGGCGGAATGGCGTATCGGTGGGTGCCGCTACAGGTTCGATTCGGGCGATCGTCTTGCCTGCGTCTATGACTTGGAGCGTCGTGCCGCTTTTTACGTCTCCGAGCCGTTCGGCTAAGTTCTCCTCCAACTCCGCAACCGTCACGTCCTTTGTCATCCGCACACTTTCCCTCGGCTTTCCCTCTCTGTCAACGCGGCTACGTTTCGTTGCATGCCGGCGAGCTTGGCGCGCTTCACGGCGCTTTTTCTGAAGAGTGCTGAGAAGTCGGCTTGTTCGTAGCGCAGCAGGTCGCTGATCGGGGTGGCGCGGTACTCATCGCGCGGCGCGAAAGCAGGGTGTGTGGCGGCAGGCTCATTGTTCCAGGGACAGACCTCCTGGCAGATGTCGCAGCCGAAGGCGTTGCTGGCCAGTGTGATGTCCGGCAGCTCGCCGCGATGCTCGATCGTCGCGTAGCTGATGCAGACCTCGGAGGCCACAGTGCGGTTGGGAAGGATCGCGTTGGTCGGGCAGGCGTCGAGGCAGCGAGTACACGTACCACAGCGATCGGCGACGGCATCCGGGGCGATGTCGTTTTCGAGCGACGTGAGCAGCGTTCCGATGAACGTGTAGGAGCCGATCTCCTCGTTGATCAGCATTGCGTTCTTCGCGATCCACCCGAGGCCCGATTGAGTGGCTAGCGCCCGGTCGGAGAGCGGCCCGGTATCTACATAGCGCCACGTCTTCCCATACGGCGCGACCTCGGATTCGATCTTGCGCAGGATGCGATCGAGAACCTCGTGGTAGTCGTCGCCGAGCGCGTAGCGGGCGATGTGATTGGAAAGTGCGCCGTCCGGAGCGTCAGGCCGCGTCGATGAGTAGGGGACGAGAAGCACGATCGCTGACTTCGCCCACGGAAAGCGCGCTTCGGGACTGCGACGGATTTCGGCAGTTCTGGTGAGGTAGTGCATGGTGCCGTGGTGTCCACGATCGAGCCATTCGTCAAAGATCGCGGCGTGCGAATCGGTGATCTCGCTTGCACCGATGCGCGCCACGCCTTCGGCCCGGGCGATCCGCTCGACCGACTGCCAGACCTCGGACAACCTTGTGGTCATTGACTGATCAGGGCTCGACCCGGTCGAGAATCGGACCGATCCAGCCCTCCGGCACTTTGATCGTCCCGAGCGTCTCTGTTTTCTTCACGCTGCCGTGGTCGTCCGAGCCGCCGGTGAGCATCTTGCCGCGGAAGCGGGCGATCTGCGAGTACGTCTCGCGCGATGCTTCATCGACGTCGGGATGGAGCACTTCGATGCCGTCGATGCCTGCATCGAGCAGTTGCGGAACGATGCGCTCGTGATCGGGATAGAGCGTTGGATGTGCGATGGATGTAACCCCGCCGGTCGCTTTCATCAACGCTATGGCTTCATCGATGGCGAAGCGATCCTTCTCCACATACCCAGGCTTGCCGGGACGAAGGAGTTTGTCGAAGGCCTCGGAGACGGAGGCAACATAACCCGCCTCGACGAGCGCACGGGCTACATGGGGACGCCCGACCGCACCGCCCGCGGCGAGCTGTTCGACGCGTTCGGAACTGATGTTGTACCCCAGCGCGCGTAACCGCTCAACGATTCGGCGTCCGCGGGTCTGGCGCGCGTCGCGAAAACGTCGCAGGCTGACCTCGATTCGCTCGTCGTGCGGGTCAAAGGCATAGGCCAGGATGTGGACGTCGACTCCCTCGTAGGCGCACGACAGCTCGGTGGCCGGAATGAGCGTGACGCCGCGCTCGTCGGCGTATGGCTTGATCTCGAAGTACGCGGCCAGATTGTCGTGATCGCTGATGGCCACGATCTCGATGCCGTGCGACAACGCCACATCGATTACCTCGCGCGGCGAACGGGTCCCGTCGGAGTGATAGGTGTGGGTGTGGAGGTCGGCGTAACGCACGCCGTTAGCCTACACCGTCGGTTGTTCGGGAATGTCGAGCCCGGCCACGACGTCTTCGCAGCGCGTGCAGAGTCCGCCCTCTTCGACGACTTCCTCGCGATACTGCCAGCAGCGTCCACACTTTTTCCCGCGCGCCGGCGACATGGTGATTCCGATTGCTCCGACGCCTTCGACTTCGATCGATGTCTCCGCTGCATCCGGCACGAAGTCGACGTGCGAGACGATGAACAGCCTGGCCAGGTCGGCATCGAGTGCGCCGGTGAGACTCTCGCGCGTAACGCCATGAAGCTGGACGTCCGCTTCCAGCGATTGTCCGATCGTCCCCGCTGCGCGTGCGGTCTCCAGCACTTTCGAGACAGCTTCGCGAACGCGGAAGATTTTCTCCCACGCGGCCATGTCGATCGACGGAGCGGTGATGGCAGAAAAGTCGGTCAGATGGACCGACTGCTCTTTCGTTCCCGGCATCGCTTCGTAGATCTCCTCGGCGGTGAAACTGAGGATCGGGGCGAGGAAGCTGACCATCCCGCGGAGGATCTCGTACATCGCCGTCTGCGCGGAGCGGCGGCTCGTCGATGCCGGCGCGTCGCAGTAGAGCGTGTCTTTGGAGATGTCGAGATAGAGCGATGACAGGACGACTGTGCAGAGATCGAGAATCCGGTGGTAGACGACGTGAAACTCGTATTCCTGGTATGCGCGGCGGCAGCGATCGAAGACTTCGGCGGCGCGCGCAAGCACCCACTTGTCGACGTCGAGCAACTGATCATGAGAAATACCGTCACGCTTCGGCTCGAAGCCGTTGAGGTTGGACAGCAGGTATCGCGCGGTGTTGCGGATTTTCTTGTAGGCCTCGGCGCTGCGGCTCATGATCTGCGGGCCGATGGCCATGTCATTCTGGTAGTCGATCATGGCCACCCAGAGGCGGATGACGTCGGCGCCGTGCTGTTTCAGCACTTCCTGCGGCGAGAGTGCATTGCCGCGCGACTTCGACATCTTGTCGCCCTGCTCGTTGATGAGGAAGCCGCAGGTGATGACTTCGCGATAGGGCGCGCCACCTTCGATGCCGGTGCCGATGAGCAGCGACGACTGGAAAAAGCCGCGGTGCTGGTCGTGCCCTTCGATGTAAACGTCGCACGGCCAGCTCAACTCGGGACGCGCTTTCAGCACGGCGATGTTGGAGCAGCCGGAGTCGAACCAGACGTCGAGGATGTCCTGCTCTTTGCGGAAGGCCGCGCCGCTGCATTTCGCGCAGGCGTAGCCGGCCGGCAGGAAGTCGGTCGCAGGGCGGTCGTACCAGGCGTCGGCTCCCTCGACGAGAAACAACTCCTTCACCCGCTCGAACAGCTCGGGCGACGTGACCGGCTCGCCGCACGATTCGCAATAGAGAACGGTGATGGGAACGCCCCACGTGCGCTGGCGCGAGATGCACCAGTCTGGGCGGTTCTCGATCATGCCCGCCATGCGGTCTTCGCCCCAGGCCGGGAACCACTTCACGTTGTGGACTTCTTCGAGCGCACGCGCGCGAAGACCCTTGTCGTCCATGGAGATGAACCACTGCTCGGTGGCGCGGAAGATGACGGGGTGCTTGCAGCGCCAGCAATGCGGGTACGAGTGCGTGATCGTTTCCGAATAGAGCAGTGCGCCGCGCTCGCGAAGCAGCTCGATGATCTGCGGATTTGCTTTGAAGACGTGCAGGCCGGCCCACATCGGCACGTCGGCGGTGAACTCGCCGCGGTGATTGACGGGCGTGTAGGTCTCCAAGCCGTAACGCTGACCGGAATAGAAATCGTCGGCGCCGTGTCCGGGGGCGGTGTGCACCAGGCCGGTTCCTGCTTCGAGCGTGACGTAGTCGCCGAGGACGAACAGCCCTTCGCGCGGCAAAAAGGCGTGCCGGTAGTGAAGGTGCTCGAACATCGAGCCCTTGAACGTTTTGCGGACCTTGTAATCGGTCCAGCCGAACTTTGCGGCGACGGTGTTCAACAGCTCCGAGGCGATGATAAAAAGCTCATCGTCGTGCTCCACCACGTCGTAGTCGAAGTCGGGCTTGAGTGCGATGGCGAGGTTGGCCGGCAGTGTCCATGGAGTGGTCGTCCAGATGACGGCGTAGCACGGCTTCTCGATCGGCAGGTCGAGGCTCTGCACCGATTCGTCGGTCAGTCGGAAGCGCACGTAGACCGACGGGGAGGTGTGATCGGCGTATTCGACTTCGGCCTCGGCGAGTGCGGATTGGTCGTACGTACACCAATGCACCGGCTTGAGGCCTTTGTAGACCATGCCGGTGCGGAAGAAACGTCCGAGGGCGTAGGCGATATCGGATTCGTACTGATACGACATCGTCATGTAGGGATGGAACCAGTCGCCGAACACGCCGAGGCGGATGAAATCCTGGCGCTGGATGGCGATGAACTTTTCAGCGAACTCGCGGCAGGCGCGCCGGAAGTCGGCGGGCGACATCTCCTTCCGCTTCGAGCTGCCGATCTCTTTGTCGACGGCGTGCTCGATGGGGAGGCCGTGGCAGTCCCAGCCCGGCACGTACGGCGAGTCGAAGCCCATCATCGTTTTCGATTTGACGACGATGTCTTTGAGGATCTTGTTGAGGGCGTGGCCCATGTGAATGTGGCCGTTGGCGTAGGGCGGGCCGTCGTGCAGGACCGATTTCGGCCGCCCTTCCGACTTCTCGCGAATGAGTTTGTACAGATCGATGAGGCGCCATTGTTCGAGGCGCTTCGGCTCGTTCTGGGGCAGGTTGCCCTTCATGGAGAAGGAGGTCTGCGGAAGGTTCAGCGTTTTCTTGTAGTCACTGCTCTCGGCCATGGTGGGGGGCGAAACTAACAGCGGGGCCGTGGCATTTCAATGAGAGGTTGCCAGGTTGCCGAGTTACCAGGTTACCGAGTTACCAGGTTACCTGATGCTCGGCGGCAACCCGGCAACCCGGCAACCCGGCAACCGTCATTGCACTTTCGCCAGCTCGTTATCGAGATGTGCGAGTGCGGCGCGTAGCGATTCACGTCGCCGGTCGTTGGTCGCTGCTTCGAGCTCGGTCACGATGCGGCGCCGCGAGAGCTCGAGGCCTTCCCGTTTCTGGCGAAGCTCTACCTCATGGGTGTCGAGACGCGGACTTCGGCGTCGCGCTTCGCGCTCGTCTTCAGCGTCCTGCCGGTTCGAGTCGACCGCTTTGCTTTCGAATCCTCTGGCCATGATGAAAATCGGCGTGCATGTCGCGCGCCTGTTACTTCACCGCCTGATCCCACTCCTGGCCGCCGCGCTGGAGGATGGCCGGCAGATCGTCGACGACGAGAAAGCGGTCGCGGATACGAGCGAGCGCGGCGAGGGTGAAGCGGCCGAAGTACTCCTCGCCGCTCTGGTAGCGCTTGTAGACCTCTGCTTTCGCCCACGGAATGTACGAGCCGACGAAACTGGCCCGCGAATCGGGGAAGCCGATCTTCGGATCGCGCAGGTTCCAGCCGGTGTAGGTGGCCACCGGAACTTCGATCTCCGGCAGGTGAACGCCGGCCAGCTCCAGTCCATCGGCATTGATCTGCGGGACGAGCGATGGATAGACGCCGTCGATGCGCGGCGGTTCCGTGACGATGCCTTTGCTCCAATCAGCGCCGAGGTCGGTGCGATAGACCTCGTAATTGAAACGCGGCAGATCGACGCAGTGAATCTTCTTGATGGCCAGATCGCGGACCGGAACAAGCCAGTGGAGGGAGATGCGCGGGTAGCGGCTGTCGGGCGGTGAGACGTCCTCGCGAACCCAGGCGTCGAGTGCGGCGGCGAAGCCGTGTCGCAACTGTTCGATGCGCAACGGGTTGTCGAGTTGCTGGCCGAGGATGGAGCGCTCGGCGTTGTGCGCGGGCGGAAATGCGCCTCCGATGTGCGCCACTCCGGCGATGAAGTAGATGCGGACGTCGGGCGGGATCGGCGCGTCGGACTTGCCGTCCGGCGTGGTGTGGATCAGCGAGGCACCGCGCGACCAGTACTCGTAGGCGGTGTTGACGTAGAAGATCTTCGGGACGACATGCTCGGCACGAGCGCTGTCGAGCAGGCCGGCCGTGACGCCGGTTCGCGGATCGGTTTCGGGATTGTCGGTGAAGGGAAAGACGTCGGTCGGATAGAAGAGCGGGGAGAGCGGCTGCGCGTCGCGCGACGGTTGAGCGAAGCGATGATTGAACGACCCGCGCCCGGCGCCGGCGACGTAGACGAGCAGCGCATCGAAGACCTGCCGGCCCTGTTCGTCGGCATTGAATCCCTGCCAGACGAGATGGCGGAGAAAGCGTCCCGTCTGCGAGATTCCCATCGCGTAGGCGCGCGCCGCGTGCACGATGGCCTGCGGATCGTGCTTCACGTAGGCCGCGAAATCGCGCACCGCGGCCAGACCGCATCCGACGACGGCGGGATCTTTGGCGGTGTAGAGGACTTCGTAGATGTGGCCGGGGACGAAGCCGTCATCGAAGTGGATAGTGTGGTCGTCGGTGAAGCGCCAGAGTCTCTTGGCGATGGTCTTGCGCTGTGCCAGCGGCGCGTCGCGCTCGGTGAGGACGGCATCTTTCGCCTTGATGTCGGCAACCGGATAGCCGGTGCCGCCGATGTTGCCGCTGATGACGTGGCCAAGCGGATGATCGAGAGTCTTGTCAGCGACGATGAAGTCGGCGCGGATGCGGCCTGTAATTCCCTTTACGACTGGCGCGTAAAGCCGCAGCAGTCGTGGATCGGGTCGTATGTCGAATTGCCATCCAACCTCGGCAAGCGCATATCCCTGCCGCAGATAGTAGTCATCGATGTTCTGGTCACGGATGAAGAAACGCCCGCCCCGGTTGGGGACGTTGATGAAGAGCGTTCCGTTGCCGCCATTCTTCGGAACGAGCAGGTCGATGTCAGCGGAGAACTCGACTTCGCCTTTTGTGTTCCGCGGCGCCTTGTCGAGATCGACGATGACGCGGTCGTGGGCGTTGGATGGATCGAGCGCGAAGTAGGCCCGTCCCTGAATCCGCTCGTACGCGCCGGCGGCACCGAATGATTTTCCGCCGAGGTAGTCGGTGCGAGAGGTGATCTCGAAGTGATCGACGCGGGCGAACGCGGATCCGCAGATGACGCAGATCACACAGATGAAGGCGAAGCGAAGTGTTCTATCTGCGCTCATCTGCGAAATCTGCGGACTACATCCCGCCGGCGGTGACCGCTCGCGGCGCAGTCACGCGAAGCCGTTCGCCGGGATGGAGCTTGTGATCGAGATCGAGCTCGTTCAGGCCGAGCAGCTCATCGACGGTCAGGTTGTGGCTCTTGGCGATCGAATAGTACGTATCGCCCTTTTTCACGGCGTAGTAGGCGTCGCTGTGGGCGAGGAGGGAGCCGAGCTCGCGGGCGCGGACGGGGAGGTAAATCGAATCGCCTTCGCCAATCGAGGACTCGGAGCGGAGGTTGTTCATCGCCACGAGTGTGTCGACGTCGGTGCCGAGGGCGCGCGCCAGGCGCTTGAGCGACTGCCCTTCGCGGAGCGTGTAGGAGCAGACGGCAACGTTCGCGTCTTCGTTTTTCAATGTTGAAGCGCGAGCGGCGACGGCGTCGGCGGCTTTCGACGGAACGCGTACGGTCGCCTTGCCAGGCGGGATGATGCCTTGCCGGAACGAGGGGTTGAGATCGCGGAGCACCGCTTCGTCGATGTTGCTGGCCGAGGCCAGGTAACGAAGCGAGAGAGGACCTTCGACTTCAACTGGCTTGAGATCGAAGTCAACCGGCTTGCCGAGGCGGAAACCGTAGGTGGCCGGATCGCTGGCGATCGTCAGCGTGGCGAAGAACGTCGGCACGTAGCCGCGCGTTTCTTTCGGCACGGCCTCGTTTTCCAGCAGGTCCCAGAACGTCGTTCCGCCGGTCGCGTTCATGGCGCGGCGGATGCGGCCTGGTCCGGCGTTGTAGGCGGCCAGGGCGAGTGGCCAGTCGTTGAATTGGCGATAGAGGTCTTTGAGATAGGCAGCGGCGGCGCGGGTAGAGCGCTCGGGATCGGCGCGCTCGTCGACCCACCAGTCGACGCGCAGTCCGTACTCGCGCGCGGTCTCGGGCATGAACTGCCAGATTCCGTGGGCACCGGCGCGGGAGGTGACGGTCGGGACGTAGGCGCTTTCGATCACCGGCAGGTAGGCCAGACCGCGAGGCAGCTTGTAGTCGTCCAGCGCCTTGTCGATCAGCTTCTTGTATTTGGCCGAGCGGATGAGCGAGTCCTGGATGCTCGGTTTCAGGTCGGTCGTGAAGTACTGCAACGCGCCGCGGATGGTGCGGTGCTCGGGGATGGGGATCGATGCCACCGCTTCGACGTCGACCTTCGGCTCGGCGACCGGCTTGTTCTCGCGCGCCACGATCTCGTTGTAGGCCGCTTCGAGCGTGCGGCGGTACTCCTCGGACTGGAGTTTTGCGGCCGAGGGGGATTGTGGCGCAGCAGTGGGAACGGCGGCGGGCTTCGGTGCGGGTGGCGTCGTGGCGCAGGCAACGGCGCAAATGCAGACCAACAGAACGACGGCTCGTCCGTTCATCATCGCCTTACGCCCTCCCCGTCCTAGAGATCTTCGAACTTCAGATTGACCGATAGCGATTGTACGTCGCTCGTTTCGCCGAGGTCGATCGACTGCTCCTGCGTCTGCACGACCCCGCCGTCATTTTCAAAGGATACCGTAACGCGCAAGTGCTTCGACTTGGCGAGCGTCCCGGGAGCCATCGGCAGGGTCACGGTGCGGTGAACGTCGCGCTTCGGTTTGGGAGGATGGCGGAGCGCGTCGAGCGGCGATGGTTCCTTCTTCGTGGGCGCCTTTGGCGTTGATTGTGTGGCCCGTTTTCGCAGCGATTCCAGCTCGGCCATGATGTCGACGGAGGAGCGAACCTTGACGTGTTTGACGTCGGGCTCCGCCTTGGTCTGCTTCTCGGTCTGGCTGAAATCGATCTCTGGCTCCGGTGCAGGCGCGGGTGCCTCTTTCGGTGCGGCTACTTTCGCAGGTGTCAACTCCGGCAGCGGCGGCGTCAGTTCCTCGATCGACGGCGCCGGAACCTCGGCGAAGAAGTCGTCTTCCAGCGAGATCTGTTCGATCGGCTCCGGAAGCGGCAAGGCGTCGGGGTTGTAGGCGGCGATGGGTGCGGTGGCGGCGGGCGACGGCGTCGTGCCGCTGATCGTCCGGGCAGGGCTGGGGACATCATCGCGAACTTTGAACGCCATGTCGGCGGAGGGGCGGCGCGGTGTGGCCTTCACCGGCTCCTCGCCGGTCATGCGGCGGCGGAGGGTGCGCAACGTCAGCTTGGAGATGACTTTCAGCGTCTCGAAAACGCCGTCGCCGCGCGAGGCCACCGCTTCGACCCAGTCGTATTTGCGTTCGGGATCGATGACGTCGAGCGCATCGTCGACCGGCGCGATGTTGGGAAGGTCGCGCTTGTTGATCTGGAGAACGAGCGGGATCTCGTCGATCGACAGGCCGATCTCGGCCAGGTTCTCGCGCAGGTTCTTGAAGCTCTCCAGGTTGGCGTCGAGCATGGCCTTTTGCGAGTCGGCCACGAAGACGATGCCATCGACCCCTTTGAGCACGAGCTTACGGGTGGTGTTGTAGAAGACCTGGCCCGGGATGGTGTAGAGCTGAAGGCGGGTCTTGAATCCGCCGATGACGCCGACGTCGATAGGGAGGAGATCAAAAAAGAGCGTTCGGTCGGTTTCGGTCTCTAGGCTGACCATCTCGCCGCGGCTTTGGGGGGAGGTCTTGGCGTAGATGTGATGCAGATTGGTCGTCTTCCCACAGAGGCCCGGACCGTAATAAACGATCTTCGCGGCCATCTGCATCGTCGCGTAATTGAAGAAGACCATTCCGCCCGCGCTCCGATCGAAAGGGGGTCGATGGTAGCACCCGCTACTTTGCAGTCGCAACAATGCGCGCGGCCAGAAGTCTGTAGATCTCTGCAAGTTCCGGCTGGTCGCGCAATGCGGCGAGGTGACGTTCGATGACTTCGTTGTCGCCGCGCGCTGCCGGTCCAGTGAAACGCTGCGCGTCTGTGTGCGCCAGCCAGTTGTCGATTGCGGAGCGCGCCAATGCGGCCAGATCCTCGCGAACTCCGTCGATCCCGATCAGCTCTTCGGCGATGTCGAGAAGGACTGCGACGTAGTTCGATCCGAAGACGGCTGCGGCGTGGTAGCGGGTCTTTGCATCTGCCGCAATTTCGGCGAGACGGGCGCCGGCTACATTCGCAATCCGTTCGGCCACTTCGCGATGCGCTCCCTCGAAAACGAGCAGCGTGCCGACGAGATCGGAAGGCTCGCCAACCGGCGGGAGGGACTTGAGCGGATGAAGCGAGAAGCCGCCGCGGAGGGCGGGAAGCGCACCGCTCGGATGGACGATGATGGCCTCCGTTTCCGGGATCGAGGCGACGACTTCTTCGATGGCCCGATCACTGATCGCGACGAGGAGGATGTCGCTCTCACCGGCCAATTCCTCGATCGATTTTCGCGTACCGATCGATGTCTCCGTCCCTCGCGTGGCCACACCGCTGACCGGCCATCCAATGCGCTTCCAGGTCGAGGCGAAGGACCAGGCGGCCCGGCCGCTTCCGATGATTCCGAGCCGGAGCGCGTTATCCTTCGTCATATGCGTCGCGCGCTCATTCTCGCATTCATGGCCATCGCTGCCGTCGCCGAGGCGAAACCGCCCACGACCTGCGGAGGTACGGACGAGTACTCGAAAGCGCTTTGTGCCTACCAGCGGCGCAACTTTCCGGAGGCCGAGGCGGGATTCCGGGGCATCGTCGAAAAGGGTGAAATCGATCCGAAGACCATCCGTGCCATCTACTTCCTGGCGCGGACGGAAATGAAGCGAGGCCGCTTCGACGAAGCCGCTCCGTTGTTCGTAAGAATCTACGCCATGGATCCAGCGTTCTATGCGAGCTGGAACTGCGATTTTCTGCTGGGCGAGTGTCGTCGAGCGGTGGGAAAGGATTGAGCAAGTTGCCGAGTTGCCAGGTTTCCGAGTTGCCAGATTGTTCTGCTGAGTTCCGGCAACCCGGCAACTCGGCAAGCGGGCAACCGTACTGACACCATGCCCGCCCAATCCACCTTCGAGCTTCGCCGCAAGCTCCTCCAACTCGAGGCGCTCTACGACGTCGGCCGGGCGCTGAACACGCTCCGGCCGGAAGGGGAACTGATCGAAGAGTTGATGCACCGCGCTATCGCTGTGCTCGACGCCATGGTCGGATTCGTTTTCTCGCTGGATGAAAAGCTCAACGTCCAGCAGATCTTCACATTCGCCATCGAGATCCCGACGCCGGCCAATGCCATCCTGGCCGAGCCACCCATCAAGCAGGTTCTTGCTTCCCGCGAGCCGATGTCGGTCACGGTTTCGAAGTTCCTCGGCGGCGCCGGCAGCGATCTGCTCCTGGCTCCGATGATCTCCGGCGAGACGATCATCGGCATCATCGGCGTCGGCGGCAAGGAGGAGCGCGGCGCCAAGAGCGGCAGCTTCGTCGAGGATGATCTCCGCTTCCTGGCCTCGCTGGCGGCCATCGGTGGCGCAGCCATCGACAACGCCCGCAACTTCCACAAACTCTCCGTCTTGCGCGAGACGCTGGAGGACGAGAACCGCAACCTCAAGCAGCGGATGCTCCGCGACTACAACGACCGGCTCATGATCGGCGACTCGCCGAAGATGCAGCGGGTCATCGATCTGGTCGCTCGCGTAGCCGACTCGCAGGCCAGCGTGCTCATTCGCGGAGAGTCGGGCACCGGCAAGGAGATGGTAGCGCGCCTGATCCACGGCAACTCGCCGCGCAAGGACGGCCCATTCGTGGCCATCAACTGCGCTGCGCTTCCTGAAACGCTCCTGGAATCGGAGCTGTTCGGCATCGAGCGCGGCGTAGCCACCGGCGTCGACGCCCGGCCGGGCAAATTCGAGCTGGCCAAGGGCGGGACGATCTTTCTTGACGAGATTGGCGACATTCCCCTGACGCTGCAGGCCAAGCTCCTGCGCGTGCTGCAGGAGCGCGAAGTCGAAAAACTCGGCGGCCGGCGCCGCATCCCCATCGACGTCCGCATCCTGGCCGCGACCCATCGCGATCTGGAGCAGATGATCGAGAAGACCGAGTTTCGGCAGGATCTCTACTATCGACTCAAGGTCGTCGAGATCGTCCTGCCGCCGCTGCGCGACCGGAAGGAAGACATCCCCAAACTGGTCCGCTTCTTTCTCGACAAATACGGCAAGCGCGAGGGGCTCCACGACGTCCGCATCACGCAGGAAGCGCTGCAGAAACTGATGCGCTACCCGTTCCCTGGCAACGTCCGCGAGCTCGAGAACCTCGTCGAAGGGTCGCTGGCATTGACCACCGATCCGGTGATCGATCCCGGCGATCTGGCGCTTCCCGAATCACCCTCGGGAGCGGGTGGCGTCGAGATGCTGACCGACTTTCCGTCGCTGAGCGAACTGGAGCGCCGCTACGTTGCCCGCGTGCTGGCTCACACGAAAGGTAATATGTCGAAAGCGGCCAAGATCCTGGGGATCGACCGCAAGACGCTCTACCGGATGCGTGATCTAATGTCCCATTTAGCAACAACTGTGGACTCCTGGGACGTTCACTAGTAACCGACTTGATTGCAGATACTTAAGAGCCTGTGAATGTTTGAAACCTTCCATGTGTAGCGATTTGTCCCAATCGCACACTTCGTCACATTCGCGCGTAATGTCGTGTAAACTTCGCAAGATCAGAGGCTTAGAGAGAGTGCAGCAGAAACGGCAAGTGTGGCAGTCGCGTTGCTCTGAGGTGTTCCCCACACATGAGGGGGGACACCATGAAAAGCATCGCCGAAACCCGCACCAACACCCTTTCCGTTCAGTACGCGCTGCCCATGCTGCTGGCCGTGAACACCTTCGCTCTGCTGGCCATCGAACAGATGGGCGGCATCCCCGGATGGATCAAGTCCGCGGTGGCCCTGCTTCTCGGCTTTTAATCGCGTCGTTCAGGATTCCTCAGAAATGACGACAACCGCCGAGCGGCAGATGGAGCTGACTCTTCCGATGGTCGCGGATATCGAGATCGCAGCCGCGCGTGCGGCAGGCAACCTCGCCCGCGAACTTGGAATGAGCTCCGAAAAGATCGATGAGATGACTCATGCGATCATCGAGGCTTGCATCAACGCTCGTGAACACTCCGGTTGCGCAGACAACCGCATCTATTTAAGATTCGTCGGCACTTCCCAGGGCGACGGCAGCCGGATCGATGTCTGGGTTACGGATCACGGCCGCGGATTTGATCCTGCCGAGGCCCGGTCCCGTCGGCCCGCGCCAGGCGTCTCTCATAAACGCGGTCGCGGGTTGCAACTGATCGAAGCACACATGGACGAGGTCAGCATCTCGACATCGTCGGGCGGCGGAACCACCATCCATATGGTCAAATACGAGAAGAAAGAATCATGACTGAGGAACTCAGAGTCGCGGTCGACCGCAAGCCGAACGGCGCGGTGCTCTACACGAAGGGCTACATCAACAACGTCGGCGGCGAAGAGATCGCCATCCGTGCCTACGAGTTGATGGATGCCGATGTGCGCACCCTCCTGCTCAACTTGCGCGAAACGAAAATCGTCAATTCCATCGGCATCAGCATCCTCATCGAGATCATCGAGAAGATGATCGACAAAGGCGGCACCATCGCCTTCTGCTGCCTCACACCCGTCATCCACAAAACCTTCCAGATCATGGGGCTGGCGAACTACGCCAGGATCTTTGATAACGAAGAGGCAGCTATGACGGAGCTGGGGTTATAGGTTGCCAGGTTACCCGGTTGCCGAGTTGCCATCGAACGGCAACCCGGGCAACTTGGTAACCCGGCAACCTCGTAGCGCAACTGCTATTCTTCCATCCTCCTCATGTCTCTCGTCGTTCACCAGTTCGCGGAGTTCCTGCACGATCTCCAGCAGCTCGAGCGCGCGGCGCTTTCGTCGCATGGAACGCTGATCCTCGACGCGTTCACCAAACACACGCCGTTCGACGTCGGGGCCGTCTACCTGCGCGATACGCGGGGACAGGCCATGCGGCTCGCTGCGAAGTCTCGTGCGTGCGTGGCTCCGGAAATCATCGACGGAGATTGGATCGACGACGCTCCGTTGCCCCTCGAGCCGATGCCGCGTCACGTCATCCCCATGCGAACGTCCCGCGATCACTTCGGCGTTGTCGCTCTTTCCGGCGACGCTGCCTCGGACGAAGATCTCCAGATGCTCCACGCCGCGGGCTCGTTCGCGGCGTCGGTCCTGAGCAATCACCGCCTGGCGCAGGAGATGCGCGAAGGCGACTTTCAGCTCAAGTACCGCTTGTGGGAGCTGGAGTCGCTCTACGACATCGGCCTCTCCATCGCCGGCACGCTGAACATCGATGCGCTTGCGGACGAAATCCTCTTCCGGATGATCTCGCTCATCAACGCCCGTCGCGCCGCGCTTTTCCTTCGCGACGGCGATCGCTTCCGCGTCTATCGCTCGTTCGGGGATACGCGCTCCGATTTTCTCGATGACGAGATCACGGATCGCGTCGTAGCCGCCGGTGAGGCGCTCACGTTCGAAGACGCCTCCGAATGCATTTTCCCCGGCTGCGTCGCCACCGTTGCCGTTC
>Ga0307511_10003671_pt1 | contig 15705 bp, 12 predicted proteins | sample 13_EM_MG_FD_200266 | JGI IMG/M metagenome (GOLD analysis project Ga0307511, IMG submission 200266) | Populus trichocarpa ectomycorrhiza microbial communities from riparian zone in the Pacific Northwest, United States - 13_EM | ecosystem: Host-associated > Plants > Roots > Unclassified | place... | reverse complement strand
CTCTATATAACTCTCCTATATTCCCTTACTCTCCTGTTCTCCTTCCCTCCTCACGCAACGTCTTGTATATACTCTTAATACATACGTTCCTCTCATAGTCATAGACCACGAGCGCTCCCTGGAGCTTTATCCACAGTCCATAGGCCTTGCACCGTTACATGCCGTGAGGCTGCTATTAGAAAAAGACGCCAATATCAAGGCCACGAGGAGCAATGATGGATCAACAGCGCAGTACAATGCATCATGGAGAAGGCACGCAGGCGTGGTAAGCCTGCTCTGGGGAAATGGCACAAATATTGGGGCCACGAGAAGCGATATTGGATCAACACCTCTTGATGTCGCAGCATATAATGGACATTCGGACGTCGTGAGGCTACTATTGGAGAAGGGAGCAGAAACAAGAGCAGATCATCATAATAAAACTGATGATTAGATAGATGTGTGGTTGTCGTGGAAAATCACCCAACACGGAATAGTCCGAAAATTAATTACCCTGAACTTCCTCACCCTCATAAACACAGCAGACTCTACCTTGCAAGCTCTTGAATCCTCCCGGGCTTCAGGGGGGCTCATCATGGCCCACATAGGACTCACCTATGAGTAATGAATACAATCAACTACCTTGCAAGCTTGAAAAGAATCAATTCTGATATTAAAATTAACCCCGACGTTGTATTTACCCAGTCACCGCCAAAAGTTCTCCTTCGCCCTGCAGGGCTAATTTTGTTTGCAAAACCGACCTCTTTCTAAACCAAACCATATGTGGCCATAGCCACTTAGATCCATGGTCCAGATCCTATTGATAAATCTAACATAAATTACACTCTATTTTCGTGAGAATAAAAGTGCAACAACAATTCAACAGTACCCTCGGGAAATGTGACCATCAGGTGTCGAGTTCGTGGACTCCAAATACCACCTAGCCATAGTCTGTTACTGCGGGGTTAACCAGAGCTCGCACCTACCGCTATAAAGGATGACGACTATGTGCATGAATTAGCTTGAACTCCAGGCCAATCAACGAATACATCTATGTCCCAGAATTTAGTGACTCCCACATCCGAAAGTAGGCTTCAGGTGATGCTGCTGAGCCAATAGCAGTGCTCATCAACGTCACCCACACCCTACTTTACTTAAGATAACAGCCATCATAACTCGGCTCAAGCTGTTGCACTAACGCACTTATAAACTAAATTTCAATACCGTACATTTCACCCACTTAAGTATTCCCCAAGGGAAGGAACTCTTTGTTTCCCCTTGCCATAATAAAAGACCCTTGCAGTCATATCCTGTTACCTGCCAAACACCACCGGACGCCAATCCCTCCACTACTTAGAGCCACCCTACCCATGGCTCATTGCCATAAGTATCCTATAGATGCAGAAAGTTAGTGATGATACAGAACAGATTCAATGTGCAGAGTTGATGTACCATCAGAGTTACGTTTTTCCAAATGATTCACCGTACACGGAAATCCACTAATGAGTGGAAGGTTCAATTTGTCGCGCTCCGCAACTGCCCCGAGATATCCACAATTTAAATGAATCCGCATCCAACTGTCCAGTCGTCTCACGGTGAAAGTCGCCGGAAATTCAAATGCTTTATTGCCGATCTCAAACAAAGATGCATTGTTCTCCCCTAATGGCTCTGGTTCTTGATCCCTAGTGCGATAGAGCTGAAAGATGGATGTGCCTGAATGCTTATACGCCTGATGGAGTTTATTGCAGAGTCTCTCCAAACCAACCGAGCCTGCTCTAAGCCGGCATAGTATGGTTGCTAGGGATCCACTGTACCAGTATCAGTACCACAGTCTCTTCTGGAGCGCAGACGGCGTACCTTCCAACTTGAAGCCATGTTGGCATTTAGTGCTTTTATCCAACCGGAGATAAAAGAGCGAGGCGACGAGCTGTGCAGCAACTTCTTCGAGTGTGGCAAAATTAGTTGGGACTTTGAAGTATTCATCTACCTGCGATTCAATCGTGCTCATTTGATCCACCTGGTGTAGTTTCGGTAATCCACTCTGGAAATGAAGGTCTATGCGCCGGTATTTTTTCTTTCTTGTACTGTCTCGGTCAGAATTTATGCCCATTTTCTCAAGAAACTCTTCCCACATCCTGTGTGAATTCAGCTGCCGGCTTGTTTGATGGCTGACGATGATTTTTAGTCTGCTTATATAGCCAATTGCCCCCTGAGCTGATGTATATGCCTCAGGTGCCTTCTCATTATCTTCTAGATCAGCATTTGTATACCCGGTGCCCAGGGAGAGAAGAATGTCAGGGTGAGGATGCAAATGGGGAGGCCATAACAATTCCCGTTCTTGATCAGCAATGGCAACAGGATTGTTGAAGCACAATCCCCCATCCGTAAAAACATGACCGGTTGGCCTATGGTGAAAAGGTTTGAAAAATCTGGGGGCAGCTGTCGTTCCAAGTGCTCTAATCATTTATAATACAGATTAGCTAACTTGTCAGCTTACAGCCAGGAAAGGGTGACATACGCTTCCCAGACCCTCAACTCTTGATCCTTGTTCTCTCCACGCAGAAACCCATAGTTAGTTTTAGGTCTAATAAGTCCAGGTTTAACTCCAACTCCACTGTCACGAGTCTCTGATGCTGGGATTATTAGAAAAGCAATGTTAGGAAAGACCATGTAATGACTGTAATTATTTGTTGAACATCTGGTGACACTTACCAGGGCCTTTCTCGGGTTCCGTCCTGTTATAATTCGTGGCAAGATATGGATGCCCTGATGCTGCTGTGAGAGTAATTCCAACTTTAAGGCCCCACTCTGAGGGACCTGCACCATTGGTCATTGGTTGGTCTGGCTCCCCAAATAACCTTTTATCCCCAAAAGCACTCTTCATAGCTGCCTTAAGACCGGAACTTTTGAATTGGCTATGGTTGTGGGCTTCTATCAAGTACTTCAAACCTGGAACTTCAAGCCCCTTTCTTTTAGTGAATGCTGTTGTAGCAAAATTCCGGAAAAGATCCATGCACTCCAGGACCGGCATTTCTGAGATCCCAAGCCCCAAACTCACAATTCCCCCCGCACTAAAATAGTCGTAATCAGAATGTTGGGAAGTGACCAACGGAATCGGAGTCAGCACACATACCTTGTACCAATAATCAAATCAAAAAAATTCTGGATGGGGATATCCAAGTCAATTAATTTCTCAATGACGAGCAGCATCTTCAGCTGCATGATTGAACGAACACCGCCGCTATCATGGAAAGTTAGCAAATTCCACTAGCATGATGGAGCAAACTCCAGCATGGATATCTCACCCATCAAGGCACAAGACACGACATGCTGTGTGTCTTGGATCTCGCCTCAGAGGCCATTGTGTAGAGCAAAAAGGACAGGAGATCTGGATACTTCTCTGGGGCGACATAGGATCAACTGAGTCTTTTGGATCCGAAAAGTCGTCAACACAGTTTTCACAAAGAAGATGACCACATCCCAGAACATGGCGTGGAGCTGAGAAAAGACACGCAAAGCATGTAGTGTGACTGAACTGGGCTGTGACCGGACCGGCGGTACTGCGGTCGTTATTGGGGAGAAATCCCCCTCCCTTGGGAAAGGAGGTAAAACCCCCAGCGACCCGTGCCCGTGAATTCCGCCTCTGACTCGGCTCTCGAAAGCCCAAATTCGCATCTGACAGGATTTTCCGACGCAAATTTGCTGCCGAAGCCCGAGCATGTTCGGAGTCTGCGGTCTTATCCTGGTCAATTATAGAATCACGGTCACCCGGTGTGAGTTCTGCCTTGATCTCTCCAATGTGTTGTTCGTATAGCGTCTTCACTGTATTGACAAAGCTTTTAGCACCAACTAGCGGTCCCTCTTTGACAGTATTTGTATAACCCCCAGCAGCAAAAACCCTCCCTTCGGCGGTTTGGTGGCCTTTGTGATGCTTGGTAGAGACATTGACACATTTGCGTCCCTTTGGGTCACGGTACCCACAGGGCCAATGGTCATTGTAAAAAATTCGGTAAGCATCTTCAAGATGTTGTCGATACTGCTCAATCACTTCATGTGCCTTCTCTATATTGTACTCGTGTTAGCTCTCCCAGTCCTGCCCCATACTGTATGCTCTCCGCTGAGGTTGGAAGGGACGTACGCTTATTTGGCAGCCGCTTCCGGCAAACGTCAAGGAGAATGCTAGAGGATACCAACGGTGCCAGGATATTGAACACGTCAATGTTCAATACGATGGTATTTGAGTTTTTCAAGCGAAGAGCGGCCAGGAGTATATGCGTATGGAAGTTTGAACGAACGGGGAAATGGCGAAAAGCGGCATTTAGGAAGTCAAATGGCTTTGTGGGATGCTGACCATAGTGATCAAAGGCATATCCAAGATACATTTCAAGCTCATTCCAGTTCCACAGGAGACTATTCACAGTTCGAACCTCCCCTGTACTCTTGACCGCCCCCGCAATAGCGCTGTAGAGCTTCCGGTACTGCTCTACCACAAGGGGCCCCTCAGCCATCTTGTGGTGGGGAATACAGACCACTTCAATTCCACTATAGTAGCAGTCTACAAGATCCCGCATGGTCACCACTTTTTTGCCTATGCTTCGCCAACGGTTGGCCAGTCGGAATAAAGTTGGATTTTTGGATATTTCCAGCTTCCCTAGGAGCTGGCCTGTCAGGTCTGGAGTGTACCATGCACCGGGGCTAGTGGACTAGAGGTTATCATTTTTAGCTGAGATTTGGGTACTCATAGGGTACTGCAGAAAACTTCTTACATCTGCCTCGAAAGCATTCACAATAATGATCGCGAAAGGTAGAAGGGGTTGGTTGACGGAGCGCTCAAAAACGCAATCAGCCCAATGTAGGAGTCTCCCAACGATGAGTTCAAATGTTCTGGAAGTTCAATATTAATATTAGTTATTGATGATGGGACCGCTTCCATATATTATATTCCACCATGGCTACTACAGGGGTAAAATACTCACTTTAGGTTTCTTGTCACATAGCATATGAGGTCACTGAAGGTAAAGAGAATTCGGGGATAAAGTTGTTTCACCATCCAATCCCGACAACGCTGATCTTCGTTCACATTTATGATTTTAACCCGGCGAAGTCGCCTGCCTCGGCTTCTGACACCGTGGCCACCGAGCATAATACACGTCTTCATGGCTTGCTGTATGTCAGTGAGTGCCCGTGGGTCCCTATTTCCACCTTCCAATCCTTCACAATCTGCATAAAGGAAAGGCCGCGCAGAGTTCCTGGTACCAGGGTCAGCAAAGAGATGGACATCACTGCTGGTAGGGCTGTCTGAATTTTCGAGGTCACCAACAACGGGTGTGTCCACTGGGGCCATTGGCCCAGCTCTCTTTTGAGACGCAACATTCATTACCTGTTCAAATCACAAAGGTCAGTACTAGCTAATAACGAAAAGAAAAGGGATATGACTAATGATTGTAATCACCCTTATTCATGCAAATTGTGGTTGTGACGCCCTAATTGAGAAATCCAGAGGACCGCCAGGCCTACTTACTTTGATCAATGCGTTAACTAGGGAGCTCTTCCCCGCTCCAGTCTCCCCCACGAAGCTAATCAAAGCTGGAAATTGACTAGTTTGCCCGAAAGATGCATTCATCATAGCAAGCTTACGGTACCGAGTGGTGATATCAAGTGTAATGTCGCTCTTCTCTTGGTCGATGTTCACTCCGAACCACTTAGAGTCGTAAGCCGCAAGATGATCCTGTGACTTGCCTTTCGTCGGATTCATGATGGATTGCAGCATATGCAGAGTTTGCTGAGAAATCTTGTCGTGGCCTGCTCTATTTTTTCTATGCGCCGTCTGCTTCGACCAGCATGTACCACAGAGACTTAATTTGCATAAGGAGCACCAAAAGATTTCAGGTTCCTCTTCGTTACAGAACTCGGGAGCTTCATCACACGTCTTTTGTTCGAAATTAGTAAGTTCAAGCTCTTTAGCTGCCTCCTCTTCTTGCCTCTGGTAGTTCACCACATCAGCCTCGAAATCAGAGCCAGAGGTCGAGGAATAGTCATCGCTTTCACCATCTGAGCCCGGTGAATCTTGCGCAACCTCCTCACCATTCTGGTCGTCACCAGGGGCCAAAGTACTGCCTCCGTCATCCGAGATTGGGCGATCTTCATTTGTAGACAGCTGAGAAGGGCCGGCAAGTCTACTTATAGCAATCAAAAATTTCGTGACGGCCCTCAAAGTAACAGGACCTTTGGGCGGGGGGGTTGGCACTTGACTGCGGAGACTCTGGGTTGATGTACGATTCCGGATACCAAGTGGGATTGTGAGACTAGATCCCCTAGGATTGTCTGTACTGCTTGGATGCATTCTGGTCACAGAGGCCTTATTTAATCAATTGGAGGGTGTGGTAACTTGGGGAATGATTATCCCACCCAAAAGAATCTCTCTATTAACATGTACATGTTCTTCGTTAGCACAAATATATCACCCACTCAGGCACCCTAGCTCTGTCGGACCGTGACAGAGGTACAATTTGAAACATACCTCGCGAGTACTGGTGATATCCCCCGAGAAGGGATAAGAGCGCTGGAGTAATTGAGCAGGACGTATACGGGTTATGGGAGTAATTGCTTGTGGTTTTGCAATGGTATATGCTTAGAACTCTCCAAGTGACTTTGCAATGATCGCTGAAGGGAATTAAGAATGTGTGCAAGCAAATCCTCGTGGGTTTATAGAGCGAGTTAGAGTAGGCGGGTGTATATAAAATTCCCCCTCATTTTCCCTAACTCAAAGTCTCAATCGGCTCGCCTCTGGTTCAGCCTTCCGCATGATAAGCCTGGGGCTTAAAATTCCAGCCTTATAGATCTCCATAACTGTAATTTATCATCCCGCTTAGCTTTATCAAAACGAATTATCAGCGTAATTTGTTTTTCACGGTAATATGCAAGAAAATTACCCCATATCTAGTTAGTCAGTAAACCCATGAATTATCTCTCGCTGCATGGACTGTAGCTACATCAGAAGCTTCGTGAACAATTGGTTGTCTCTATCTCACATATGGCGATCACAAGAGATATTCATAGGTCCACCAAGTATCTATGTGTCAAGTATAGCAGCCTTGCCCCGCTATCAACGCCCTCCAATGGCAGATATGTAAGAATATTTCAGCCTTGAGCATTTTGCCCTTGGTCACATTTCAAACCCACCTACTTAAGTAGTACGTGGTGATTTAGATCAAACAGAAACACATGAAAAGAGTGTCCTGGGCCTGACTGGTTAGTAAACGTGACATAACATTTGTACAGTACCTACATATCACCCCGCGCAACACTGCATATACCGAATTATCTGGCGAGGCCCCTAAAAATTTCCACACTTTGTGTGCGCTGGTGTTTGTTTGTACGCTGAGAACTTCCCCCGGGGGGGTTATTCGCCAGATTACGGAGTACTTGGTACCTACACCAACCGTAAGGCTTTCTCATTGGGCCTTGAGTTGTATCCACTCAGACGGCTGCAGAAAGATAGCCCGCTGATCCAACACTACAAATCAATTAATTGCCAGAAGTCAGTATTATATATCTTTATCTTATGGGTATGAGGCCCGTGGAGGTTGTGTCAACCTGACGGTCCTATCGGGTGTTACATATATATTCGTTTATAGGTCGCCAACCATAGCTCATCATAACGCGCTCCACACCGGATATCTATCTGCACAAAATGAGGCCTACAGTGTCTCCTACTATTGTTTAACTGGTTGTCTGTACCGCATACTACGCCATACAATGTGGCTACATACCCTATCCCACGCCATTCTTGTCTAATATAATGCATTCTAGCCTCAATAGCCGTGTTCATCCCATGAGAACCTCTCCAATGTGTCATGCTACAACACTGTATGCTACAACACTATTGTCCAATGTATATCAGAAGTATGATTCGCTAGCATATAGACATATATATGTATATATGCATTTATCCCATATAACTATTTGCAACCAGGAGCATAAATATTACTTCTGTACCATTATACTGAGCACAGGGGCCCCAGATAAAACAATAGACTGATTGGCTCCATGATTAGTAAGGCATAGACAAGGTAGTCTCACGAAACACCCCTACTTTGTCAAAATGTAAAAAATCACCAACGCTATCAAGTAATCCACACAAGGCCTTTATACATCGAGATCATAGAGCCTATATATTTAAATACACTAGTTGGCAGGTGTGGTGGAAATTTAGGAAGTTTGCAAGATAGTGCCAAGTACCCTTCCCATATAGAGGCGACTTGTGTGGAGCAAAACAGATGTGTTGACCCTGGTTATGTGGATGGGGCTCCTGATAGGCCCCCTCAGCTTCGTGGAGAGAAAGGTATGCCATTGCATTGCTAAATTGCTAAATTTCGTCAAAAGTAGCCTTTTGCTGGCCTAGTTAGTACTCTACATACCATACTGTATCAGGTACTTAACTGATCAAATCCTTGTCAGGTATACATGCTGCATACTCTCCTACAGCCCCATGAGCCACAACTTTTGTCAGAATTAGGTTTGTGGGAACCCTGTACCTAACAATACCCTCGTACATAACAACCTATGAGCATGAGATACGTGCACAACTATCCTTCAGCCCAAGATATTCGAACAACATCAACCGTCATTTCTATATAGTTATTGAGTTCCATATCTTAATTAAAACATGTGTAATATTTGGCCCAGCTCGAGCTCACCATACCTTAGCCTAACATATACATCAAAGCCGGGCGTGAGAAACGTTTAAACCACTGGCAGTACGTTGTCTCCGGAAATATATGATCCACAACGTACTCCTACTAGTAGCCTCGACGGCCTATTCCTCTGCTTAAAATCCAGATTTTAAGTACATTCACTGATTACTACATATGTAGCCAAAACTTTGCGTGTACACTAGTACTCTCGAATTTTTAATACCTCCGAATTCGGATCAATCAAAACGAGCAACGATCTTATATTTCTCCTTCACTTCGCGATTCCTTCCCATGAGGCAACATCTCTTCACCACAGCACACCCAAAGTTGAGCTTTGACTACAGAGTAGGAGGCTTCCTCGGTATGATCTGGAACACATACCACGCCTATAAAGATGCACCAGAAGTTCAGTAGCATTGTCCGGGAGATCTACTCGCTTCATGTGATTGTAAGTACCGTGGAAGGCCAAGTTCAGGGTCAAGGGCAAGATGATTTGAGTTCAAGCCAGAGGAGTGAGATGGGTGTGATTCTCCGAGGATTACAAGGAGTCCTTATGGAGTTGGACAAGCTCCTAAAGAAGTTTAGTAACTTGGTATCGACGGGAGGGGGGTTGTCGTTTAATCGCTTAAAGTGGGGGAACGAAGATATAGTAAGGCTGAAGAATAGGATTGTCTCAAACACAGTTCTTTTGACAGCATTTAATACCACCCTCACAAAGTAAGTAAGTTCTCACCCGAGAATATACTTAGCAGTTGGCCATTGATTGTCCAGCATACGTTACCTTAAGATCTTATAACTGTTAATACACGATCGTATAACCTCCAGTTGTCAACTCGATTGGCCTCCTTTGCGGTCAGTTTGAAGCAAAGCAGCCTGGAAGCAATTATGCAAAGATCTCCATTTAATAGCATATTAGCGGCAATGATGAGTGATAAAGAAGACAAAGTTATTCCGCTACAGGTCTCGAGACCAATACCGGTACAATAGAGTCCGTATCCATTGACGAGGTTCAATATTTGCTTGAAACCTCTAGACTAGGCCATTGCTCCTACCTACTATAGAAGTTGGCGAGAGTATCGGTCAGGCTGGGAAGGCGGAGAAAACGCTCTTTATGTTGCAGCATCCAATGGAAACCTAGAAGTTGTGCAGCTACTGCTAGAGAAAGGGGCAAGCATTGATACAAAAGTGGACGGACTTGCCGCACTTCGCCGTATGGCGCATGCAACGGGTGAAGATGGAAGCACTGCGCTTCACCTTGCCGCAGCCCGCGGATACTTTTAGAGTATACGACTACTACTGGAGAGAGGTGCCAGTATTGATGCCGCAGATATGGATGGCAACTCAATACTACACCATGTTCTAAAAATCTTCAGCGTAGTTATGCACCTCCCTTAGATATATGTTCTGGGCCGTTCGCGGACATCGGCCGCCCGCGGGCGGCGTGTTTGCTATGCCCCTCGCGGGCACATAGGAAATGTCCGTGGGTGGCATAATTGGTATCCCTCGCGGGCATACTAGGATAACAGACAACGGTACTAAATTACTGTAATTAGCAATGAATACATTAGACTCTCTATACACCCGATACGAGATGAGAATATTTTTAATATAAGAACATATATTGGTCGACTGCCCAAAGTATGAAATTATGGGTAACCCCCCTCCCCAATATAAAAATTCATGAGCTACACCTTTGAGAATGTCATCGGGAGGCAAAGGGCCATTCCTATAACCAATATATTCTTGTATCCAAGGGAGAAGTACCCATAATTTCATATCTGGGTGGTCGACCCAGATACTTACACTGAAGATATTTTGATATCGGACCTTCTTGTATTAGACTTTATGATATCGGACAATCTCATATCGAAAGTCTACTATATGGGAATGACTCTCTGGTACCCTTGTATAGAGAGTGTATGGTCGATTCTGAGGTAGTTCAAGTTCGAGACTGAATGGCTACCTTCTACAATGCCCACAATGCCATCGTCGCATGACATTAAGTCGAAACGATTTATAAACTTTTAAAAAATAAAATAAAAAACCCGCCACGCCATAGCTGCAGAAGTTTGGGGATATTGTCACTGTAGAAATAGATATAAATACCCAGAGAGATTCATCTAAGACAGACAAAAAATGCTTATATTGTAAAATAATTGCAAAGCCGCAGTCAGAACGCTATCAATCCCTCTGCCAATGGCGTACCACCACACCAATCTTACATCCTACAAACGACCAACCGCATGATGGGAACCGAGACAGACAGTTCAGATACCAGAGAAACTCTAGTGACTACCGTAACTTTGACTGCGCAGCTCGCCAGGCCTCAACCTCTACCCATGGTTACCTCTGCACTTGTGAAAAGTTTTGTTCTAGTCGTACCTAGCTATCGTGGTAAAAATTGAGCCTGAAATGCCACATCTATGAATATTTGCCATAAGGTCAATGAACTAGACTGTGGGAATCTCCTTCCCACTCGCACACAAGCTAGGCGTTTAGAGCTACCCGTCCGCCATAATTAGAGTCTTCATATTTTTATTTATTTTTTGCTTTAAAAAACTTAGTACTCGTATGAGGAGACTTCATAGATTGTACTAACTGATAATATTGATACCCTCGTCTTAGCTTTACTTATTGCGAATTACAGCAATTTAGAATCCTTGCCTGCCATCCCGTGAGGGGCATACGAGGTATCTATGCCTCCCGTGGGTATTTCTTATGTGCCCGCGAGGGGCATGATAAGTACGCCGCCCACGGGCGGCCGATGTCCGCGAACGGCCCAGAACTATATATATGGCTGGGCCTTGTGCTGGGCCTAAACAACAAAGGATACGGAAAGTCATTATCACACTCCTCGACAACGGCGCAAATTTCTTCCAGTCAAACAATAACGGCGAAATGGCTCTGTATTCGGCATCACAGGTGCCCAGTGAAGATTATGGGTGGATTACAACACTATTATGCAACCATATTGAGACAAATAATTTCAAAACACCATGAGAGGCTGAGGATGGGGTTTCCAGCAGATATTGGGATTTGAGCTGTTCGAAAATATATATGTTAAACCTTTTTCACAGATTTCCCTCCTCCATGCATAGTCAACTGAGAGTTCAAATTGCCGTTTTATAACTTAGGTTTCGGGAACTAAGGTGTCACCTCGTCGACAATGATATCCTAGTGACGGTTGGTGGTGTTAGCTTTCAATGATAGCTTAGAGCATCGGAGCTTGGTCTGGGCTCTCTCTTAGCCTGGAGAACCCGATATATTTACACAACCTGACAAACTACGCTTAAGACAAATGCAAGCTAACGTTGATACGTTTATATTATCAGAGGGGAGGCTTCTTTTAAGTACTGGGAAGGCTCCCTTAAGAATTTATCCTATTAGCACATTGTGTGCATGGGCTAGCTAGTACCAGTCAGAAAGATGTTGGTGGAGTTGGCTGATCAGGTGTAGCTGAACCCTTTCTATATCCATGCTGTGTATGTGTATATGTATCTATATTTATAAATATGAACATATCTAATCCTTATACTAACTGGCCCCGCATTCGGGAAATATGTACGCGCCTCTCATGAATACTGAAGTACTTATTTTATAGCGATTTCCTACTGCTTGAACCTACCAACTACATGTAAGAAGCTACGTCGCACTAAACCAAGTCGGTATCAGACTATGCTAACTACCCGAATAGGTAGCCGTCCCAATTTAGTTACACCCTCAACCTATTGTAGAGTACTTTCGGGGCATAATGAGATATAGTAACCAGACTAGGATATAGTATACATCTTAAGGATATGCAGCTGTACCAGACTAATAAAGTCAATTGATCCAATGAACCCCAAGCCACAGACACAACAGTCCCCTAAGGATTACCACAATCCAGCTGCTATGCACTATTTCTCCACCAAGATTTTCTGTAGCACGTAGCTTGCCTCCAGGTCAGAGACACCAAGATCTAGAGGAGCTTGTGTTAACCTCCAGATCCACAGCCATCCTCCGAAAACTCAAGTTCTCCAGGTCAACTGACTTGTAATTTTCAGATGGGATTTCAACATTTCATTGTCTGCGCCTTCCTAACCCCCCTATTTAACTACCTACTCCCTCTTCTACTATACATGGTACCCTATTTTCACATATTCACATCTGTCGGTATACGTACCGGTAATAAAACAATATATCTCACCGCGATATATACTCCATAAACCACCTTTTCCAACCCCTGAGTCACCTCAAAAAAGAAAATACGTCAACCCTTGAGTTAAATTAATCAACCTCCGAGAGTAGTGCTTTGGTCTGCCCGAATAAGTGGCTTTGTGTGTGCATTTCTTAAATTCGTGGGCTCCATTTTATAGCTACAGACATCATTCACAGTGACAGAGATAAGGCATATCCTATAAGGTTTTGCTTAGCAGATAATTTATAGTATATCTTACGATAGATCCTTTCAGCACTCGGTTGAATGGTGTAACGGTAGCACATAGGATTTTGATCACTCAAAAGATCTTCCTGCGACCTGGGTTCGACTCCCAGTTCGACCTGCGAATTTTTTTCTTTTTGAGCCTGGTACCGACACCGGCAGGGTATAAGGTCTGATTCTTGCCCACCAGCCAACAGGCCTAGTGCCAGACTCCAGACTACAGGCCTAGTTGAGTTCATCTCGACAACAGCAGCCGCAAGGCAAATGTATATGTGCTAGGGTCAAGAAGCAACTTTACACTCAGAACGTAGTCTCATCTCCAAATCTTGACAACGGTCTCTAGCAAGTCAATCAGGTAATAGGCACCTCTACCTCTAGCTGCATACTATTTTTGGCATTTGTTTAGCGAACAGAAGAATCAATTGTGCGGTTACTATGCTGCCTTGAGTGTTCTGAGGGTAATACATAAAGACATAGGTTCATGCATTTCAGACTCCGTATTCTAATTTTATCCCATCACCAGCCTATCAGGTTACAGATTCTATGAACACTATATATATGTATATGCTTGAATTCGAAAGCAACTTTACGAGACAACCAACTCGAATTCCATACACTCTTCTATACGCATGTCATATATAGGATCTTTTTCGTATCTCTCTAATTCATGCGGAGTTCCTGAAGCTTTTGATCTATAGATGAAACTCTATATCATGTACATTAGTTATCTATAAGGCCTCTCTTGACTTCCTTATTGTCCCCAGGTCAGGGATCGATAACTCGGAAGCGTGATATTCCTACGATGCCGAACAACTGCCTTAGGCCACCTCAGAATACTGAAGGAAGCTAAGTAAACACAGGTGTACCGTCCAAAGCTCAATGTATCAGAGTCCACACCAAACTTAAAATTTGCAAGTTATTACCAATCGCGGGTAGGTACTTGGCGATGGGAGGGGCTGTAGAGGGACCACCATCTCTAGCCTGTCTAGCCATACTTCAGTGCACTGATACTGAACACAGGGTGGCTCAGAGGTTATGGTGGCCTTATAAATACATTGAATATATGTTTATAGAGAGAGTTAGGTAATAGGCTTCTGAGGCTAACCCTTGTGCAAGCATGAATAAATTTGGAATGTACATGAGACCCATGAACATGTAGAATCTGCCTATAGTTGACTTTCCTGAATGAGTGTTGGACTTTACGAAGGTCCTTCCACATATCCCATCGATCCTATCGAACGATGAATCTTAAACCTCTGCTTTTCGGACATGTGCTAAGACAGCAGATCAAGATGATACAAGCAAGCAAGTAAGGGATAGCCAGTCCCAGGGTTCATATGCCCAACCTCATGGCCCAGTATTGACCACAGGACCGCGGACTGAATGCTTAGGACATTTGTAGAGACACCCTGCGATCGTTACGATCCACGGGAACTGAAGCCACACCCGGCTGTACATAGTCCGTGCGCCGGAAACGATCTAGCAAGCATGAGAACGATCCTGGGAACCAAATTAATTGCTAGGCTCAACAGGTAAATCACGTGGACTGAAATCGTTCGAATCCCCCCGATTGGGGCGGATCCTAGGTCCAGATTATATCCCTTCAGCTCGGTCAAACGACAACGCCCCACCCATACCATGTTCAAATTTTCTCTGGGCATGAAGAAATTTTGGGGATAATGTTAATGTTGTCGATCACGCAGCAGGCCCCATATACATACATAACCAACGTGGATACTCTTTTTTTTTTTTTTTTTTTGAAATCTATACGCCTAATCAGCCTAAGGCTATGCGGCGGCCTGGAACCTTTGACGGAACCTTCATTAGGGGCGGTCGACCCCCGAAAAAACAACTACCTAAGAACAAACTGTATAAGACCCGGACCCAACACAACTGTGAGATGAGAAAGTATGAAATAATGACATGGTAAGGGTATGACATGTAAACCGTAGTCGGGATTTCCTTTACCAATCACTAGCTTCCACCCTCCTCCTTCCTCTGTCAAAATCGTAGGCTTCGGTCGGGTGCCATCTCCCCTTCACCTTCAGATGCGTCCCAAGTGCCAACTTTTTGTCAAAGAAAATAACAACGGAGCTGGTGGTTTTACCCAGCCTCCGAGCACCTCCCAAGAGCCAGCGTGCTCCCATAATCCCTCCTGGTCCCACATCCTTGACTAATTCTGCCAGGGGTCTTTGGCAGGGGATCCCGTGAACGACTAACGCCTTGACTAGTGTGTCATTTGGCGATGTGTTTCGTGGGGGTGATTTGGCTGGTTGGGATTTCTTCCCAGCCGGTGCTGCCGGACGTCGAGCAGCCTGTTTTTTCTTAGCTGGAGGTTCCGGTGCCAAGGTCTCGTCCTCCTCCTCATAAGTGGATAGGTCCTCGTATTCTCGATACGTGTAGGTAGTGAGATCTCCGGGCCCATCCTTCATTGCTGTGTCCTCGTCTTCCCTCCTCTCCTTTCCCTTACCCTTCTTCCTGTTTTTCTTCTTCTCCATCGCCTCCACCAAAACATCCACCTCCGTCTGAATCCCTCTCTCTTCCTGTCTCATTTCCACTGTCTGTACGCTAGACGTAACTAGCATTGGCTTAACCTTCTCCTCCTCTGGC
>Ga0307511_10003670_pt1 | contig 15709 bp, 10 predicted proteins | sample 13_EM_MG_FD_200266 | JGI IMG/M metagenome (GOLD analysis project Ga0307511, IMG submission 200266) | Populus trichocarpa ectomycorrhiza microbial communities from riparian zone in the Pacific Northwest, United States - 13_EM | ecosystem: Host-associated > Plants > Roots > Unclassified | place... | reverse complement strand
ATGGGAGGACATCGTGATTGAGCTAGGGACGGCTTGGATATTTATACCAGTCGGTAGCGGTTGCTATACATGAACGCCGGCGAGATTCAAAGTACTCCGTATATTCCAAGGGCACCTACGTAGATACCATTCACAAAGATCTAATATCTGGTCTCCACATCTGGACCCTTGGCTACCAATAAGCAGATCGCAAGTTCAAAGTGATACTCGTTGGTACTCGGCGTGATCAACAACGATATTGGTTACACGGCGGGTCCCCCCACTGATACCTATCCACATAAACAGGATACAATACCACAGCCTCATAGAGGACCAAAAATAAAACTATATGTTTCATGTGGATGGTGCTGGTAGATTGAAAGATCCACTAGTGATCAAAGGTTGATCATAAACCTCCGCGGCTAGAAACCGGCCTCGTGTAACAAGCCAGCAGCGAAACTCGGACGGATCTCAAATACTATGCCCGTGATTAAAATATCTGCAAGGGTATCTGGCCATTCTAGGAAAGGTTCTACGATGCTGATCTTAGAATACAAGCACCTGAATGTGAGGAACCAGCGAATAATCTGACCAATAATCCCCCCTGTCAAAACCCCCACACTGCAGGTGCAAGTCATGGTGAAATCGCCGAAATAAAAGCCGTGGGAATCTTTTTGGGGGCCAGATAGTTCAGTGCTGAAATACAAGTAAAAGCTTCCACCTTCCATGGGATCTAATCCTTATGAACGACGCAGCCAGCAAAAACACAGATCGCATCCAAGAACCGAACGTACAGATTTATCGAAGCCAACAACCAATATGATGAAGCGCGATGAAAGCGTATAGGGAGAATATGATTTTAAGAAACATCTCGATCGATATTGGAAGGTTCTTGGGTTGTGGGGGATAATTAGAGAGGATATAATGAGGCGATAAGTATTTTACTTATGGCGGCTCTTTCTGTGACGCTTGATTCCACTACTTAAGTAATTAACTCACCTGCACGCGATGGGAATGCTAGATATTATCGGGTACGGGGCTAGATTTATCGATATCTGCCTTCACAAATCTAGGAGGAAGTAGGCTTCCTATTCGCGTCTCGGAATAGTCTACAAGACCGCCAACCCCCTTGCGACCCACAAGCGAGAATGCTGCGCAAGCCTTTGGTTATCTATCATATTACACGTGAGAAAGGGTTAGAAAATTCTCAGATGGACAAGACAATTGGGGAAAGCAACGGGTTTGCTCCGATCGGAGGGAGCGTAGGCTTAATCGAATAGTTTCAAGCTTCCAACGCCACAGAAAGCTACATGTTCGGGATGTTGGCGTCAGTTCCGACCACAAGGCTCTATGGAGTTTGGCAACCCAAACGAGAGATTGGAAGTACATCGCCACAATATCCTATCAAACCATGACCGTGGGCAACCTTGATATACTAGGCGGCATATTTCATATACCTATATTCAGGGAAAGAATGAAGTGGGTTGGGCAGGGGCAAGTGACTACTCTCCGACGGTTTGGAGACTTTTCAACCCTACAGCTTGACACCAGTCGATAGCCACCGTAGCTTTATTTAACTAGGTTGTCGGTCGGTATTTTTTCGGAAATTTATCATGTCCTTCCGATGCGTTGTTTACGATAGCACCTTCACTGAGTCACTATGTTTACATAGCCAAGAAGGTCCTTTGGTACAGTTTGCCAGTGCCCGGCAGACTTCTGTGACCTAATTAACAGCTCGAGATACCGGCATGAGACCATGAGCGAGCTATGCCTTCTGGGAACTTCTCATTGATCTTTACATCTTCCCAGCATAATTTCCAGTTCCTTTCTCTTTCTACTCCCAAAACCCAACCCCCTACCTAGGGGTAGCGATATTTTCTGTACCGGAATTCTTACTATACTGCACTAAGGTTATATGTCAGTTGGATGCACTGAATAGGTACCGATTTTCGGCATTGGCTAAAGGTTGGAGACTTACTGGTTTACAGTACTTGGTAGCTACCAATCGGCTCAAGGCGGCATGTTAGCGTACGCGACCACAGGTTGCGCCATTAACTAGCCGTGGTAAGTACCAAAGTCTAGCTCGGGGCCTAAGCAATTAGCCGATCTCCAGAGTTAATTTAAGGTTAGAGTTTGCATTTAATTAACTAGAACTATTCGAGTATTTTCCAACGTTCCGTATTCCAAATGCATAGCGTTTGAGTGTTTGTCAACCGGAACAAAGCGGACTAGTATCTGGCAATCTGATTGGAGGGGATTGCACAGAAGACTCTGACATAGCAGTGTGTAATGTAATCATTGAACAGTGACATACTATACCGCTCAGCCAATGGGATAGAGTCCCTGTCTCTAGTCTAACTAGTTACGTAGCTATAAATAGCCTGTTGTCCAACTTCTCCTATGCCGTCTCGCGGATTCTTGGGAGACAGCGACAGTTTATAACTTACATTGGAACTTGTATCTTATGTACACTGGCGACATGAGATCAATACCGAGCAAGAGCACAAGTTACAGTACGCGACTGGCCCAGAACGCGACCATGGGTACAATGTGTCACAGCTGTGTAGATATTGATATCGCGGACATGAGTGCACTCGAAGATACATCCAGATTTTGCCTTCGGGTCTTGTCCTCCAGAAAATTCGAAAAGAAATACAAAAACAAAAACAAGTAACTCATCGGTTCTCCCAAGCTTAGGGAGGGTTCGTTCAAAAAAAAGCGAAGAAATCAAATGAGTATCATCGAACACTAAAATACTCCTTGCTTATCCACATCCAACTAACCCCCCATCATGCAGATCTTCTTAAGCCTACCCTGTTCGCATCGATTCATACATGTTCCAGATATCTCCCAATCTCCTCCCAGCTTCCAGACAAAGTTCAATAACCTATCCACTCAGCCATCTAAACCCCCAACCCCGCCCCCACGTACATGACAGTCATGCCAGTTATCTCTTAATGCAAAGTATACCTGCAAAAGCTGCATCACAATTACCACATCTGGGATTGCCATGATATTACGGCGGAGGGCCGCCAATCTAGCGCCACATCCAGCACAAATTTGCGCCCCTGGGGTTGGAGGATAACAAATTGGTGTATTTTGATGAGTGGTGGGAGGGACCTGGCCATGAGGGGCGTGTGTAAGTGGGAAGTTAAGGGACAATGGTGTTTCCGCTTGTGTCGGGTTTTGAAAACCGGGTAAAGGGTCAAAGGTTGTTGTCAGAGTCTGGTTATCTTGAATGTCATTCGCCAAGGATTGAATGCTGGATATGCCGACCAGTTGCAAATCATCCGGGAATGGTCCCGCCATAGGGTACGTTTGTTGCACTAGGTGAGATGAACGTTGAGGATCTTCATCGACTCGGGCTCGTTTGCGCCGGGAGCCCGTACGGTTGGCTGGGCTTTCGGGGTTAATGCCCGCAGGCTTCGGGGGGTTCGAGTCTAGCTTTGGGGCAATGTTTGCGAATTTTCGTCCTTCGGAGAAGGAGGCTCCCATGGTGGAGAAGCTGCTGGGTCCCGGTGTGGGACCCCCCTGATCACGGCAAGGGGCTTTTCCTTTATCCTTTATGGTGTCCAATTTAGTGGTGGAGGCGGGATAAATGTCATTCCATCCTTTCATTTTCACAAGGTATATGTATAGCTCGTAGCAAATTCTAACAATAGAGCTCGAGGGGCCTCGATGGATCTAGAGAGTAATGCAACCGTAGATGGGGAAGTAACGTAGCCCTCCAGATGTGGAGAGATCTAGCGAAAATCCTGAATGTGTGCAAGATGATCTCCAAGCTCGATCGGGTGAAGTTGGTAATTGTCGAACTCGCCTCTGCCGCCTTGTTTCTAAGACATAATAAGTTAGTGAATGTAGAGTCAATGTAACTACAATATATTGCCTCTGAGTTGCGGTTGACATACCTTGGTCTCGTGACTTTGAAGTTTGCACCCTCGAGCTTTAATCCTGCGATGGGGCAAAGGGTTTAAGTGTTGATTCTTGTTCCGATCTGGTGTATGAATTTCAGAACGTGAGAATTGGAGGGATATATACATTTTCCCTTCCCTAAAAGCTGGCGAATTGAATATTGAGAATTCGGAAGGGGGGCTCATAACCGTGAGCCCCCTGACCAACGTCAACATGCATCGAGTCCAAGCCAATCAACGCCATACATACGCTAGTTAAACACCAAGCCAATCAACCCTAGCCATACATCTAGTCAGAACACCAAGCCAATCATGTCGGTCTGCCCCGCAGCCAGCATTAGGGGTCTTTTCTCAATGGTTGTGGATGTGCAATGTTCGAGTGGGGTCGTCCAATTGCAACAATCTACAACCATCAAAACGATATCAAAGCCAATTGAATCGCATGCCATAGATGCGGTTCGGTACGATTCCGACTCTTTAACAGCGACAGCTCGGTCACTCCCGAGGATTTCTCTGCCCAGCAATGCAGTCTTAGCATTTCGTTTCTGGTATTTCTGATTGGATCACTTGGTCTGCAGATCTGTCGCGGTGGATTAGCAGTGGCCAGAAAAGCATTCAGTGCGAATTGAGATCTACTGTTAATTCGCTGCATGAAACTCACAGCACAGCGCGCCAGCTGCCGATACTGGAGAATCCAAACACAGACTCGGATTTCCTAAGCCGGGGCCCGAGTGGATTCGTGCCCGGCAGAGAGAGAAATGGTCCCTTTGGCCCCGCAGTATCAAAAGCAAAACCGGATGACAACGGGTCTCAAGTGTGGAAACAACAACTCCACCAGCCCATCACGCCAGTGTTCAGTCCATCATGCCAGTGGAAAAATAAACCAACGAAACCCTTTGTCCACTTACGAGGAAAAAGAAAATTCAAGCGGAAAGAAAAAAGGAGGGGGGAACCCTCTCAGGGGACTAGATTAAGCTCCAAGCTTTTGAGATGCCGATGGCCAGTACGTACTAGTAGATGCGGTGTGGCAGGGATATGCCATTGGACACCAGAGACTACTAGGGGACTAGAGCAAGCATTATCGAATCGCCTGTGGCCCGGATTTCATGATACAACAGCCACTTGGGGGAGTCAAACAAATATATGCTTTCCCTGATTTCGCAACATTAAGGCTTAAGCCTGCAATTACCGTCATTGTCTGATTTCACCAAGTTTTTTTGTCGAATAAGGCTTAGCCAAGTAGTTTATCTACCCAATGTCACCCTGGTTAGTTAAACATGCTCAGGTTGATTAGACTAACAAGACTAGATCAGACTCCCGCTCATAACTCATGATCATAATCACGCGGGCCCTCTCACTAATAATGCATCCAACCTAATAGGTACTCCCCTCTCAAACCACCTGCCATTGGTTTATCGGTTTACTATATACTACGCTACAACTAGATGTCAGTGTTCTGTACAACAGATGGTTGGCAATTGCTCCTTAGGGCTGTTCATATGATGAAATCCAACCAATTGACCTTACCCATGAAATCTAGTCTGCTTTCACCACTAAGGTATCGACGTCCGATAAGCTCGCATGAGTGGTGTTTTGGTTGCAATGTTCGTAATTCGGATGCATCCTTGTCGCAGGTCCACATACAACAGAGTCAACGAAGTCTTGTCCCATTGGCTCCGTGTATCAGTCATTTGCTCCCGGTGGTCGCCGTTCGCCCGTCACTGAATTATCTCCATGCAATGGGATCCCAATAAAAAGGTGTGGGGAAAGCTTGTGGCGGCCTGATTCGCCTAATTTTTCAGTGCTAAACCTCAATAAAAGCTTTCACCTGCCGTGAGCATTGTCCCATTCTTCCGAGATCTGAACGACACACAGTCAGCGAAATACAGATCGATATTGCAAGAACCGAACCTGCAGATTTATCGAAGCCAACAAGCAACATAATGGAGCACTGAAGAAAGGAACCATGCTTTTAGGGTGGTTAGGAAGCGTTTCAATCAATATTGACACTGAGAGGGCTTGGATTGTTTTTGTTTTTTGAGCGAGGTTGAACGAGGTTGGGGTATTTCTGGGACATTTGGTTCTTGTTCCAGGCCTTTGCACCACTACATATATGTAGTTCCGGCGATCACCTTACCTGCGCGCGATAGGAGCGCTGGATTTATCAGGTACGGGGTTGGCTAGAGTCACCGATATCTGCGAGGAAGCAAGCCCCCGACCATATCCATATAGCTTCGAACCACACAATGGTCAATAGGATCCCCCCCCCCGCTGCGACACTGAGAGATTTCACAAACGAGGAATACATTCCTAATAATATTACGGAAAGAGTCAGAAAATTCTCATGGACAACCCCAAATGCGACAATAGGGGAAAGCAATGGATTTGCGAGATCGCTCCGATGGTGGGAAGTGTAGGACATACTCGAATCGTTCTAAGTTTCCAACGTCACCGAAGGCTATGGCGAATTTTACTGCGAGGCTATACCACGCAATAGCTAACATAGCTTCATATGACGAGATTATCGACATATGTATTTTCCCCAAAATTATAACCCCTCTCCGATGCATCGTTGACTATACTAGCACATTCACTGAATTTTTAACGTCGCTAGACATACAACCTAACACCCACTTTCATCCGACGTCAACTGCTACTTCAACCTTTCTCACTTGGCCACTGACCTGCATACACGATGTGGTTGTGTCCGATTATCGATATATATTATTTTCTTTGCCATAGTAGCGATTATACTACCAGTTTATTTGCCGTCAGATAGAGATCAGAGCTTCCGAGTCGCAGGTTACCTTATGTCTTCTCTACTTACTTTCCAGTACCCAAGTTATCCTTTCTGTTGATGTTTACCAATAGATACACTGGAAGGAGGCGGACATATGTACATACACAAAGTTGGCACACTTCAATCGCTGTTCTGTTTGTTCCCTACACGTAACCACCTATAGCTATTTGCACCTCTACGTAGTGCATATACGTGTTATGCCCTAATCCTGCCTACTTTGGGTTTTGAGGGCTCTGGATGGTGATATGTGGGAACTATATTTACATGTGTAGAGATTTATACCCCAGCCCCATTCGGAATCTCATTGTAACCTCATGTCCATACTAAATATTATATTTTATTCCAGAAACTATATATAGAATGAGGCCTAAATACAGCATATACGTCCGATGCAATCGAGTAAATGGTGACAAGTATCTTTGATTTCACCATAATTTTGTTTTTTCTCACGCTGGGTGTGCCTCAGCAGGTGGAGGAGGATTATTGGTGGGTGCAGGTACTCGTAGTTTAACCCGGACGCAAGCTGATTAGTGGGCACAAGGAAAGCAGGTTTATGGACCCAATAAACCGTTTTCAGGCCTAGTACTTGGAATGCGAAGACAGTAAGACAGAGATTCATTTCATTTAACAGTACCCAGGTACCTCAACCTGTGCACATCTTGGGGGAAAAGTAAGGAAAAATAAGTGAAAATAAGAAATTGAAAATAGAGCTCGAGAGAGAATAAGAGAAAAGTTAAAAAAGTTAAAAACCACAGAAGCTTATAAGCAGTAACCTAGTGAACGCTAGGTCCGGTCTATCGATGTGAATCCCCACCCCATGCCCTAGCTGCCAGTGCCCTGTAAGACCGATACATGTTCCTTATGATCCTATCTCAATCCCCTGCACCATCATAAATACCGCAATATTGCCCTTCTCAGTTCTCTGCACACGTTGGTAGCCATACGATAACACCGAACAGGCTTCCAGATCCTTTACATAGGTGTTCATATAGTGTAAAGGTTGCATCAGCCAACTAACCCTACTTCCGAGGCATGACCATCTTTCCAGTGGTCTTCTAACCCGAAATAGCTCTGCAAAAGTTCCCCCCTAACAACTCCACCACTCGCTAAGCCCTGGCCGAAGGTAAATGCCATGATATTGTACCGGAGGTTTCTCCACATGGCATGGCAGCGGGGACAAAATCCCACTGCTGATGCCTGGGGATAGGACATCTGAAGAATTTCAGGAAACGTAGCAGACACAGGCGGCTGGAAGATAAATGGGAGATCGGTGTATTCTGTTTCTACTTGTGATGTATTATGAACAGCAGACAGAGGATCGACAGACATTGCCAGAGCTGATGACTCAGATGTGTTCACCATAGACAGCGCATTAGGATCGACGTCTGGGATATTACTGTCGGATCGGTGTTCCGCTGTTACCTGCTCTGCCACGGCAGAGTGCATTTGCTGTAAGAATTGTGAAGAGCTTTGAGGATGCTCATCAATTCGCAGTCGTTTGTGCTGGGGGATCAATGCCCTCTCCATCAAGGGGGGGCTTGGTGGGTCGACCATTTCAGGCTTCGGAGCGAGGTTCGGAAGTTGTCGTCCTACCCTGGGGGCGGATGCCGCCATGCCGGGGAGGTTGCTCGGTCTTGGTGTGGGGTTGTCATGGTCATCACAAGGCGCTTTTCTTTTAAACTTTGTGGCAGCCAGTTTAGCGGATCCGGAGGAGCCGTGATAAGTCTCCTTATACCTTCCACTCATTTTCTCGAGAGGGACCGGACTTAGCCCGTATATATTCGTTAGATGCGGTTCTGAACACGATTTCCCACACGTAGCGAATGCGACAGATAGCTAAGACCTAAAGAGTGACACTCAGATGTGTAGGGCTAGTGTAAAGATGGACTTTGCGCGCAGGCTCACTAATCTCAACGATGGTATGGGGCTGACGTTATTTTGGCAGGCGCCTTGGATTGATCCCGTGTTGTCGAGCTGGGCTCATCGCTTAAACGCACTGGGGAGTCGAACAGATTTATGTTCTCACGTTTGGATCCTAAGCCCTCTCAAAAGGGTCCAAAATCCTGATTTAGCAGGGATCCAGCGTGCAGCAGAAAACGGACATCCTGCATGCACTAATTTAGTCTAGTTATCTGCGTGGGATGCGATAAAAGTTTCTGGTTGGTTGCTGTCAATATCCTAGGTAACTCGTGCCTACATACTGGCGTGGCTATACAAATATTCCTACTAGCGCAGGTTATAAAATTCCAGTTTATACGGTTGGCCGGGTTTTTGAGGAAGCCCCAGCAAAAAGGAAGGAACAGATCGCATATCAATCGTTCGGGTAACCTTGTGGGCCTGGTTCTTCCGTATTTCTTGACCCGGCGCGCTCTTGCAGAAGGGAATAGGTAAGGATCCTGAAATTCCACCCAATAAAACTCAAATAGGTTTAGCTGTCCGACTGAACCGTCCAGCGCTGTAGGCTCGACGTCCTGCGCTCAGCGCGACCACACCCCCATCTAATTTGTACTGTGTACTGTGCTGTAGCCATGTCCCCAATTGCAGATCAACTTGGCCATAGCTTAACACACTACGAGACCAACAGAGGAGGCTCTCGACCTTGTCGAATTAAAACTCAGTCAAGTCTCTAAATGTAAACCTTGCTTCTTGCTCCACTCTACATCACTGCACATTCCCAGCTAACAGCTAGACCTGTATAATTATACACAAGAGCAAAACGTCCCTTTTCTCGAGCCCATTCACTTTTAGCCCACACCGTGGCTAATTCGAGCCAGTATACCCTTATGTACTAGCGCCCCTGCTATAAACGCATACCCTCTCAAAATAATTAATGTACATAGGATTCTCCGGTCCTGAGGCTTAGAGCAGCTCCGGCAACTGACAGGATGCATTTCGATTTACTTTATGTACCATTTTCTTGACTGTTGAGATTGGCGCGGGGAGTTTACCTATGCATGAACACTTGCAAATTAAAACGATCTGGTACTTTTCTACACTGCGCAGTTGAGGTTGCTAGGCTACAGTATATTCGGCACAGAATAACATAGTATACTCAGAGTACATATCTCTAGTTGCCGAGTGCCAACACATCAAGACCTACCTCTGGCATCCAGGGCAAATTGGTCTCGTGACGAGGCTCTTTGCAGGGTGGGCACATTGGGGGTTGTGCGATACTTCATTAGTGGAGTCATAATCAAAGCATGCGGGGAGCATAAGATAAGACATAAAAATAGGAACATACTGCGGAGGGTCTCATTTGACCTCTACTACCTGCTCTACTTCCCGCAATCAATCACACCCATTTCGCTCCCCATATTGCCAGGTTACTCCCCGCGCTGTACCAATTTACCCTCCGTACTACTAAGATAAACCTATTGTACTCCCGGCACTCCCCAAGATAAACCAATTTTACTCCCCGCCATACAACAATTGTACCGTAGTGTAATTGCAAAGAATTCAAGACTGCTCAAGGTCAGTCTACACTACAGTGAACTACACTACTAATGCCAATATATTTACTTCCTAGGCCCTTGATTGTTGGAAACTAGCTAGTGTTGTTAATTGGTATATATGGTGTTGCTACAATGTTTCAACTACCAGGTAGCCCAATATTGATATCAACCCTCAAATCGCAGGTAGCTATTGTGTACTACATCAACTTAGATCCCGAGGTCTGGTCTTTGATACAAGGTGTAGTTTGTCACAGTCCCATATTTATATACTTGCTTGGGTGATTGCTCTGTGATGTCCCAAGTCGCTTCGATAGTATCAAAATCGAAGGCACTCGTCAGCTTTACAACCCATGTGCACACTTACCATCGCAGCGTGCTTACTCTTAAGGTGGGTAGCTGTTAGGTTGGCAAATATTATACATGCACAGGCAACACTATGCATTGCGAATTAACACGGAACGTCGAAAAATACTCGAATAGTTCTAGTTATTGTGGTTAAGCTTAAGGTTAAACACAACTCTAATCTTATATCAATCCTACTGTAGTGTCGTGAGCTTAGGTCTTTTGCATGGCGGTCGCAGATGTAATCATGATCGCCGCCCTGAACCGACTGGCGTAGAATAAGCCTGACTCTGCCAAGACTTGAGACCAGATTTCGGCCAATCAAACTTTGTTACTGAGTTGGTACTCCATACGTACCCAGAGAAGTTACGCACACACACAGATAGGCACATTGTCACACATGACTCGAGTCGGTTACTAATAACAAAATTGGGGTGCATATCGTATTCATATAGTACATACATACATATACAGGGGAAGGGGTTCGGGGTGAGAACCCGTACTCGGGGTGCACTACCTATGCGTGAAGATGATGATGGTGGTGGTGGTGATGTGATGAAGACGCTGATTAGCATTCCATGAGAGGAGAACCTCGAGCATAACTGGTGCCGGTGCTTAACATTAGGTAAAGAGGAGGAGACAGTTGAAGATGAGAGACAAAGTTGGCTAATAAAGGAATGAGACCATGTCTAGTGCAGGAGCTACTCATTAGGTAGTGGGTGTAAAAACTAGTATTTAGTTTCAACCTAAAGCTGATGAGGATATCAAGATAAGAGGAGCAGGAGACTGTATTTGCTTTAATGGTGGCCTTTCTATTACTTTACGTTGCATATATAAGCTACAGGTGTCAGAGGAGATTTGGAGGTTAATAGGAGATCTAGATTACAGCGTCTGACTTCTAACCAATATTAATCGTGCATGAAAAGGATTGTTCCCGTGATTGCATACCGAAGTATTCCTGTACTTTCAACCTATGTACTAATAAGTACCTAACTATATACATACGTGAAAACCCCTATTTCACCTCATTATACTTTGCTTTTGAGCGCTCCCATACCGTCCAAATCTGGTAAAAACCTATTGAGTTCGCCCCAAAAAGCCATTACCCGGTCAGGTATGGTTAGTGTACTACCTTGCTGTCACAGTCTTGTTGCTGGCGCACCTCCACAGTGTGCCTTCCTTATAATATATCAGCCGGGTAGTACATCGGGAGGTACATTTACCATCTCAGAGTGTCGTACTCATGTTGTCAGAGGCCAAAGCGCAACCGAGTCAAAGTCACTTAACGAGCCAAGCTCATGTTCTACAATAGAAAGACTAACAAATCCTATTCATGATAGGAGGGTCCAGATTCATGCATAGACTCTTCCAATAGGAACGTTAGAAGCTCGGAGGGGATGTTGATGACGTATGGTCCCTGAGTGCAAAGGATTTGAGAGAGGACCAATTGTTGCCCTTGCCATCCAAGTCTAGAAACTAGCCAATTACGAGCAACGGTGGAGGATCTGAAGTAACATTATTATTGGTTGCGGTGTTCATCTGTTTGTTTTGCACGTTGAGATCATTGAACCACGAAATGGAATGAGACGACAGCATTGGTGGGGTAAAGTTAACCTTTACGCGAACTGTATCAAGGAGCGTTGACAGGGCTGAATGATAGACTCCCTTGCTGCACCCTTGCAACAGGTGAGAACTAGGGATTATCTTACCTGACTAGGTTCTAGCTGCATCAACACATGCACGCAAGAAACGCCACAGCCTCGAACTCGCTAAGTGGTTTCCCCGGATAGATAGGTAAGGGCAATTAAAAGCTTTTCGCTATCCCGGCTCATGGTATTGTCCGATCCCTTCCGAGATTCTTTCGAATCCTCTTGTGCTCCAAAACCACTTATGAACAACAAATTCAACGAAAATAACGATCACAGCGAGGGACCGAATCGAGATATTTATTGAAGTTAACTAGTAACATTGAGGAAGGGTGATGGATTGAGGCAGGATAGGCACCAAGGCACAGGCGAAAGCAGATTTGGACGATTGGAAAGGCTCGCAATATCAGAGTGTGGTTTTGGATCAACGTCATGGTTGGTACTGGGTTGGGGATGGGATCAGGTCAGAGGTCTTGGAAAGGTAAGTACCTTAATATTTATGGCGCAACCTTGATATTGCCCCGACCGTTCTTAGTCCTCGCTCCCAATCCTATATCACATATTCTTAGGCAGTTCCCTAATTACGAGTATTACCTCACCTATACATTTTGGAGTCCTGAACTCGAGATTAGGAGACTATGACGGTTTATTCAGAGGCAAGATGTCATGCCCAAGCAGGAAGCTTCCGAAACGTTGACCGGGGCACCCATTCCTATGGCACCCAAGTATCTTCCTAATCAAGGAAATGCAGACCCCACAAAATCATACACTAAAGTGGATCGGAGAGAGAATCAAAGAGTATCCTAATTCACGACGCCAAATGCGACACCCCTAGATCTAGGGTAAATTTTGTGGACTGCATCGATACGCTAGATGAGGACCCACTGTTCCCAAGTCTTAGGCACCGACCACGAGCACTGCATGTTGGAGAATATCGATCGGCGCCGAAATTTCACTGGCGTCAGGACCAATATCAAGAATCCAAAGGGGAATGGTTGGTGAGAACAACACCGCCAGAATATATGGAGTTGTCCATCATTTGGGTACGCATATCCTAAGCTGCCACTGGGGGAAAGCGATAATAGGATTAAAGTTAGGGTAGGCTTCGCAGACGTCATTGCTGCATCGCCGGTGCGGAATGTGTCCACTCTATCTAGTGAATTATTTTCTCAGAGAAGTTATGAATACAATTGCTGACTTTCCGACTAGCATGTCCCATGAGGGTATACCTACCTAGGGCTGCAAGCAAACCTCACACCTTTGCAAGATATACCACACCTCCTTTGCGTCTGTCTGTTGCTACGTTCTTTACAGCTTATTCATGTGCAGAGATATGCTCATATAAGATTATCAATTCTGTAGCCATGGTGGCTGATTGATTTCTAGTTCTTGCCATAGCCATTGCAGCCTTGTTGCACACCGATATGTATATTACTCCCCGCCTCATAGCCTTAGGCTGACCGGGCGTATAGACTTCAAAAAAGAAGAAAAGGTGTATATTACTCTAAGGAATAAACTCATATTACCTAGAACTTTAATTTCCTCAATATCAAGATCTATCTTAAACTTCCCCTATTTACCTTCTATGTTTCGTGTACAGTACATGGGTCACTGTGGTCAATAAAAATTATCTTTGTGTTGCGGTGCTGAACCTGCACGGTTACGAGTCGTGACCACAAGGGAGTCAACCATGGCCAGAAGTAATTAAGCAAGGTAGACCGGAGCTATATACGTACCTGGCATGCCATATAATACTACTTGCATATGTAGGGAGATTAAAATTTATATAATCATAGGGATTTTGGATAGTTAGATGGTTCATAGATCAAGTTAGGCAGCTCACACGTTTTGAATGTGCATAAGACTAAGTATACTATATAACTAGAGAAAAGTACATAGATGTTCCCAAAAAGTGTGTATCCTGATCGAGTGAACTATTTGTTCTTATATAATCAGTGGAAAGTTGTTTTAGAGAGTACCGTGGTAATTCGAAATTAAGAACCCCCTTCGAAATTAAGAACCCCCCCAGAATAGGTTTAATGTATATGCATGTATTAGACGCTAGTTGGGGTTCAGATTTAGTTTAGGTGATATTGAGACTAGGATCAAAACCAGCGGGATCAAGAGATATCAGCTCTGAGCTGAGCACATAGTCACCACAAATATCTGAAGACTCCTCACTATCTGAAAGATCAGGATCCATGATATCGCCCTGTAAAGAAAAATCAATCTGCCCACTTCCGGTCTTTCCTTGCCAGTTAAGATTGCAATCAAGTCCACCCTCAGCCCAGTCCATAATTGCTAATGATGGAAGTCCTTTGATTTTTACCAAATTATCTTCACTACCATCAATAGCAATACTAAGCCCAGCTTGTTGAAATGACTTTCGAATCATGCTTCCTTTCTTCTTATGGATCCATTCCCAAGCGGTACCTACAATGCGAGTCATAAGAACACGCCGCTCTCCTACATTGCAGGTACCTTCCCAAAACTCAGGATGTTCATCCATCTCTTCCTCCATTAACTTACATATCTTAACCTTTAAGACAGCATTTACCATAGTATCCATGGGTTGAAGCAAGCTTGTACACCCTTCTGGAATGAAGGCCGAGACCATGTTGTGTTCTTTGAAAGATCGTAATACAGAGGATGTACGTTGTCCAGAAAATACATCCAAAGCCATTAAACTTGGGGGCATGATATCGATATTCGAGGAATCTTGTCGAAGGTAGGGGTAAATATCATTCTCGAGCCATTGTAAGGTTATTGCCTCATCGCTGTATGCGTTCTTCTGAAACTGAACATTGACTCGATCATCATATTTGGCTCTTTCTATTTGCATGGCTGGAGTTGTACCTTTACCAGCAAATATTAATAAGGGCTTAATATGTAGTTCACCATCTCCACAAACTGTTAACATTAATGTAGCCTGTCTTTTTTCCCATCCTGACCGACAAGTTTTAATCCAGATAGATTCAACACCTTGAATATTATATGTTCGATTGCTAAGAAACTCAAACGGGAGTGGTGTTTGATCCATGTTTAAAATATGGTGTCGTTGATACCGACCACTCTCAAATAGACCTTCATTGAGTCGAGGTATGGAATTCCGCCTAACATATTGCAAAAACAAGATAACTTTGTCTTGTTTCTCCGCAGGTGACTTCTGAGCCACATTAGTCCTTTGTCGCCATGACAGTTTCCACCGACTCTTAAACCGCTTGAACCAACCATCAGAGAAGGTGCAACCAAGGACTATTTTCATAGCATTCTCATTTTCAGTCTCAGAATCACTGACACAAGCAATCTGCTTGGGATATTCCTCTGTGAAAATCTTTTTTCCTATCCGGGTAAACCATTTTCTATTAACTGCTCGACCTAGCAGTCTGAGAGCCTTGAATTTCTGATAGAGGCGTGCCTCCATTTCAGGCCAGTGGACCTGCCTTCCAGCACCAGGTACTCTCCGAGCTCCAACCCGTGTATTTTTAATCGTATTTCCCTTTGATATCCAGTTTGATAGCATCTTAGGTGAAATCCCTAATAACTTTGCACATTCTATAACTCATTAGTTAAAGATTT
>Ga0307511_10003668_pt1 | contig 15709 bp, 16 predicted proteins | sample 13_EM_MG_FD_200266 | JGI IMG/M metagenome (GOLD analysis project Ga0307511, IMG submission 200266) | Populus trichocarpa ectomycorrhiza microbial communities from riparian zone in the Pacific Northwest, United States - 13_EM | ecosystem: Host-associated > Plants > Roots > Unclassified | place... | reverse complement strand
TGACCCTTGGTAACAGCGATGACGTCGATGTTCTCGTTTTGTTCGAAGACAGTGGAGATTTCAACCGGTTTCTCAAAGAGGCCATGAGCATAGGCGACCTTGTCGGCAATGGATCCGCCGTTCAGTTCAACAGTCAGTATTTGTGGATGCGCTCCAGTTCACGATCAGTCGACTTTCCACCGTCCTCAGCGTGCTTCTTGGCATAGCGGGTGAAAGCCTTTTTCTTCGATCGGTACCAGTTCTTGTAGAACCTTCGCTTGAGCTCCTCGCCAAGGTGAGAAGCCCAGACGGTGGTGAGGGTTCTGAGGCCACGAGGAGTCTCAACGTATCAAACGACGCCAACAACGAGGATGGGGGGTGTCTCCACGACGGAAACGGCCTCGACGATCTCACGTTTATGCATTTCTGGGGAGAGTGAGAAACGGATAAAAGCGGGGAATTCCGTTACGTACTGGATGCCGGCCTATCGAGGTCGCGGACAACGTGTGTCATACCGGCCTTGTAGCCCATGAAGGCGGTCAAGTGCACCGGCTGTTTGGGGTCATCCTGGGCGTTCGAATTAGCGGTTTCTCCATCACAAGGTGCGAGGCTGAAGTACGAACCTTTGGAAAGGACTTGACCTTTCCCCTGTGGCGAGCAGCACGCTTCCTTGGGAGGAAACCCAAGGATCCATGGCGGGGGGCTTCATACTGTAAACCGCAACTCCCGTCAATGGTCCGTTCTCTATTCTTGCGCCAAATGCGTCCAACGAACCTTACGATGACTTATGACATGTGTCAGCAAATGCTCTGGTACCGTGGTGTCGCAGCACTCACCTCATTGTGAAGGTCTCGAGGCCCTTTGTTGATGATTGAACCCTCCGCTGGTGCTCCTAAGCCACAATCGACCGCTGTACAGTTCTTACATAAATGCTAGGCTGATGACCATCTCCTAGTACAATCACTTCCCTATACAAACGAATCGATCGTACTAGGGAGCTGGTCGCCGGTCTACATAAATTGGATCACTGGCGTTTGTGACAATCCCACAACCTTCATTACACCGTGAACGTTGGCGAATTTGAGGTGTGCGGTTGTGAGCTTTTGGACGATCGTGGCCAAAGGCGGACGAGAAGCATTCCAATATGGGAATGAGCACCCAGGGGGGCATTTCCCTTCGCTCAAACGATGGTGTCCTACTCAATAGGCGAACAGTTATCCAGGATATCAACAAACCCGACGCTCACAAAGCGAGCTGATTTTCGCGTTTGAGGATTTTTGAGCGGCAAAGATGTTTTCGGCTGAAATAGCTTATTTTACTGCCCGTTTCTGGCTTTGTTAGGCACAGGTTGTCATTATTCGAGGCCTACATAAGTCGCTCAGGACCTAAATATGGGCGGCCGTTGTTCGAAGCTCAACGTCAACGTCCGTACAGCACCCTGTCGAATTTCCAAGATCATTTATTTCATGATCGAACGGGAGATCGACGCCTGAAACAGTCGGCAAGTACCATACCCCTCTCGGGGGGAGGTCCGGTCTTCGATCGGCCGGTGGTCGCGGTGAGCACCACCACCACATACGCTGACCCAGTAACGACATGTGGTTCCAAGACCTTCCCTCTCCACGGAAGGACCGCCGGGTTCGAAACAGAGACAACGGCGAAGCTGGCCCCACCGATGGAAGCCGCCTCGGGATCAGACACTCGGCTCCAACATCTATTCCTCCGACCTCATACAACCAGGGACCGAACGGTATGGGAACAGTGCTATCTCTGGTGATCCATCTCACGTTCCTTCACATAGCTTCCGCTCCGACCGCTTCTCTCTTCAGAAGACGAAGAAAACACCCACATCCCGCAGACTACACCGTTGACCCAACTGCACTGCCCCGTGAAGGAAAATCGAGCTGGTGGCCCACTTCTCTTTTCCCTCTCAAGTCTGTTGCAGGGTCTCTCTCTGCGATTCTGGAACATTGCGATGTATTGTCTTCCTTGTGGTACACCACCCTTGACGCTTACAGTTGTTCTAGCAAACGATTGCGTGTCGTCAAACGATAGAGTCATTGATGCCCCGAGTTCGAGGGCTGACCCAATCGTTGAATGCGCCTGTTCCCGAGGGTGAAGTCGAGGAGGAAGTCAGGAGGAAGACCCTAAAATGGTGATTCCGCACTCCCCACGGCTGAAAGTTTGTCTAACGAACGTGGGTCGCTAGGAAATTAGACAATGTCCTCCGAGACCTCGTCCCGCTGGTAGAACGAGGGAAGGTCACGAGATTGCTGAAGAGTCCTGAGGATGTGGATAGGCTGGGCAACCTGGCGGAAGATATCCGGATTGCCATCATGGACTATCACGTTTGTCCCCAGAGTACTCGCTACCGCCCCGCCTAACGTCTTCGTCAGGCCTCGTTACGACAAGATGCATATGACAAGAACTGTCGGCTTATCGTGAGTCCTGCCGCCCCACCGCATGTTCGCGTACAATGACTCACCTACAAGCAGGAAACGGCCGATCTCACCCTTCTCAACGGAATAGACCACGTTGCAGATGCTGGACATCGCTCCGGGAACAGGGAAAGGTGCCTAAATGGAACGGGTAAGGACATCCTCCGGAGGATCGAACGTTGGCTCACGGGAGAGCGGACCCAACGTGTGTTCTGGCTGAGCGGCCTCCACGGGACCGGGAAGTCGACCATCTCCCAGACATTTGCCGAGATGTCGTTTGCAGACGGAAGGCTCGGTGCGAGCTTCTTTTGTTCACGAGACTTCGAAGACAGGAGCAGCCTCCACACAATCTTTCCAACACTCGCCTCCCAGCTTGCCTATCAGTACCCCCCCTTTCGAGAACAGCTACTCCAAGTCTTGAGGGCGAACCCTGACATCGGACGGGAGTCCCTCTGCTCCCAAATGGAGAAGCTTATCGTTGGTCCACTTGAAGCCACCCGCATCCAGACTCTCATCATCATCGACGGTCTCGACGAGTGCAAGGACGAAGAACCCGCATCCGCCATCCTGTCCATACTTTCCCGCTATGTGGACCAAATCCCCGATGTCAATTTCTTTATTACTGGACGGCCTGAACCGCGAATTCGATCCGGACTCCACTTGGCGGCCCTCCGGCCCATCACAGAAATTTTGGAACGTTACAACCTTGAACGCTCCTCAGACTACGGTATCAAGCTATTCCTCAGGACTCGGTTGACCGACATTGTCAAAATCCGAAGTGATTTCGACCTCGATCTGCTCTGCAATAAAGCCGCCGGCCTGTTCATCTACGCCTCAACTGTTGTCAGATTCATCGAGTTCGGGAACCGTTCCCTCACAGAGAGGTTAACACTTATCGCTTCACTTCCGCAACGTATGGTTGGAGAGGGAAAGTCAACCACAGATATCCTCTACGCTCGGATTTTGGACCATACCTTCTGCAACGTACACCCAGACGACGAGGAGTTCCGGTCTCGTTTCAGGTCTGTGGTGGGGGCGGTCCTGCTCGTTTTCAATGCCCTCCCAATCAAAGCGCTCTCCATCCTCCTGCGAGTCCCCGGTGCCCCCGCCGTTCTCCATTCACTCCGTCCTCTCCTCTTTGTCCCGAACAGCGGGGCTGACTCTGTCCGGGTTTTCCACCGATCGTTCCCTGACTTCCTTATGGACCCAGGACGATGCGAGGATAAAAGATTCTTCATAGATCCATCGGTTCACCATCGAGAGATTCTGTTCTCGTGCCTCGATCTGATGAAGGGTGGGTTGAGGAAGAATATTTACGACTTGGACGATTACATTTCTCTCGGCGAAATCGAGGATCTGCCCACCCGCTACAAGTCACACATAGGAGATGCGTTGGGATACGCATGTAAGTTCTGGGCGAAGCATCTTACAGGGAGCAGCAGCGGTCACGGGATCGAGGAAGTTTGTGATGCCGTTGACGAGTTCTTCACAACGCGTCTGCTCTTTTGGATCGAGACTCTCATCGTCATGGGGAGTCTTGACACTGCTCTCGAGGCTATCAGCGACATTCAGCAGTGGTACACTTCGGTGAGTTGCGAATGGCCTGTTCGCCCAGGCCAATTCTGACTCGTCGCTCAGGCAGGCTTGGTCTGTGAGTGGGCAGCCGATAGTCAATATTTCATCTCGGAACACATCGACGTGATCCGCAATACCCCTTCTGAAGTATATCATCACGCCCTCCCCTTTTCCCCTTCTTCATCCTGGCTTCGCAGGTGTTACAGCGCAGAGCTTTCACGAGAGGTTGAGGTGGTCAAGGGGCCCCGATATGAGTGGGGGATGTGTTCCCGTACGGTTTCCCCAAAGAGCGTTCCGTGGGCCCTCGCATGCTGGCAAGGTGTTGTCGTGGTCGGCTTTGAGTCTGGGGACATCGCCACTCTTCGTCCAGCCACTCAAATCCGCATGTCCGTTCACTCCAGGCACAGGAGCGGGGTGAGATCCCTTGCCATTTCGTCGGACGGGGTGTTCGTTGCATCTGGGAGCGAAGACACAACTGCCAAATTCTGGGATATCCAGACTGGTGGGGTTATCAGGACCTTCTATGGTCACACCGGCGAGGTATCTTCCGTCTCTGTTTCACTGGACCGCACCACAGTCGCCTCCGGATCTGCCGACAAAACGATTCGTTTGTGGGATGTCCGGACTGGGGAGTGCCGTCACGTCTTACACGGACACAGCAAAGCCGTTAATACCGTCAGCTTCTCCCCTACGAACTCCCGGCTCCTGATGTCCGCATCTTATGATGAGACCGTGCGGCGGTGGGACATCGATGGTCGCAGCGTCGGCCCCATTTGCAAAGGCGTATACGTCGCCTTCTCCTCGGATGGGGGTCGTTTTGTTTCACATAACTCAGAAGTCGCCATGGTTCGGGATTCCGTTTCGGGAGCAATCGTCGCTGAACTCCAGGAACCCGAAGCGGACCTCCGGCAATGCCATTTCTCCCCCGATGGTAAACTCATGGCCGGTTGTACTTGTCACAATATCTATATCTGGGACATCACCAACTCAGATCCTCGCCCCGTCGGGACCTTCACTGGACACACCTGGTACATCGCCTCTCTCGTGTTTTCCTCCTCCCTTATTCTTATTTCTTCATCCTTCGACGGATCAATCAGGTTCTGGGAGGTTGGCATCCTACCAACGGACCCGGTTGTGACGAAGCCAGAGGGTATGCCGAGGTATCCAATTCAAATCCAGTCTGTCAGCCTACCAACAAACGAAGCTATCGCCGTTTCATGCCATCCTCGTGGAGTCGTGAGGACCTGGGACATCTCCACCGGCATCTGCAAGGCATCGTTCCGTACCCCAGCCCAAGGGATAGGGTGGGGAGAAGCGGAGGTGATCGACGGCAGGTTGATCTTTGTTTGGTGCCTACTGGATAAAATTCATCTCTATGATACTGAGACAGAAGAGCTCTTTCAAACGGTAGATGTGGGGACCTGGTTCGCTGCCATGGGCCTCAGGATATCGAGGGGCGGGTCTAATTTTTTTCTCCTGGACGACACGTCCATTCGAGTTTGGTCCATCCGGACAGGAGAGCTCATGGGCAAAGTGGAGTTGGCGGGGAAACCGCTTTTCAATTCACTCGTCTTGGACGGTTCGAGGGCCTGGGTTCGTTATGAGGGTTCACGAATCCAGGGGTGGGACTTTGGGTCCGCAAGCTCATCGACATCACCCGTTCCGTTACCCGGCTCATCCCCGTCGCTTATGCCCGGACGCCGTCTGGATTTTATCGATTGTACAGGGGAATGGCACACCGAACCGTCCAGGATTGAGGATACAGTCACGGGAGAAGAGGTGTTTCGACTGAGTGGGAAATACAAGAAACCTAGCGTGGGGGCCGCGCGGTGGGACGGCCGATATCTGGTCGCTGGTTACGAATCTGGAGAGGTGGTGATCCTGGACCTCAAAAATATGATCCCTAAGCAGTGATCCGTAATGTGTAGAACTATCGATACGAAGTAGGCCGATGATACAACAGTGTTGGCACATTCTGATATCTCCTGCTCTAGCCCATGACATCGAATGATGTCCAACACGCAAAACAAGAACTGTGTTTCCGCTGGGATTGCTTTAGACCCTTTGTTCCAACGCTGAAGCTCGTTCGAATTCAGACGTCTCCCAGCCGCACGATCGATACCCGGAGTCGGTACACCCACCGCTCGCATCAACAAGCTACCGCTCTTGGGGATTCCGCAATTCCAGACACAGTCCGCCAGCAAGTTTGCCAAGAAACTAGGTCAAACGCGTAACTCTCGTGAGCTCGTGAACATCAAACGGTTGGTCATTGATCATATCGGGCTGATACGTCAACATTAGACGCTCGGATTTCTCTCTCATCTGCGTGCTGCTGCGCTACCGCCACACTCACAATGAGCAACAGGTTTGCCCGCCGTCCACGTAAATATCCTTCCAGGGTGCTAATCGGTGTCTGGTGCCAAAAGTACTCGATACAAACGTGGCAGGTCAAAAGACCGACTGTTACCAGAAAACTCCTCGACTTCCAACTACAATTCCCTCAACGATCCAAGTCCTCCATATGACCAAACTTCCAATCACTCCAGCGGTGCCGGTGGATCCCAGGCGAGCCAGAATCACCAATACAAACGAGATTCATCAGCTCCACGCAACTCCGCCACGAACACCATACGTTGCATTTATCTTTCTATCGCCCTTCTCGTCTTGGCCCAAGCCGGGGCCTTCTTCTTCTTCTACGATCTGCCAACCAAACTTGGTGAATACGGCAGAGCTACGGCTCGGATGCGCGAGCAGCAAGGTGCGATGAAGGAAGAGGCAAGGCACCTAGAGAGGGAACGCATCGGGCTCTGGAGCGAGGCCAATCGGCTAGAGGATGAGAGACTGGCGCTCGAATCGTCCACTCGAGAGTTGGAGGGGGAGAGGAACGCGCTCGAGTCTGCTATCCGCCGTTCCGAACTGGAGAGATCAAGGCTCGAGCGCGAGAAGCAACTTCTGGAGAGCGAACGACAATCGCTGGAGCGGCAGGAAGAAAGCTTGAGAGAGGAGAGGGAGAAGTGGGAGAGGGCTCGCGAGGATCGTGTTCCTCAAGGCGCATTCTGGGACCCCCTCTGGGCGGCGTGGGATTGCCGTGCCTATGGGAAACGCGAGTACTGGGGAGAACTAAAGAACATTCCTCAAGACTGGACCCCCATGGAGGCGTGCACGAATATGCCAGCCGAGATCAAAGGCGTCAATGTCAGGCGACCTTACCGATGCGCGTATGTCGATGGATCTCCTCACATCCACGGCTTTTGGGTGGTCGATTGGGATCAACCTGATTGCAAACCCAAACTTCAAGACATCACCGATACGGTAAGTTCAGAGGGACGACGTTGACGATATTCGTTCCCACTTTACTCATAAAATCATACCTCAAGGGCTGCACGAACCCGGGATCCGGTACGCGTCGTATCGAAGCTTGGGTCATGGATATCAACGATAAGGGGGGACAAGACTGGCGTATCCTGTGTGAGAGTACGCCCATGACATGGAACCACGTCACGTACAACAGCCCCACCCACTGTGAGGCATGGGTAAGTAACGCTCCAAATCGTGTTTCGCGCCACCATCCCTGTATTCTGACCGGTTGCTGGTTTTCAGTTGTTTGGGAAGAAAGCGATATGGGATATCCCCGACGACGGTTGTTGACTTCGCTGAAGGAATTGAATCAGTCTGGTTCTGGGTTGGGCCCTGGTGCAAACCACATCTTTCCTGTCCGGTGTCCGGCCCATTTGAAGTTTCGTACCACAAGATTCTGTGTATTGGGCCCGGTGGCACTCTACCTCTATCGTGGAATCCACCTGTATTTGTAGTTTACTTGTTCGCCCATATCAATATCAACATCATCAACAAGATCCCCATAACACACACCCACAGTCGCACCCGACGCAGAACCCACAATCCCCGCGACCACCGACGTCGGAAGGTTCCAATCAAACACCAACTCATTGACCAGTTCGAAGATCCGCCCTTCGACGCGACGGCCAGAAGGTGGCAATGGCTGCAAAGGCTGGTCACCCGAGTTGGCGGTGGGGAGGGTTGTGAGTGTGACGAGAGCGGAATCGACGGCTTTGGAGATTTGGTTTGGAACTTGGGTTTCCTTCAAGTTCAATTTGAATCGACGGAGGACTTGCTGGAGTTCAGCGGTCCGATCCTTCCAGCGTGCGCATTCTTTCGTTACGGCTTCGAGCCGGTCTTTGGTTTTGTCCAGTTCGTATTCCAGTCCCTCCGTTTCGTCTTTAGTCGCTCCTACCTTCCCGGCCATGCGTTCAAGCTACATCAGCGAAACGGAAATCCACTTTTCCGGTCTTGACAGATCTTCAAAAGTGATCGAAAGTCCCCAAGTCATAAATGGTCAACGTCATACCCTCTTTAAAGTGCTTTGGGCCAACGTCGCAATCTCCAAAAGTCCTTTGAAAGCGATCCAAAGTGCCACAAAGTGAGGTTCACTTTGTGCCTCTTTTGGATCCCTTCTTGCTACACTCAGCTTGGGTTATTTGAAAATAAATATAGGAGCTTCCGTGCGCTTGGGCTCAGCTCGTTCCGGATGTTTGCCCCTATTACCCACTCGGGTGGTGGTTTAGGAGCTGACCTTCGGTTTCCCGGCCTTACATCCAACCTGTCTACCACCACCTCATCCATGACGTTCTTCATCACAACAAACGGGGGCGCTCCAACAGATACGATCCTACGGGCAGGTCAAAAGCCCGATTCAACCCATGACTTCCACGTTCACAAGTTAATCCTCTCTTGTGCCTCTCCCATCTTCCGTGACACGCTCACCCAACCACCCCACCAAGCCCCTATTGGGCACCCAGACACCCCCGTCATTGACGTCCCTGACTCCCCGGAAGCCATGGATGTCGTCCTACGATATATCTATCCGGGAGCCGTGCCTCCGAAGGTCAACGACTTACCAACCCTGACCGCCTTGTTCTTCGTCGCGGAAAGGTACAAGATCGCATATATGTGGCCGGATTTGAGAAACTGCTTGAGGAGGCTCTTGCCCAGCAACCCCTTCCCGGTGTACGTCCTAGCGTGCCGGTTTGGTCACTCAGAGGTGGCGAAGGAGGCTGGTAGGGTCTTGACTCCGCAGATCTACGAAAACCTGGACTACGCGGAAGAGCAACACCTCGCGAGCACAGACCACTTTACCAGTTTCGTTCAGTCAAGAGAAGATGCGGGACAGTCAAGCATCCGGGATCTCGACGAGAGGGGGCCCCTTGGACCCCCCTCCCTTTACGGCGCTAGCACCGAGCACAGGAATGATGTGGAGGGTTTATATTCCGACCTGGTGGGGGCGGTGGAGGAAAAGTTCATTCATGGTTCAGGTGTGGAACGCGAGGCTCTGCTCGCACTCCTCTTCAAGATGGCGAACGTTCCTCATGACTGCGACGAGATGTCAAACACCACCGAACGCAGTCAGGTTGGCAAACGGCGCGTGTTCGTGTACCAACTTTGAACCGATTTGTATTCGGCCCCTCAATGTATTGTTCGCGAGGTTTTGAGAACCGGGTCGAAAGTGGGTGGACTCGCTAAGCGCATGACCCTGTATCTTATTGTGTGTGTGTGTGTGTGTGTGTTAACGTTGTTACATACTTTCTGGATATGCCGTTTTCAGTTCCCTGTGCGGCAATTGTAACGGAATGTATACCCCTACTGGCTTTCCGTGTGAATCTTATCATCCGGTACAGGAACTAGCACCGCGCGTGATAATCGATAACCGCCTGTATATCCTTCTGGTAACTAATCCAATCGCTTCACATTGTCTCGCGCAACGTCTTTAGGAACGCCTGAATCACCAAACGACCTCGTTACCCGCCCAATCCCAGACCCTACCTCTTTGGCCCTCCCCCAACTTCCCAACAACATCTAGCACGCGCTCTGCAGCTTCCTCAGGCCCACGTAACCGATCTCTCGGCGTAGTCTTCCAAAAGTCCCTACTCAATTCCGTCTTCATCGTCCCAGGATGTATACCGACGGCCACCGCGGGTCGCTTCTTCTGCATCAGATGGAGGTCGAAAGTGTGCATCGCTTGGTTCAACGCGGCTTTGGAAGCGCGGTAGGAGTACCATCCGCCTTTGCGGTTGTCGCCGATCGAACCCACTCGGGCAGTGATGTGGACCCATTTGGCGAGGGGTCGGTTGAAGAGAGCGTTAGACATCGAGGCAGAGGGGAGGAAACGAGCGAAGTGCTTCATGAGGAGGAGGTGGGAGAAGACGTTGACATTGAAGGTTTTCTGTACGATCTCCAGGTCGATATCTCCTGGATTTTTCTCGGGATTCAGGAGTGTACCTCCCGTGAAGAAACCTGTGTGGAGGTATGAGTTGCGGGGAACTGTATCGTCGAGCTCCTCAGCAGCAGAACGGATGCTGGATTCGTCCTCGAGGTCGAGATGGATCATGTTCAACCTGGAGGGGTCGATGTCATCCAAGGGGCGCAGGAGATCTTCCTTAACCTTCTCAGGACTCCCTTTACGATACGTAGCATAGACGGGTAGTTCAGATTTGGAGAGAAGACCTCTGGTCAGGGCGGCAGAGAGACCTCTAGTAGAGGGGGCGACGAGAGCGAACGGTTTGAGGGGCATGGCAATGAAATGCTCGTGGTTTGGGAACAAGCGTGTTGGATTTCTAAACGTGCAAGGGGGAGCGGGATCGATGGTTATTACTGTAAGGTGGGTTTTAGTCAGACTATCCCTGACGTAGAGGTCCCCGTCGACCAGGTATACTTCAGTCCTCCACGAATCATAGTCTCGTCATCACTGACCCGCTTGCCTAGCACCACCAAAATCAACGGCCAATTTTCACCCAACAGCAGCGCATACACACGTACCTCTCCAAACGAGATGACCCCAAGCCTTGCCATGTTTCCCCTCCAGCTTCAGTTTCGTCCGCGTAACTTCCCAATAACACTCCGGAAACCCCTTCGTTCCCCACCGCGTCTGATACACCTTCTGCCCAACCCCATCCTGCGGGAACCGCGACAACACCTGAGACAGAGAAGAGGGAGAGTTCGAGAGGGTAGGAGGTAGTTTGGATGGTAGGAAGTGTTGAATGGCCTTTGCGACCGTTTGCGGTTTCGGTGCCATGACGGTCTCGTCTGTAGGCGGGAAGGGAATGCGTCGGGAATTCCCGATGATGCTCAGGACGACTCTTCTTGGATGTCATCGCGTCTTGCTTCCAACGCGTCTGGCGAGACCAAACTCTTCTCTCTCACCTAAACCTACACCACGCACGAACGTCGAAACAGACGAAGATGGTGTCCCAATTCGCCCAACCTGGTCCGTCAACGACCTCTTATCCTCATACCCAAGACCGACGATCTCCCCTGCGACCTTGAAGCACCTACACTCTCTCAGTGCTTTAATCCCACCGGAGGAAGGTTCCTCTGAGCACGCAACGCTTACGGAGGAAATGCAAGACCTTGTCAAGCTCGTCGAAGCCGTCAAGCTTGTGAACACGGAATCCGTCGGGGATGGGAACAGTGTTCCGGACGGGAGGATCTGGGCCGAAGGGACCGGCATAGACCTCGACGCTGAACCCGTTCCTGTTGATGAGAACGAGGTTCAGGGTCGTGGGCTCCTCGAGTATGCCAAGAACGTCTCCCCGGAAGGGTTGTACCTCATCGATTCGGACCGGTCGAGATGACTTCCATGCAGGTGCGCTTCTTTTGTTGACTTCTTCGTAACCTTATCTCATCCGCTTGAAGGACGCCATCTGTTACCGGAACTCTCCCCAGCATTCGTCCATCTTGCGGATGCCCGAGGGCACGACATCCGACATCAGTTCCATTCGTGGACGGACATAGCAGTAACGACAACCAACTTGGAGATATACAATAGGATATTACTGTGATGCACGTATACTAGATGAAATCAATAACAGACGGCCATATGCTGTTGGAAGAATCAGTCCATCACCGCCAGAAATGGTTTTGTGCTGATTTCCTCACCCAAGAAAACCAACGCATGCGTGAAGGAAAGCCCACATGAACGGAATCCATCTATCGGTCGTGATCGCAGTCAGCCCCCAGGTGAGGAATCGACGAGAAAGAGATGGGACGAACGTGCTGATGTAAAAGTCCCCCGCCTTATACAACCCAGCCAATATATACGCCAATATCGCCGAGCTCAACACTGCGCCAGCCAGCCCAAAAACGATGAACGCGAGGAGAACGAGAAGGGAGAATATCAGCCTCGACCGTTTCTCGTTCATCTTCTTTAAGCGGTTTGAATGTGGGGGAGCCATCGGACCTTCGTGAGTTCTGCCCCTGCCGGATCCACCAGGTGCGGTCCGGGAGTTATTCCGGTCCGGGTTTGAGGTTGAAACGAGGAAGTAACTGCTCGCATCGGATGTGGATGTCCCTGCACGAGACCTGGAGTACGTCGGCCGGGTGGTGGGATTGGTGTTGAACGGTGTGGGAGAAGGAGGGATGGAGATGTTGAAGAAGGCATAGAATCCGGCGAGGACGAACGGAGGGATGTAGAATATGAAGGTCCAGTAGAGCGTGAACTTGAATACATCTATCAATCCGGTCAGCTCAGTACACCACAAGGGGCCCGCTAGCCAGCGTGCAGTGCGGTTCGAAAGGATGGCGTGGCGTACCGTTTGGGCGACTGAGGTAGTGGCCTCCGAACTGAAGAGGTGGAGTGTGCTCAACTGGCGCCAGCTCCTTGCTGATGTCATAGAGAGATGGCCAGGAAGGTGTTGGAATCGTCTGGAGGTCTACGCTCATAGCATAGTGGTAGCTGTTCTCTCTGATTTGAGGGTTCGGCAGTACGTGGTGAAGAGTGAACAAATGGAAATCTCAAAGTTGACGTTGATGATCGGCTACCACCAAGCTTAGCACGTGCCGAACCCACCCAAGTGCATGAAAAATAATCTCGTCGAGCGCACACTTAGACTTTGCCGGGAAAATTCCTGGCTTGCCCCAAACCAAGCCTGGGGTAGGGAGACTGTACTAGTGATCCCGAGGGGGTGTCATTTTTCGTCGGACTGAACGGCATCAGCCCAGTTTCGTAAACGAAGAGATTCATTGAGCCTAACCAGAGGCTCCGACAGGCTAGAGGACATCCTTACAGAATGGATATCGCCCAAAAACATGGTTCCTGAATGGAATACTATTACAATGTGGAGGGACGAATGATACATGAGTGACCGTAGTCGAAATTTCTAAAGGTTGGCACCTTGAAAAACGGAACCACGGCTCGCTGAATCAGAGGAATGATACACATGTGAAAACAACTTCGAAATCGGGGGTCGAATAAGGGATAAGAAACCGAGGAAACGAGCTTGGGAGGGAATAAGGGAGGAGCGGATTTCCGTCCAGTGTGTTTTCCTACACTTTGAAGGTTCAGATGCATGTCGCGGAAGATAGGCGCCTCAGGGATATACTATACCTCATACTTCAGGAGCACCAGTGTACCCTCCAAGCTGGGGCAGGTCGTCATCGGATACGTGGTTTGGGTCCTGTGGCTTCGGCTGTTCTACCGTGGCAGGTACCGGCTTCGGGATGGCTTTGCGGTTCACACGTCGTTCTTGCCACAGTAAATACAAAGCAACTCCTGCGAGTCCGACGAGTGCCAATGCACCGACAGCAGCTGCCGGGGATAAATGGAATATTAGATTGTTTCATGGACATCACTAAGTCCCACACCAAGGGTGTCAGGTGAATGGTCGACACACACCTCCTGCTTTGATAATTTCGCTGTTCTTAGAACTCCCGGAGTCGACGCTAGATGGCAGGGGAGTGGCACTGGTCTCTGGATCACTTCCGAACGTTTTCGCGATTGTTGGGTCGAATACGACCCTGGTCTATACCTAGCGCGTGAGGCACGTGAAACGTCTATTGGTCGGGCGCACTTACGGCCCAATCTATATACGCCCAGTGTTGTATTGAAGTGTTGGAAGGGATTGTGAAGGGGTACCTGCACGTGATGATAAACCACCAAGCTGGGACAAGGAAACCGGGGCAGGCAACTCGCGATGATCGGACCTCCGATCTTGCGATGGGTTGCCCATCCCCATCCACGAACTGACTGGGCAATATAGACCTTGTCACAATTCTGTGACCAAAATGGCCAGCTAGCACAACAACGTCTTCCGTGGTTAGTTGGCTGGCTTTTGGGAGATTTGCTGAGGGCGTACCTGAGGGGGACGCCAGAGGAGTAATACTGGCAGAGGGAGCAAGCGGCGATCAAGCTGTAGAAGACCGTGTTGCAAAAGCACGCCTTTGTCGACTTGAGATCCGTAGGCTGGGGTGCTTGGTAGTTGGTACCCTTGGATAGTTCGCTGAAGTGAACGGCTGTTTGGAGGTATTTATAAGTGGGCAATTTCGTTGGGGGTTGGGGGGTTGGCGACGCACACTGCCACATACACGAACTAGCGATATTTTCAGCGATCTCACACGGGTTCTGGTGGCGGGAATTGTACGACTAGAAACGGGGAAGGGCTAAGCTCGAAGGCCACGGGACACAAGAAATAGGTTGGATCGTACCCATTCCCACCCCACTATGCATTGAGCAGCAGCCTCGACGGATGGCAGAAAAACGAGGGCGCCGATTCCCAATATAATGCGTCCGGTGGCGGAGCGGTTTATCGTTAACTTCATGATGCTGGAACCCCGGGCGATAAGTGGTGGAGCGAGAACATCAACCTGGAGAGAGGGAATACGCACAACGTTCCCACAGCGCAAACACACAGGACGTGGGCCAGTCGTCAGTGGACAGGCAAAGAGGACGAGGGATGGGCGCCGGCCATTACATAGGACCCGAGGTTTGGCCAATGAAAATTCGAAAGCCAGTGAACAGGATCGGTTCGCATTGGACTTCAGTTCGTTGACGCACCTGAACCGACAAGAGTATGTAATCTGGTCCCCATGAAGTTCCCTCCCCCGCGTGAGGTTTTCGTCGGGTAGTTCGAGGTTGAGGGTTCGCCACAACGGAGGCTTCCCCAGTAGAAATCAAGGGTGAGCACAGGCGTGCTCGATTATATACCGCTCAGCTCGATTCATTGAGCTGTAAAGTTGACAACTGGACGTAGTGCGCCACGAACTGGGCCAAGTAACTCATGAGGCCGCCGCCAGCTCAGATGGCGGTGATTGCCGGGCCCACCCGCGAACGGTTTCGGCACAGCGATCAAATTCCCAAAGATCACCGGACCAACCTGCGAGGCGGGGACGATCAACTCAGCCATTGACAACGTTGACCGGTGACCCCAAACTCTCAACCACCTTGAATAAGTAGTCGTTCGGTGTAGGCAGCGCGTGGGATTCCAAACCGTAACGGGGTTACATTTTTGCCTACCGTCTTTCGGATTACACCCCAATTCTTCGTCATTGGGGTACCTACCGGCACCTTCCACAGGGTCCGTCTGTGAGACGGCAACCACAAAACACAAGCTCGGCTCGAAGAGGAGAAAGCCGACGCAATCAGAGAACTAAAAATGAGTTTTCGAATAGATATTGTATTTGGACAGACTCAGCGCAGAACAACACACACGATGAGGTAGTACAGAGTCGTGCGTTTAGCCTCTACCCACTTTCGACCCAGTTCTCAAAAAGCCTTGCGAACGTTCCACGGTTGCAACGTTGAGGGTTGATTAGTCGAGCTTGCGAGACTATAGATGGGACTAGGGGGGTTCAAATGCGTAGATTTGTCAGCAAACGTATTTCCTTTTTTAGTAACAAACGTTGCTTATCTAATTTCCGCGAGTCGGCTA
>Ga0307511_10003667_pt1 | contig 15709 bp, 19 predicted proteins | sample 13_EM_MG_FD_200266 | JGI IMG/M metagenome (GOLD analysis project Ga0307511, IMG submission 200266) | Populus trichocarpa ectomycorrhiza microbial communities from riparian zone in the Pacific Northwest, United States - 13_EM | ecosystem: Host-associated > Plants > Roots > Unclassified | place... | reverse complement strand
CGGGGTCCCCAATCCGGGTTTTTGAGCATGAAACGTATGAGCGGGGTCCACAGAGCGGCCACCACACTTTCCGACGATGCTTTTGCGTATTGAGCTGTAGCTAGCCTTACAAAGAACACTTTATTCCGACATACCGATGTAAAATGAACAATGGACTTTGGTAGAATGGCGAAAAACAGATGTCCCAAAACGGGTGGGTGGTTCGTTCGCTGTCGTTGCTATGACACAATTGGCCTTAGTCATCGTCGCTCTTGTGTCATCGTCGACTCTTCTCAGCTCTTCTCACCCAGTTTGGTCGTCGGCTATCTGTTTGAAGTCTCCCTATTGGTCCTCAGGGTGGTGGAGGGTACTTCCGGGGTCCTACAGGGGTTTTGACAGTTATGTGTCGCTGGGTGCGCTCCCGCGCCCCCCCTGGCTCAAACTCTCCCGGTGTGAGGATTTCGTCGATTCCCAGGTCTTCGTTTCCTTCATGACTAAGGTCGAGGCTGCGACAGAGGGAGTGCGTACTTCGTAGAATCACAAACTGTAAGGCAAGAAAGATTACACTATGTAGTAAAGCGTATCATGTATCGAAATTGGGATCGTTATCGTCCTCGTTCGTAACGACAATGAAGACGGAGAAACTGGAAAAGAAGATGGAAACGAGACGGAAATGTTTTCTTTACATCGGTACTTGTTCATTTTGGTCGCTGTAGAGCCGTCATCAATGCATCGATACCCTTCATTCCCATGCCGCCCTTGGGGAAACAAATGTACAACTGCGTCGCGCATTAGCCCCAAATTTTTGAAACCAAAACTGGGGGAAACATACCGGTTCCGGGTGGATTCCAAACTTCGCCCTGAAGTCGGTCTTAGCGGAGAACGACGGGAAGGCGTGGGTCAAGCCGTTGTACGCCTTCTCCAAGGCCATGACGCGGAAACCTCCAACATTGTCCGTCCGGTCAAGCTTGGCTGTCGAGCCCGCCCCGAAGGTGGCGGATCGTACACCCACCTCACCCAGCTTCTTGATGGCGTGGGTAAGGAGGTACTCGATCGCCCCCAAAGGGGCCCCGGGGAAATCCAAAGCCCACTTGATCTGGAAACCATGTACAGGAGCAAGCTGAGCGAGCACGACCAATGCGCAGATCTTCAATTGGGTGAGATCCGTTGGGCTGCCCCTCGGCGCAAGTGAATCAACTCACGGTGCCGTTGGAATCCTTCGCATAGAAGTACTTCCTATGTTTTGAGTCATCGAACGGTCGCAGTCCGGTCAAATGGACCTGCGTTCCCTTCCTGTGAGCCTCCCAGTCCGCCAACCGTTTGTTGATCAGCTCCCGAGTGGGCTCGTCGACCTCGCCATCGACCTCGACGATCTTCACGCCTTCCCTCTCTGCGCGGTGGACCTTCCGCCTCACAGTTTTGTCATTCTTCTCAGGCTCGACCTCCATGGGGTTGAACCTTTCCTCCGCGACGGCACTGACGGCGCTCCATTTCAGCTCGTGTGCCAAGACGAGCTCACATGCCTGATCCACACACGCCCAGATGGGTTTGAGTTTCCTCTCGTCTTGGATGTAGTGAAGGTACGATCGGACCACCTGAGACATATGCCTGGGGTCACACATCGGGTTTCCGAACGTGATAGCAAACTTGTTCTCCTCGACGTAGCCGACCGCAGCTCCCGTTTTCGGGTCTCTCCATACAGTCCAGAAAGGATCAAGCCAACTGGTGTTCGTGGCATCACCATAAGCGGCGATGAGCTTTAAGGAGTTGTCAGCACAAAGAAGTGAAGCGTGCAGGTGGACGAGGTAGCTCACGTTTTCTAGCGGAGGCATCTGACCAGTGACACCCAGAGCTTGACAGGTCTTGGATTCCGGTCCGCGCAAAATGAGGGAAGCGGCGGCCACCATGGAAGCCTCCGCGAGATCCTCGCTGTGCGGGAAGCTTTTGGGGTCTCTCGGGAAGAGGGACGCCCACCTAACATCACCGAGCTTCAGGACCAGCATCACGACTCGCTCGAGTCCTATTCCTCCACCTCCGTGAGGAGGGCATCCCCATCTGAAGCCATTGACATAGTCGGTCATAGTCGTCGGGTCAATGCCATTCTCTTCCAAGCGTTTCCCTAGAAGCCGGGGACAGTGGATGCGCTGGCCACCGGAAAGCACTTCCTCACCACGGATGAAGAAGTCGAAGGAATTGCAGACCTCCTAGAAGGAGAGTCAGCGATTATCCTCGACAAGGGGCGTAACAACACACCGGATGTTCCTCATCAGGCATAGTATAGAAGGGGCGCTCCCCGGTTGGCATTTTATCTATAAATGAGGCAGCACAGTCAGAGCGTTTACAATTGAGCCCCGAGATTGAGCCAAACGAACCCAGGATGTAGTAGTCAGTGTTGTACTTCTCCCTGATGAGCCTCCCAAGAGCCTGCTCTCCCTTCGTGCTCAGGTCCTTGTTAGGGTCGGGCTGTGATCCGTCCTCTTCGATCCAACCACTGTCGATCAAGAGTTCTACGCCCTCCGCATACGGGAGACACAGGGTCGTATCTAAGAATAGCAGGTCCTCGTGTGGGTGTCGTAGTTTGACTGTCTCGATCTACCGGGGTTTCAGTAAACGCAGATCCCCGACACCTAAGATAGGAGAACATCACCTCGTCTCTGAATCCACTATAGAGCCCCCTGAATATGTGCAGGAACAATTGATCAAGAATATCCATGACTTCGTGGTAGTGGTTGTCGATTTCCATTTCCAGGTCCAAACCAGTATACTCGGTAAGGTGTCGGTGGGTGTTCGAGTTCTCTGCCCGGAAGACAGGCCCGATCTCGTACACCCTCCCCATATCACCCGCAATGCACATCTGTTTAGCGAGCTGAGGACTCTGGACACGGTTTGTGAGCGTCGGAGCGGCGGTATTTGGAAAGGGTCCCGACCTGAGCGAGATAAGCAGGTCGACGGAAGTAATCCACTTTGAACACGGCAGCGCCCGACTCTGTGGCAGAAGGTTGGAGTTTTGATGATTGGATTTCTAGGATGGGAGTCAGTAGAGCGTCACCCAGTGCACGAGCCTCGCTCCGGCCTGACCTGTAAATCCTTCTTTTTCTAAAAACTCTCGGAAGAGTTTCGTCACCCCACTATGAACCCGGAAGATCGACTGGCTGGCCGGTGTTCGTAGATCTAGTGTTCGGTTGTTGAATCGAGTGGTCTGGCCGACCCTCACGTGGTGGGAGCCTGGTTTCTCCAGCTCAGCGATAGGGCGGGAAACGTCCTCGACCTGGAATGGTAGCACTGCAGTTGGGGAAGCCACGAGGTACAACTAGGGACCAGTGAGTCGTACACCAATGCGATGCTTGGTGTGGGACGGACCTTCTCTATGCTGACTTCGACTTCACGCACGGAGGCCGCCTTCACCTCCTGCTGATCATTTTGTGGGATTTGTAGAACGCCCTCAACCCAAACGACGGACTCGACGTGGATGCGTTCAGCCCACGACAGCATGTTCTGAGAAACAGTTTCTCCTTCAGTTAGCACACCTTGAATGGTCCCGATGTTCTGACGGAGGACCAAGAAGAGGATATGTTTGCTCATCGCCCGGGTATGGTGGACCCTCGCCTTGAAGAGAATTCGCCTGCCGGCGTCCTCACGAGAAAGGTTGGCGATACGCTCCGACTTCCGTTCTATGGGTATTGTAAGTGGAGGTCCGTGCTTGCGTCTCCCCCACTAATAGGAGGGCGTATCGCACCTGATTTCTGGTTCGTAAATGGTCTGTCACCATAATTGTCCTTCAGCGGATCCTGAGTGCACTCGAGCTTAGTGGGGGACGGTGCGACACGGGGTGTAGAGCGTGCCTCAGTGTAGACTGCTTTCTTTTCGGCATTCTGTCGTCGTCTCTCTCTCTCCTCGGCAGCCTCTCTCACCTCGCATCTGAGAGCTTTCCCCTCCGTCAAGGACAAACTCCTGTCCCGCTTCCGTCCGTGATGGTGAGTGCCACCCTGCGGGGGCGGGTGAACCTCTCCGTTTGTCTGGGTAAAATGAATAGCGTCTTGGCGACCAGCGACTTCAACGGGAGCCTCGTCCCCGCCTCCGCTCCCGGGCGGGCCGCGCTTGCTGCCCCTCGAGGATGCGACTTTGTGAATGAGATGCTTTATCTTGGACATTTGCCAGGTGGTAGAGAGGGGAAAAGAGAGTAGGGGTGGAATCGGAGGGTTACTTGCGCCCCACCCATCCCTGTCACCGATTTGTCTCTCTCCGAGCCCATGTTGTGGTTGGCAATGACATTGAACCCCGTGGCTGACGTCAGAGTGACGTCGCCGTGGTGGACGGGATCGTTCCGCTTCCCGCGGGCCGAGCTCCGCGTGGCTGACTTCAAGCAAGAACACAAGTCCCATAACAACGTTACTGATTACAGACTATAAACACGGAGTGTCAAGAGGACAAACGCAAATAGATAGATTACTCTAGTCATTCAGCAGCATCCAGAGTTCTGCTTTGTGTTCGGGTCTATTGTTGGTGCGACCAGAATAACACCTCCAGCAGAAGGCTTGATCGGGTCATTGTCAGGTTCAAGGGCCTTGCTCGAAACAATGTTATAGATGTCTGTGAGTGAAACATGAGCTCCCGTAGGGCGGACGTGGAAATTCGTGAGTAACCTACCAGTCAGGATGGCTGAGAATGCCTCCGATACATTGGAAGCTTCCAAGGCCGAAGTTTCCATGAACAATAATCCGTTCTGAGCTGCGGAAAGGTTGGTTCACACGACTTCGTCGGAAGGGGGGAACAACCCACATGCAAAAGCAGAAGCCTCATCCGTAGGGACGGCTCTGAGGTGCTTTAAATCACTCTTGTTACCGACCAACATGATGACAATATTGGAGTCAGCGTGGTCCCGGAGCTCCTTCAACCAGCGACCGGCGCTCTCAAAAGTATCCCTCTTCGAGATGTCGTAAACTACGAGCGAACCGACTGCCCCACGATAGTACCTAGCGATGCACAGCCGTTAATACGCTGTCATACAAAATGAAGACGACGGAACTTACGCGGCAGTAATAGCCCGGTACCGTTCCTGACCAGCTTCCATGGAGCTGTTAGCCCACAAATCGATACTGTGGCCGCCGAATTGGACGCACCAGTATCCCAGATTTGAGCCTTCACCTGCTTGCCATCTACGGTAATGACCTTGGTCGCAAACTCGACACCAATGGTCGACTTGGAGTTCTGGTTGAATTCGTCCCTCGTGAAACGTCCGAGCACTGGCCCCCCGTATGAACATTGTCGTCCGGTATCGATTAGAAACGACTGGACATACAGTTGCTAGGTAGAAGGGTGAGCGTCCATCATGTTCTGAGGAATACGTGGATGGGTGATGGGCGGAATGGCACGTACGATTTTCCGACTCCTGAATCGCCAATCAGAACGATCTTTTGAGGATCGACCAGTTAGTTTTTTCTCCCCGGCGGCCTTGCATGTATCCGGGGACACATACCTTGAACAAAAAATCGAAGGAGTTGTTGAGGTCACCCATGGCGGTGGAAGGCAAGCGTGCGGACGTAGCGCTACCGCTTGCCTTTACCCGACTGATTGTTTGCGCTTGTTTTATTCGGTCCCTCTTCCGAATCCCCCCAACCAGGCAGCTCGGCAGTCTGTCTGGTTTCATGGCCCCCGCCATCTCCCGCTACAACTGTAGCCGAGTGTAGCCGCCGTACCGGTACGTCGCTAGTTCGAGGCACAACAGGCACAACAACAAACCCAGCTTGCGTGGGTCATCCTCGGGCGCTTATATGCACGGACACGGTCCTTGGTCCTTTGTTTCAGTCTTGCTGAACAATGGGCCTCAAATACACGACTGTCCCCATGGTGGGCACGGCACCTCTTCTTTCTAACCACCACTGACGCTCCTCACGAGCTGTCCACCTGAATCTCGCGCGTTCATCATGTCCCCCCAAGTCAACACGAACAACCCTCCGTCCAACCCAACCGCTGGCTCAGCCAAGCAACGGGGCCGCACACTGCGAAGAGACGAATCCCTATTCTTCCTCCGACCCGATCCCGCCACCTATCAAATCATCAAAAAGAACACAACCAAAACCCCAAAACCCCTTGAAGGGGTGGCAAGGTGCAGAGACCTGTGGTTCGAAGACGGCGATGTGATCATCTGGGCCTATGGTCAGAAAGAGTCTCTGCTTTATCGCGTTCATCGTCGCGTTTTGAAGGATAGTGGGGCCGAGCCATTCTGCACGATCGTCGACTGGGACTACCCGAGCCCGGAGACGTCCGACGAGATATTCCTAGATGGCGTTTGGGTCCTAAAATACGGTGGTCAGGACCCTGTTGATGTAATGTATGTGCTCAAGTGGATGTACGAGCAACCGTAAGTCAGGCCACCTCCCCATTCCTAGTCCGGAGAATGACCCTTTCCCAGGTCCATATCCAAACGCTCCCCCATTCCTCTCGGAGCTCTCGAGGTGTATCTGCGTCGGTCGGAAGCTCACTTTATCCCTGCCATGCGTCGCTGCGCGCTGGAATACTTATGGAACATGCTTCCCACCAGCCTCAACTACCACCAACGCGTCCCAAGCCTCGTCGAGGGCTGTTACTCAGAAAACCCCATCCTCGTTTACAAGCCCTACGTCCTCTACACCCTTGCTGTCATCTCCGCGGAGTACCAACTGGTCGCCGTACTCCCCCTTCTTTACTACTACATCGCCCAGTGGCCGATGGACTGGATTACCGACGGTGTCCCTGCCACTTCTATGGAATCCCCGCGTGTGAGCGTGTCCGATAACACCCTATACCAGCTTCCGCGAATACACGCGTTCACCATTCTCGCTGGTCGGGAGAAGCTGATCCGGATGCGGGAGAACAAGGTCTTCAATTTCATGGAAGGTTTCACCTCAAGCGGGACGACACTCGACTTCCCAACTTTGGGATGTCACGGTACGAAGAGGCAAGAGACAGGGGGGACCTGTTTTGAGTGGTTGATGCGAGTCTGGTTCTTCATGAACAGCCAGGGGTCCATTGCACGTCCATCGGCGTTGGATATCATGAACATGGGGCAGTGGACGGAGTTGCAGAAGTATTGTTGCGAAGCGTGCGGGAGGAGGGTGATGAAACACATGCTGGGTGGTCGGGATGATGTTTGGAGGGATATCCCCAGCGCGTTCGGATATGACTCCTGGGACCTTGTCGTACAGCAGCAAAGGAACGTGGAGAAGTGTTTTGTGGCTGACATATGCTAGCTTCTCCTTCCTCCTTCCACCCCCGTCTGTAGCATATGGCCCAATAACCCTTGTGTACATACACATCTATCGATACCGACCTGTAATGCTTGACAGCTTGACACCTTAGACGCGATCCCTGCCAACCTCCCAACGGTTTCGATAATCGGCAATCGTTGATGAACGTCGACGCCCGCTCGGCTTCTGCTACGGACAAAAACACCGCGATCAATGTGCGCCATGGTGGTAGTAACTGGCGCCCGCGACGCGCTTAAAGTCTTTCCTCCAAAATGTCGGCCATGGATTTCTTGTCACAGACGTATATCGCCATCCGTGGGCCGACGGGCGCCCCTCAATCTCCTCTCGAGGCCATCGCAAAGCTTGCAGACCGACTCGGGCCGTCGACGCTCCTCTCTGATCGCCGGGCATCCATCCTAGCTCTCAAAGGGCTTGCAAAAGATCACAAGCTTCGCTCCGCTGTTGGCGATCACGCTCTACGTGGCCTTTTAGACGTCTTGGAGAACGATGCGGAGGTCGACCCTGATATCGCACTCCCCGTGGTGGAGACGTTGAATCTACTATGCGATCCGGAGGACGATCCCTCGATGAGGACTTTGGGGCCGAAGTACATGGACGCCGTCCTGGAGAACGATAGGGCGGTGCACAAGCTACTTGTGTTGGCCTCTCAGCAGGCCTTCACCCCCCGTACCGCCACATTGAAGCTGCTCGGGGTTCTACTAAAAAATCGGAGGGCGAAGACACAACAGTACTTCCTCGCGCTCCCAACCGGACCGGCTGTCGCGCTCGCAATGCTAGATGATCCACGGGAGATGATGCGCAACGGTCAGTATACGTACTGCGTGGGGATAACTTGACAGTGACGTTTACAGAAAGCCTTGGTTTCTGGGAGCTGTTGATCTCGAAGAATCAAGACATCCAAAAGCTTCTCGCGTTCCAGGGTGCTTTTGAAAAATTATTCAACATTATCGAGACCGAAGGAGGCATAGAAAGTCGTGTCAATGCCGAGTCTGCCCTATCATGCGTCGATACCCTGCTCCGATTCAACAGCGCGAACCAGGTTGGTGTGATTTTTCTCTTGCTCCATCTTTCCGCGTTCACTTACGCAGCCCGTAGAATTACTTCCGCGAGAGCACTTTCCCAGCCATCCTCCTCTCTCTTCTTCAATTCCCCCCGGACCTACCCCTCCAAGAACCTGCACCTCAACAATTCGCTCTTCAGTTCTGGGACGAACTTAAAGAGACCAACACGTCTCTCGTGGTAGGGATAGTTGGCCTATTGGTCTCATCCAAAGCCAGTAAAGTCTGTCGCCTCTTGGCCCGACCAAGGCGTTTATACTCACAACTCTACTTCGATGAATAGACACAAGCTACATGGACTGCTACTCGTTGCCTCATGGAACTAGCTCTGGCTTCCAATGCTCCTACTCGAGTGAAGACGAAGGCGCTTAACCTGTTACCTGAGGACTTCAACCTACCACTCACACAGATGATCATCACACCATACATCCCCGTCCCGGGCACGAACGGGGAAGAGTGGGATCGATTGGAATCCTCCTCGGCATTTGACGTCCTTGTTGAGCTGATACTTCACGCAGAGTACAACGGCACGATCGCCCCACCAAGGAGAAGGGATTCACTAGACCTGAGAGCATCCGCTCTGCGAATATTCTGTGTGAGCGGGGTTTCCCAGACTCGCCAACAACGTCGATTGACTTGCCGTAGAACTTCGTGAACGAGGATGAGGTCAAGGAGACAATTGTACAAAGCATGATCCCACGGGAAGGTGAGTTTCGAGACTCGCCCTCTTTGGTCTTGCCTGATGGGTGCCCGTAGGCCCCTCACCGATTACCCCCCTCCTGCATTGTTTGATCACCCCAAACAATGCCCCTCTTGATATTGGGGCAATAACTTCAACCCAATTCGCTTCTCTTGTTTTTGTTCACCTGATCAGGGGAACTCCTCGAGCGAGAGCTGCCGCTCTACAAATTGTCCCCCCTCCGGTGGATGGCCCCGCCTCTGGCGAAGGTCACATTTTCGTCCCAGCCGACAACGGTGGAAGCGCACCGCCACCACCACCTGAGGACGAGGACGAGCCGTTGCCACTGATGCAGATTTTAACCGAGCACCTTTCGTTGGCATTCATCTCCCGCCCAAAGATGCAGGTTGGCGACTCTCCGACGAGGGAAACTCGAGAGTGGGATCGGATTATTATCAACTATATTTGTTTGTTGGTTCAGTGGCTGTGGAACGACCCGAAGAGCGTTCGGGCATACCTGGAGGCCGGGGGACTTACCCTGGTACGTTGCTTTTATTCGATGAGAAGAGTTATAGCGTTGAACGTTGTCTATCCCCAGTTGGTAGAACCGATCGGACAACCCGTTGAAGCGTCTGACGGTCTCATCCCATCATTGTGTGCCTTCCTCCTTGGAACCTGCTATGAGTTCAACCGCGAACCAGGGGAAATAACAAGGTGTGCAAATATACAGTTGGTTACCATTAAAATCGGAGGAAGCTGACCGACTTCTAGGGCAACGATCCGCCAGGTCATCACCCGACTAGGTGTTGACACCCTGACCGCCAAGATTGGCAGCGCGAAGGAGGACGTGCGGTTCAGAGAAATTGAGCCGGAAACGTTCGTCTTGGGTTACCCAACACCGAAAGAGCCGAGCGTCGGCGCCGAAGTCGATGGAGAAGCAGAGGCCTGGTTCGATTGGGCATTTTTGGACTTTTGGAAGTCAAACTACTGTAGTGATGTGTTCTTTGAATACTGGTTTTCATGGCTCATGGATATCCTCACTTTTAGACACTGCTCAGAGGGCTGTCGCGATGGACCCGAATTCGTCTGCTGCTGCCACCCCGAGCGCCGGCTCTGGCCCAGGGACTGGCCAGGAGACACATATGCTGTTGTCTTCGCTTCGGGAGGTGATTTCAAATCAGGCGCAGGAAATCCAGACGTTGCAGAAGAACATCGGAGATTTGTCCGCCTCAAACAAAACCAAAGATAATGAGGTACGCGCTGTTTATCGACCTCGCCCATTCCAGATTTACTGAACGGGTGTTTAGATTAAGTCCCTGAAAGACCAGACGGAATCACTGAAAAAGCAAGTCACCGAAGGGGAAGAGAAGAGGAAGGAAAGTGAGAAGGAACAGGAAGACCTGCTTGTCCTTTTGGACGAACTGAGTAGTAAGAGGAGGAGAGACAAGGAAAAGATGAGGGGCGCTGGTTTGGAGGTGTCCGAGGATGAAGACGAAGATGACGAAGACGAAGACGAGGAGTGATTACATACGTTGACAGTTCCCCCTTTGCCTTTGACACGATCATCTAAACTCGACCTCTTGAAGCAAAATCCCGCCTCCTGAAGCAAGAATATGGTGCTGCCGAAGAAAAACCCCACATCCTCGCTGCCAGGTAGCCACACTGCCTACCTCTCGTCTTTCTACTCAACCGTGATTGCTGCCTCAGCGATTGAGCTCCTTGTCAAGCGAGTTTGGTATCGAAGTCTGGCTAGAATCCAGGGGATGCGTTTTTTTGGGCGCTCTTCCTGAGACCTCCGTGACACACACACACACCGCCGCCATGCTCCCTCTGGAGGTCGTTGAAGAGATCGTTGCCTACCTCTCCGATGACGTGCGCAGTCTCCGCACATCATCAAAATTCTCCCCCCCCCTAATCTTTGGGACATGCTGGCTCTGGACCCTTTTGGCAGGAGAGGGGTTGTACGCGGTTTTCTCCTCAATCGGGCCGGTAGTCTCTGGGTGATACTTACCAAAGCGTTGAACTTCATTACTTCTGTTTCCCTTCACTTGTTCGCTTCGAACCAAATCAGGACTCTGGATCCAGGCGCTGGATGTAAATTGGCTTCTACTGTATTCTTCATTCGGACCGGTTGTGGAACTTTCGAAAACCTAAAATATACGTCACCGTGCACTTCTGGGATGAGAAAAGGTTCGGTGCGTGGCTACGAGAAGTCCCGGATCTGGGGTCGGGCCTGTGGTCAGCTGGTCGGTGCTCCGCTCCGGGCTTGCAGTCCGAGTCGGTCAAACCGACCCTGACCGCGCCAGTGACAAGAGAACCTTCCACTCGGCTTGGGTAAGTACCTTCAATCGGCGTTGCGCGGTCTAGTCAACCCGGTCAGTTTGCCGCCGTCGTTCTTCCGGTCAGGATACTTGACGTAGAAGTTCTTGTCGTTCCGGGCGGGAACCTCCCAGTCAGGGTACTTGTCGGTATTAGAACTTTTGCCATTCCTGCGCATGCCGTGACCCTCCCGGTCGGGGTACTTGGGACCAGAACTCTTGTCGTTTCGACTGGGGTCCAGGGTGGTTGTCGTTCCCATTCTTTCGATCGGGGTACCGTTCGTTATTTCAGTCCCGCCTGATCAGGGGGGAATCTCCGCAAATCAAAGCATCCCACTCGTGCGCATAGCAGCTCGGGGTTTTGGTCAAAACGCAAGCATTCGCGTTCATGCTCGGGATCCTTGCCTGTTGGTATCCCGGTGTCGGTGCTGAACCGAATGTAATATACGACGTCTCGAAGATAAGAATTTGTGGTACATAGTAAGTAACAAAAAGAGTGTTCGTCAGCCTCATCGTCCAAATCCATTAGTAAGATAAACGACACGCCAAACAAAACAGGCCACCCTCACGCCATCTTTGCACCTCTATCTTGCTTACTTCGACCCTGACGCTTGTGCTCCTCCCTCCAGTACTTGGTCAGCTGGGTGATCTCTCCCTCCCCGAAGGGCTTTGCGGGGGGTAGTGTTCTCATACGGGAGGGTTCCTCAAGGTGAGGCCGATACGAGCAAGAACACAGGATTTCAAGCGTTGGGGTGGTCACGAGCTTCAGCTCCGCCAACTTTTTCTCCAGTTCCTTCAGTTTCCGGTCGTCTTCAGGAGTTCGAAGATTGTCCCCCATCGAAATTCCCATGAACACCATACCAAGGCCGATGCATCCACCACCGGTCCAGATACGGTCCGCATAGATAGTGAGACCGCAAGCGTCGGAGAGGTCTCGAGCGACAACGGTCATTGCGGCCCAGTGGTTACCGAATAGGTGGTAGGTCTTGCTCCATTCGGGGTAGTTCCCGAGGAGGTAATCTACCGCCGCCGGTTCGTTCACCCTGTACCCATAGTAGTAGCCTTGGGGTGAGATGAATTCTTTCCTAATCCGATGGTCAGAAGGGTACTGCGGAGAGTCGTGCAGGGAGACGGTACGCGGTGGGCATGTCGTTCGAATCAAGTTCAGGTTCCCCTAAATGGGGCTCGAAACGCGTCTACTTATAGTCTTATACTGGCCTTGTCACACGGATCGATCGGTGCCGCGCAAGCGGCTGGCAGTTCGCAAGCGATCGTGAGGGGCTGGGGTGGTGCTCGGTCCGAATGGGTATGACGGTCCAAGTGGACCAAAAAGAATTCCCATCACGCGTGGGGAGTCACGTCGCACGCGAGTAAGTTGCGTTGCACGGGGATCCCGACTCGACCTGGGGAGGTTTCCTGCCTTCCCCCAATTGAATCAGAGTGGAGGACTCTACCGTCAATTCTTATGATATTTGGGGGCAGTTTCGAGGGGATATCCCCGGTTTTCTGTTGGAGTGCCCCCGGGCCCGTGATCCGATCAAGCTCCGATTGTTCCCGACGACCGATATTGAAGACCACTGACGACGAAGGCCGCATCCGGTCGTCGTTTGCGTCCAACACCTCTTGATGAGTGCCCGCTCAATGCAAAACTCGACTAACAGTATCCTTCTATATTTAGGGTAGATATTGTTACTTCAATATTCACCCTCGAAAATAATAAGTTGAACGGAGAGGAATCTACCACCATAAATATCTGACAGGTCTGGTAGTCGAACCAGGTTACCCATGGGCGCTTAAGCGCCCGTCATCGGGTAATCCCGCCAGCACTCCATTCGAAAGAAAACTGGGCGGGAGTAATTCACCGGTCACCTGGACACCCCCACTCACCTAGACAAATCGACGTTTCTCATTCCACAACTATTTTCTGACCACAAATTTAGTACCATTAAATAACTACGATGGCAGTCCACTGTTCCATGTACTTTTTATGTTGTTCTACGATAAAAGCAAGGTGGAATAGTGAAGACGTGTCGTGGTTCAATATTTGATGAAACCTAATCGTCGACGCTGAGGCTCTGTACGTTGGAAAAATGGCAAAAGTTGGGTGCCATTTTATTGAAACGTTCGCTCCGCTCACTCGCGTCTTCTTCCCGTGGCAGGAAGGTGTTTACTCGGGCCAGTATCCCAGATTTTCGTTGAAACAGTGCTATCGTGTGACATGGCATGACCGTGACATGTCGCGCCAAATGTAACGCTGTCTAGATGAGTGGTAATTGGCGCCCTGCGGCCACGCTCGCGGGTTCATTCCACAGGACGGAAATCGCACAGTTAAACAATTTTTTCAGAGGCCCATATAGATGCAATGTATTACCATAATTCCAGACCATTTTCACAGTTTGGTGCAGAGCCATTGACGACGAAACACCAAAATACAGTTTAGGCGTCTAGGTGACCGGTGAGCTACTGTATCGCATAACCTCGAGCAGCGAGCACACACGGTATATATAAAGTTCGTAAAAGTTCGCAAAGCTCCGGTCCTCCCTTATAATCAGAGTTTTGGGTCACCCTCCGTCTCCCCAAACCCCGGCTGGTGATTTGGATCCCTGGCGGCAATCTGCTTGATCTTGACCAACACCTTACGGCCTTTGTCCGCCTGGGGTTTTCTTCTTGTCCCACGCTCCCCCATCCTCTTGAGCATGACCCCATATCGACAGCGGTCACACCACCACGAGAGTTCCTACTTGAGGAATTGTTACTCTCTCTCTTCCGTGCAAAACTACATTTACCTCCTGCCTCCCACACACCCCGTCCCAGTCACAACCTAATCTCCTGCCCCTGCGGCATTGGCCTCTGCAACTCTCAAATTCCCCGAATGCACCCGCGATACCATCTGTTTACCACAGGCCCAATGGTATGCTACGAGCTATTCCCACCCTCTTGTGTATCTCTCAGCTCCACCAGTGAGTGTATTAAAATAGATTCTCGGATTTATCCAGCGGCGATGATAGTGCCCCTCCAGATGGTATTCAAATCCCCTGTTCCCGGCTTTTGAGGACGCCCAGACCACCGCACTCAAACACTTTCCGTACACCAGGCACCACAACTCTTTCAATACCAGCTGTCATCCCCCATCGGCATTCATTCTCAACGCACCGTGGATCGCACAATCGCAAAGTGACAACGCCCCATACGGTGATCGGCGATGCCAACTGCTGGCCCTACTCCTTGAGTAGTGACGGCGTCGTCCCAACGAGAGAGTTCAGACTGCCCTTGAAGGTAAGATTCGCCCCTGAGCCTTATGTCTCATGCCTCACACAATGTATCTGGACTCAAGGCGACGACTTTTGGACCACCTCGCAAAAATCCTATTCAAAAAGCAACAGCTGTGGAGTGTCAGGGCCGACGAGGTGACCGCCGATAGTCGTCATGTGCTACAGGTAAGACGATGAGTCAAAGAGGAGTGACTGATCAGACTTTTAACCACAAGGGAACAGCAAAAGGGATCTTGGCTGAAGGAATAGAGGTCCGAGCTGTTGGACGTATCCAACAGTAGATGTGAGAGGAAGAGGTAAGACGGGAGGAAGATGGAGCTAAGGGTTTCAAGGGAGACTTCTGGTGGTGACCAAGGAGTATCCTGTGATATCAAATCTGGGGAGTACATCGTATCCTAGCCTAGGTATATATACTAAAGGGTATAGGGCAGGTTCATACGCACAGACCAGTAAGGTATAAGAATAGACTGAGGGGATTAGTAATGTACAAGCCAGAAAGGGAAATATTTTACAAAAGGGGAAAGTATGGAGAAATGAGTCATAAGAAGTCGTGATGGGATGTGGGTCGTGATAGGATCATAAGTGGGTCGTGAGAACATTATGAATCAGCAACAATAGAGATATGACAAAGAAGCTGGCGATATCTAGGAGCCGATGTGGGTTGATGACTGATGTTCCAGATCTTGATGTGGGTCTGATAGGGAGAACTTGGATCCGGAGGAACAGATATAAGGGATCACCATTGGTCGGTGAATCCCCATCAATCCACTTGATACCACCACAGTCAGCATGCCATCTCAACGTACCTTCACCTCCATCTCTTCTGCTTCTCAGTCCTCTCTCCGTCAACAGTACGAGCGTGTCCTTCAACGTTCGGCTGTTGGGTACAACGTTCGGGGATGTATGTATGCTCGTCGTGGAGGAGATTTGTATCCGACTATAGAGGAAACTCTTAACCGTTCTAACACCGCTGTCCCAGATGATGATGAGTTTGAAGACTTGGGCCTGAATGATTTCATCATGGCTCAACGTCGGATTGCGGGTCATCGTTTGAGGCGTAGGGGGGAGTTCATGTCCGTTCATACACGTGGTTTGATATCACGTGGTATTGAAGAATGGGATGTGGACTATGAGCCTCATAGCGGTGAGGTTGAGG
>Ga0307511_10003665_pt1 | contig 15713 bp, 8 predicted proteins | sample 13_EM_MG_FD_200266 | JGI IMG/M metagenome (GOLD analysis project Ga0307511, IMG submission 200266) | Populus trichocarpa ectomycorrhiza microbial communities from riparian zone in the Pacific Northwest, United States - 13_EM | ecosystem: Host-associated > Plants > Roots > Unclassified | place... | reverse complement strand
ACAAAGAAGTCAATTCACAATTAGTGTTTGCAACTGAATTAATATATTTATACATATAATTTATTAGGTTAGAAACTTAGTTAATTTCCAGCCCCACATCTTTAACAGAAGCAAAATAATTGAGGTCTGCAAACTGGCAGCAGTGACCGTAACTTAGTGCCAACACCATGAAAGAAAACCACTGCCAGAACAATATCAGAACAGCATGAGGTGGGAAAATAAACGACGAATCCTAAAAAGGCTAAAGGCAAAGTAGAGACTTGAGTTACAAGCTTCGAAGAGATAAAAAGGATTGGTCTGACTCGTGTCTAGCATGCCATGGCCACACATGTCTCTCATGGATCACCATGCCTTGATACCCCTCATGCACACAAGCAAAGATAAAAGGCCAGTGATCATAACCACCAAAAGCCCCCTCTTCCCTTGCCATTTCCCACTTTCCAAAGCACTCAAAACAAGTAGAGAAAAAAAAAATTGAAGGAGTTTCAAGCACAGAGGGGCTACTTACCTTTGTGCTCTTAGCTATGAAAGTTCCAGTTCCCTCACCACAAAACAGCAGCTGCAACAACCAGTCTCAAAATCCAAAACCAGTGTCTTGCAACAACACCAACAATAACAGCAGAAACATCAGAATTAACCCCAACAATCAAAACTTGTGCTACGAACCCACTTCGGTTCTTGACCTGCGTCGCAGTCCAAGTCCTGCACGAGCTGGCAAACCGGCCCCTGCAAACGATCCTGTTGAGTGGGATGATCATGTCTTGCAAACTTTGGATTGGGATTCTATCATGAGAGATTTGGACTTCCATGATGATTCTGCTCCTGCCCTCATCAAGAATTTTCCACAGTTCGGTCCCTGCAGTGAGTCTCAAATCCAAAGCCATAACCTTCCTGAGTTCACTGCATCTCATCAGATGGATGCTACCCAGTTTCTTCACTCTGATTTTAACGATATGTACATTAATTCTATCCCAACTCACAATTTGACTTCTCTTGATTTGTCCCATAGTTTTCATAACAATATTGGAAATTGGAATGCTGGTTTTGATTTCATTCAAGAGCTTATCAAAGCAGCAGATTGTTTCGACACGAACGAGCTACAACTTGCACAAGCGATACTGGAACGGCTCAATCATCGACTTCAATCACCAATTGGTAAACCACTCCAAAGAGCCGCTTTTTTCTTCAAAGACGCTCTCCAGTCTCTCCTTGCTACCGGATCAACTCGGCCGCAAACAAATCCTGTAATCCCTTCGTGGTCCAATATTGTCCAAACCATTAAGGCCTACGAGGCCTTCTTTAGGATCTCTCCAATCCCCATGTTCGCTGACTTCACCACCAACCAAGCTATTCTTGATTCCCTTAATGGAAATTCAGTGTTTCTTCATGTCATAGACTTTGATATTGGATTTGGCTGCCACTATGCTTCTTTAATGAGGGAACTTGTAGACAAAGCAGACTCGTGCAATAACCTCACATCTCAGCTTCTTCGAATCACTGCTGTTATAACAGAAGACACTGTGATTGAAACCAAATTGATCAAAGAAAGACTCTCTCAATTCGCTCATGAGCTCAAGATCAGACTCCATATAGAGTTTGTGCCTTTCCGTACTTTTGAAATGCTATCTTTCAAAGCAATCGAGTTTGTTGATGGAGAGAAAACTGCTGTTATCTTATCTCCAATAATATTTCGCCGTCTAGGTTCAACAAATAATGTTACTACGTTTGTTAATGATGTCCGCCGAGTTTCACCAAGTGTAGTCATAGTTGTGGACAGTGAAGGGTGGACAGAATCTGGAACTGGATCGTCTTTTAGGAGGAACTTTGTTGATTGTCTTGAATTTTATTCAATGATGTTTGATTCCTTGGATGCAGCAGCTATTACTGGTGGCGATTGGGCTAGGAAAATTGAGATATTCCTGCTGAAACCCAAGATTTTAGCAGCAGTTGAAGGGTGCGGAAGGCGAGTAGCGTCTCGATGGAGGGAGGTATTTGTTGGGGCAGGAATGAGGCCAGTGCACTTGAGTCAGTTTGCTGATTTTCAAGCCGAGTCTTTGCTGGGGAAGGTGCAAGTGAGAGGTTTCTATGTGGCAAAACGGCTGGCTGAGTTGGTTCTTTGCTGGAAAGATAGGCCCCTTATTGCTACATCAGCTTGGAAGTGTTAGAAACAAATGGTGATCTTGGTATATTAGAAGTTGATTAGGTTGTTTTTTTGGGATGTAATGATGAATGTATCCCAAAACTATATAGTTTCTTACTTTTGGTAGTTCTCTCTTTTCTGTTGGTGTCTTGCTAGAAAGAAAGAATGGGGCTGAGTTTCTCTAGTCACTGTCTAGGTCTCTCTTTTGTATAACTTGCACAGAACTTTTGCCTGTTATCAAAAGATCTGTAGAAATATAAATTGAAAGGGATAATCCCAATTAGGGAATCATAATCTGCCAGTTCTCTGTTCCCATGATTATTTTTTTGCATGAAGTGTTTCTGACTGAAAAAGAAGTCCTTAATGGTCCAAGAAACCATATGAAATGTGCAATCCAAACCTCCAAGAGTTTCACCAATTTACAGCAGAAAATCTCCAGGCCTCCATAGCTGACTAAACCACAAGAGACATCAGTACTTTCATAATACCAAGAAAAGCCACCCGCTAAAATCAAGCGGGACAGAACAGCAGCAAACGAAACCAGAAGGCCTCAATCCGAGCTTGATCATCATTTACTATGCCGCTACCAATTTAGAAAATCCAAAACTCAAGGCTTCCAGCCGGCAAAAACCCTCAACAGATTTGACGGAAAACCAGAGAGCAGGGAGGGAAACAGCAGCATAGAAAGAACAAAACTTGATTTTCTACAGATTTTACCCTTTTATAATTTTATTTTATTTTATGAATTCTGTTTTATTCTCCTACTATATGTTTGTATAACATTTTTGTGTCCTTCCCCATTCCTTACATTGGGTGTCAATAATCTATGCATGTACATAAAAAAAATACATTTAGAAATTTAAAAAATGATAAAAAAAAAAAAAAAAGGAAGGTTGGCAACTGAACGAACACGGCATGAAAACAGCCATGCCAAGTCTGTCAGCAACAAAAAAATAGAATCCATTTATTCGAAAGAGAACAGCCAGATTTAAGAGATAAATGTAAGCCCTGGTCACATCAGCATGGTAATACCCTTTTAAATTAAATAAATAAAAAATTGTAGAAAATTAACGCAAGAATAATTTCTCAGTGCAGAAAGGAATCTTAAAACATGAAAAAACTGATAATTATCAAAAAGATAGAACTCTTACCCATAAAAAACCAAAAAAAACAGAGAGAGATGACATGAAAAATAAATTTGATTGTTTATAACCAATCCACATGAAAAATAAATAAATGATAGGGTGGTATTCTAATAAAATAGTAATAATACCAATTAAACAAAAAAATCAAACATATTTAAGCCAAAAATTAATACTGGGAAATTAGTTTTATTATGTTTGGAAACTTCATATGTTGGAAAAAAAGAAAAAGAAAACTAGTATTAACAGATCATTTCGTCTATCACCTTCAACAGTAAGAAAACTAGTAGTAATAATTTGATTTAAAGCCCATGCTAGGTAAGAAATTGAGTTGGGAGGTTTTAAGGTTTTCTCATAGTTTAATGACATTATAAATTTTTTTTTTATTTGAAAATATATTTTTTGTTTAAAAGAATTTTGATCTGATTTGTTAGGCAATTATCTGGTTATATCTGAAAATACAAAGGAATTTCATCAAAAATTAATTTTTATGGGAATTGTCCGTGGAAAATATCCCATCATTTGTTTTCCTACGAAGTTTATTTTTCTATCATTTATTTTAAAACAAATAATCAAGTAAAAAAGTATATTATTAATTAATTCATGATGGAAATTTTTGTTGGAAATTATGAAAATTTTTCCTCATAAGAAGAAATAAAAAACTAAAAAAATAATATAGTATGTTTTTAAAATATATTAAAAATCTTAACAAAACATTTTTTTTCTTTTTACAATCCAATTCTCATAAACAAATTGCGAAACAACGTTAAAAAAATATTTTTCTAATATAATAAAACCTAAAATACATAATGTCGATTAAACAAAAAAAATCAAACATACTCATAAAGTCTATCCTAATAGCTGGAAGTCTTTTTTCTCACCATTTCTCGCAAAATTCAAGATAATTTTGAATTAATATTTTAAAAATACTAGTGTTAATTAAAATCAGAACATGAATTAAAGATTTAAAACTATAAGATACAGTATACATATTTTTTAAATATAATTCTCAATTAACTTCTACAGTATTAAATTTTAATTTTTTTTAATTTTTAAAATTGTCACATATTAATTCTTTTATGCCCAATGAACAGCAGACACTTGATAGATTAACAAACAACCTCAACTGAATCTTTAATAAATAAAAAGGATAGAATCATAGTTTTTAAATCTAATTGGATGTCAATCTAAGATAAATTCTTGATTAAGAGAGTTTACCCGGTTAATTTAGCTTAACCAATTTTTTTAAATTAAAAAATAAAAATAATATTATTTAAAAAAAGCAATTGTAATTTACTAAGTTTTTTTCTAAACTAAACGAGTGATGGGATAATTCAGGTTTTTAATTAAATTATATTGGATCAATTTTTTTTATTATTTTTTTGGTTGAAACCTGGGAAGACTTAGAGTTCGGGTCACTGGTAACAAATTATTGAATTTTAAAACTATAGATAAATTATTAAAATAAAACAAAACAATCTACCCAAGGGCAAAATCGAAAGAAAACCAAGAGTGCATGGACAAAAAGTGTCATAAACCCTATTTTCTTGTCAAACACTCAGTTTCACATCTTAAGAAACTCTCTGCTTCGATTCCTATGGCTCTTCTGGGATCCAACGTAGTAAACGAGGTTAGCAATTACAGTAGCATCCTGATGTTCTTATGTTTTACACAAAAAACTAGCATCTGTTAAGGTTTCGATTTTAATATTGTTTTACGCAATTAATTTACCAGTCATTAAATCCCATTAATTATCCAATTTTGAAGTTTTTATGGATGTACGGATCTATTTCATTCGATGATTAAGAGAACAGACAAAATTAACTGTGTAATTGAATTGAAGAAGCTGATTTCATGATTTAGATGCCTTAAAATTATGCTAGCTGTCGTGGGCCATTACCAGTGCAGCATTAAAAATGGTGTGAATGGATTAAATTTGGTGGATGAATTGCAATTGAACCTTATTTAGGAGGCATGTTGTCTTCTAGAGGGATCTAGTGTCTCAAAGGGTTATGGAATGTTTAGCCCATGATAGAATTGAATGCAGGCGACCGGTGGTGAAGCTAGAGGTAGTTTGAAAAGAGGCTAAAAGAAAGGGAAGGGTCCATATGGGTGTTAAACTGAAGGGTAGTTGAATGGGCTAGTTGCATTTTTTGGATGGCTGTTTTGTAAGCATATCTGCCCGCTGTTGGATGAGGGGAGGTTCATGTAGCCAACACCACCTAGTTACGGGTTGAGGTTGTGGATTTTGCATAAATCCTCGTGTGTTTTTAAATAATTTTGTGTTTATGATTTTTTATTATGTGAAGCAGGTCGGGTTGCGGTTACTTCTTTGCCCACTTGGATCGAACATTGTAGTAAGAACAGCATGGTGAGTTTTGATTGATGGATGTTTGATAAGTATAGTTTTCATTTTGGCATCCATGTTGATATATATCTCTTTTAGTACTTAAGGTGTAAATAATTTTTTGTTCCAGATGTCTATGTAGGATTCCAGTTTTGGGTTTTGGATAGCCGCTATCTATTGTTTCACCCTGTTTTTCATCATTTGATGCTAAAAGATGGTAGTAATTAACTTGATTTTTTTCCCACTCATGCAGCTGTTCTGTGGGGATTGTTATACCTGTGTACCATACATTCAAAGCAATTGAGAGAAAAGATGAAAATGAGGAACAGAAGTGGCTAATGTACTGGGCAGGTTAGAGAGTTTCTGTTTCTTAGGTTTTCTTTCTCATCCTTTTTCCCATGCAAAATTTGTTTTAGGTTCTTAGAAACAAATAAGTAATCGGTGCCTTTTTTTTTTTAATTCTTTCAACCTACTTTTAAGGCAATGACTATCTTCATTTTATTCTTCATGAGTAAATTTTTCCCTGCTTGTGTCCTATAATAGCTATTCAATTCTAATTTCCAGTTTTCAGTATGCCTGTTCCCTTTCTTTTGAATGTTTGCATGAGTATTGAGGTAGGAAGAAACAAATAAGTAAGACCTTATTTTTATATTGTGTTGCATGCCTTTTACTGTGTTGCAAAGTGGACATGGAATCTTGGCACGCTGCACCCTCTACTTTATGTCTGACATTAATTGATCAGTCAATCAAAGCAATGCATATCTACCTAGAGCTTATGATCCATATTTGTGCGGTGCTCGATGTTTGATAATTATGTCCTTTTATTATGTTTTGTTTTGTTTTGAGAGATGGTTGTAGTTGGGGACCCGCTTATCTCTTGGCATTGTTATTCATGCTTCCTGAGTATCTTGCTATAATTGCAGCATATGGATCTTTCACCCTTGCGGAGGTTTTTACAGACAAGTTGATCTCTTGGTAAGTTCTGAACCCTGAGCTTTTAGTTCTGAAGTCTAAATCATCCGATTTGGTTCCATAGGACTAGTTCTTTCTAATCTTGTAAATGCAGCATAGAACTTAAAAATATTCCATCTAGGAGTTAAGAGATACGTAGCATGCATAACTTGTATATCTATTTATTTATTACTTTGATTAGTCCTTGATCATTGTTTATCTTTCTCCAGGTTTCCGATGTATTATCACATGAAGTTTGCTTTTTTGGTGTGGCTTCAACTTCCATCTGCTGAAGTAAATTTTGATCCTAAACTCCTTAATTCTCCTTAGATAGAATTGAGTTGTTTCCTCTGATTGAATGCCCTCAATCTTATGTCATTTTATAAATGTCGACAAAATAAATCTAGCTTGTGTATTGGTTATCATTTGTTGGGAGCTAGTGATATATTTATCACTGGCATTTTGTGGTGCCACAGCTCTATTATACACAGCATGATGAAGTATATTTGATCAAGACATGGGATGAACCTATACTGAAATTGAATATCTCACTTTCAAACAGGGGGCTAAGCAATTGTATATGAACCACCTGCGTCCTTTCTTATCGAGGCATCAAGCTAGAGTTGATCTGATTATGGGCTTAGCATATGGTGAAATGGTATGTCCTCTTTATTGTTATCAAGTTTAGGAGATTGTAATTTATATGAATTCTTAACTCTGAAGTGCATTTATGTCCATTTTCCAATTTACTTTAAGATGGTTCAAGACCAGTGACTTTTTCCTATTCTGTTCCCTGTAATTGATCAAAATATTGCATGTAGACTGCATCCTTTTTGTTCTGAGTTTCATCTTACACGTGAAAATGCAAATTTAAAGTGATCTGATTTCTTCTATTTTGCAGGTCAAACTCATCAGCAATCACCAAGCAGAACTTCAATATGCTAAGAGAATGCTTTTGAAGGTTATGGGATCAGGTTCGGATGATGTAGACACATGTTTTAGTTAGTTTGTTAATGCTACCGATCTCCATTCTGGCCAATCCTGAAACTTTGCTATCTTTCTCTGAACCAGCTGACCAAATGTTAAAGGATGCTCCTAATCACCCAGAAGGGCATCCTGAAGTCCCTGCCATCGAAGAAGAGCAGACAAGAACAATCTTGGATACTGAATCTGATCATGCTGATTGAAACTCTCTATCCTTCACCATTCATGTGCCCAATTTCAAATCCCTGACAAAGGATTAAGAGCTCTCCCATCCATCATTGAGGCGTTATCATTCAAATTCTTTATGCCTTTCATCAAAGTTTGCTTCCCTAACCAATCAGCTGAGGAAAACCTACCTTAAACTCCAGTCAATATGTTGCTTATGAGCTTAGATTTTTCAACAGGATCACAGAAGTAGTGTTTACACTTGTATGTAAGAATAAGATAACTAGATTAGCACCTTGTTTGATTGACCCTCGTCGCTTACCCGCATTTCTCTTGGTATACCTAGCCTACCGAAAAGCAAAGAAACAAAGATATGGTTTGATTTTTGTTCTTCATTCTGTACTATGTCAGGTTTTCGATAAAAACATGTAAATATAAACAATTCAAAAACAACACAGACGCTTGCTGCTTGTGTTTGTTGTTTTAATAATTGCCTGGATTACTCAAGCATTCAGTATAAGAGTCATCATCTGCGATTAGACTCCCTACTTTGTGCTGGAATCTATCAATTCTCGTTCTTGAATTTGCAATGATGGCAAGGCAAATCTGTAACTGGACACCGCTTTATCATCTCGCTGTTTTTTCGTTTAATGAAAATATGTGATCTGAACGGTTTGATCACATCTCGCATCGGGTTGTTAAACTTTGTTTGCACAGAAAGCTGATGTCTAATAATGCACAAATTCCAGATTTCCTAAACAAACTGATTAAGCCAACATCGGATCTTGATGATTTGGAATAAAAGCAGAAGCCATTTCCACACTTTTCAGGTTTATATTACCCGAATTATATAAGCTAACATTAAGACTAAGAGGTTCCTTTTTAACCAGAGAAGTTGATTGAACTTAATAATCCAACAATGCTCATGGATTCATTAAGGTTTCTAGCTCCAGTTAAAATTTTGTAAATAAATTTCGCTATTACAAACTAGGGTTAAAGGTATGGATCAGTATGGAAAGCCAATGTTCTATGCTCGACTAATGGTAGTCATAATATACGGGAGGAATTCACGAAAATTTTCTTCCAGTTCCGGATTCCAAGTCATGACTCAGTCTTTACTGTCAACTGTCTCCCTCACCACCATGAGACTCTGGAACCGAAGCAGGGTTGCTCTGTTCAAGTTTAGCTACAACTTCTGGTCCATACAACCGAGTCAACTCCTCCTGTTATGACAGCAAACCCACATTTGTTAAATGAGTGGTGTCGTACTGATTAACTTTTAGCAAGGATTTCATTACCCTGTTTTATGATTAGGAAAACAAAATAAATATAAAGTAACAATGGCGAAGATGCTAATGTTGCACGTGCCAATCACTAAATAAATAAGAACGGGCTTCAAAAAGAGTCCAGTGACAAAAATGAACCTTAATGGAATCATTTTCGGATTTAAGCTTATTGCATTCTTCAGAGAGACTCTGCAATTCATTTCTGAGATTGCTATTGTCACTGCTCAAATTCTGTACCCTGGCTTGTAGCTCCTCGCACTCTGCCTGGTAAAGATGAAAAATCAAAGCAATAGATATAAGCATTTTAACAGGAGATTAACAACAGCAAACGTTTCCCAAAATTTACAATATGTCGAACAACAACGCAAAGAAGCTTTCCTTTTATATTAAAAGAGCGATAACAAGCGAGTTCTAATTTGGACCTTGAACTTTGAAAGGGCTCTTAAGGATCATGGGGCTTTTACACTGTAAAAAAATTCTTAAGCTGTTGAACTCTTTTTTGAGGCCAATGAAAAGGAAGTGAAATTATTTCAGGACATGTTAAGTGTACTCCTTAAGACTGTTGTCGTGAAGGTGGACTTCTATTCATAAATTTCTATTTGATTTAGAGAATCATCCTTCACTACTGAGTTTGATAAAGAAAGTTTAAGTAGCCTGTTTTACCACGAGCAATCACTCCAGATCTAAAATAAAAGAAGTGGGAGATATGGCATCTGTACTGGCACTAACAATGGTGAAGAAATAAGCAAACACTCAATGACAAGAAAAGGTACAAACCACAACAGTACCTGTTTGCGTAATCTGGACCTTCTGGCTGACTCTCTATTAGATTGTTTCCTCTTCTGTCTTTTCAATTCACGTTCATCCTGTCAGAACCCAAATCTATAATTCAGTGGAAGAAAAAGGAATCCAGATAGCCTAACAGCTGCGCGGACAAACAGAAAAAAGCCTCCTGTAAATAACACCCCCTCTTTATCATTCTCAAAAACAAATTGACCTGTACCTTGTGAGATACGAGAAGGCCACTGAGTGTATGAGTTTTTCACAAAATTTGAGATATTATAAATTTTTAAAAAAAAAAACAGAACACAGCAGAATATGAACATGAAAAAAATGAAATAGAAACCTATTGATTAGACCATACAGCAAAATTTGACTTTCAGAAACTGAATTTTACTACAGGATTAAAAAAAAGCTCAAGAATGATACAAGTAAACGCAGCGCTCATACTTGAATCCATTGTTCAGGCAATCCAGCAGGAACAACTCCAGATGTGGCACAAGATGGATTTGGTCTCATTTTTGTAGCTCCAGCAGCAGAAGATGCATTCCATAAGTCCATCCCAATGTTTAAATTAGTTGCAGGCATAGACGCCACAGGTTTCCCAGGCACAGAAGCTTGGATATTTGCTCCAGCTGAGGTACTTTGTGCATTAGCTGTGAAGAAAGTCAACATGTTAGCAAGCTATCACAGCAAACAAACAAAAACAGGTAGAGAAAAAAAAGAGAAATGTACCATCTGCAAGCATCTGGTTGAAGCTTCCCTTCTTGCTTGCACCATATTCCTGGAATATTTAGGCAGGTATTCATTAAATAAAAGATAAATCATCAAGTAAACACGCTTTCTATTGGCTAGGTTAGCATAGAAAACTGCAATTCCAAAATTATTCAGGGCATCTGGATTTCTACAGCATGAACAAACTAAATAAAACCAGTTTCTGGGATAGGTCACCTATGCTTCTACATGATATTCGTCATTCGCACTAAGCAATAACAGCACACAGAAAGCAAATAATGAGAGTGCACAGAAAAATACCTGCTGGTTAGTATTCTCGTCACTGGCATCAGATGAGCCATCACTACCACTTTCAGCACTGTTCAGTTAGCATATAGGTCAATATCACAAGAATTGAATGTATAAGCATTTCAAAGGGAAAAATCACCAATAAACTTGAGCTTAATTAACCTTTGGGAGGCACCATCATTTCCAGAACCAGAAGCTGCCTTTCCGCTCTCCCCTGCTTTGCCTCCAGAAGTTCCCTTGGTTTTTTTAGCTGAAGCACGGTCCTTTCCATTGGGGACCTTTCCTTCCATCTCTATATTTGCCTGGGCTGAATTTGGTGTCTGCAAGAGAGATGATGAATAAGAAATATCAGATGACCAAATAACAGGCAGGAATTATAGAATCCTAAGAGTGGGAAATAGTAATATTTGGCTACGGTTCTAGAAGGGAATTCACCACACACACACACACACACACAAAAGAAAATAAATCTTGTATAAGAAACACTCAATATTACCGGGGCCATGTTCGGATGAGCATACACTCCTCCTGCAGGATATAAAGCTGGGTATGGAACTGGAGTTCCGTAAGGTGGGATTAAAGGATGCTGAAAATTGTCAACAGAAAATAAAATAAAATTAAGTGGCTTCTCCTTCAGATAAGGGTAACTGACATGCTTTTCTCAAACAATAGGAGATATCCACCTGGCTTCCCCATAGATAGGGGTGAGAGGCTGGTGAAGCTACGGTTGAGGCATAAAAGGGAGGCGGGGTAGCTCCGGCACCATAATAAGCCTAAAACAGAAGCCGAGTTATGAGCATTTAATGTTATTTCTGCAGATATTTATATCAATATGAATTTTATAAACATAAACCTGCATAGAACTTGACCAATCAGGATACAAAGGTGTTGTGGGTATTTCCTGTATACACAATGAAGAGGGGTTAGTACGCTTGCCGGCATGTGAATCTTTGTGCCTGTGTTTGTACAATCGTGTGTGTGTGTGTGTGTGTGTGTCTATGCGAGAAAGAAAGGGAACCTGATTTGAAGATGTGGGCTTGGAAGGCTTAGCAGGAGTGCTTTCTTCCCCTGTCCCCATAGATCAAATTCAGTAAATACGACCAACTTCAACAATTTATATTTAGATCTAGCGTATCCTGAACAATATCTAAAAAGCACCTGCCAATATCATACCAGATTACAACCCATATCAGGAATTATATGCAATTATTGTGAAATTAACTGTCATTGTCATACATGGAAGCAATGATCTTAGAGTTAAACATTAACAGAAAGCGTACAGCCAAATCCACCAATTCACTGAACTGATGTACAAAATCTTCCACATGGAGATGGTCATCAGGTTCTTACATCACAAGCAAAATATATAGCAATAGTCCCTAATGACTTGGAAATAGCCGAGGGTCCTTAGCTAAAATGCTTGTTACTAGCTTGCTACCTCTCTTGGGATAAAAATTTAAAAAAAAAAAAAAATCAGGGTTAGCCATGCAATTAAAAGATCATGCTATCAATGGCTTCCCCACATATAATGCGTTTCCGTGACATTTTGGTGAAAATAAAAAAATCTATGATTACAAAGAAAACTTTAATATATTGAATTACAAAACAACTCAACAAAGCCATAAATCCCAACCACATATATATGGCCATGGTCACAAGTCTTTGTAGGCGAAGTTCCCTTTCAGATCAATTATGTCTCTTTGTTACTGTACTGACCATCTAATCCATGTCAACATTTGTAAATAACCTTCACCACCTAGTATAAAATAATACAGCCTCATAGTTATCTCATAAATTTCCTAACAATCTTGACCAGGGCTGACCTACAATATACTTTCAAAAGCAACCCTGCTCCATCCCTATTGGCTGTGAATATTTTTACCCTCCTTGTGGACAATAAGTTATCAATTTAAATTACCAACTATGATTTATCTCTCCATCCATCTATCTGCAAATCACTTTGCTTAAATCCAATACTTTAAAAAAGATATTGAAAACAACAGTGGAGAATCATTTAAAGATTCAGCCGCAGGCAAACGAAACATCATTACTGGAAATACAAGTTTATATTATGCCCATTTTCCCAATATATTAGCAAGCACTTCTTAAGCAAAAACAAAGCACTTGAAGTGTCCAAAAACAACAATCATTCACTTAAAAATGCAGGTGTGTCCCAGCTATTCTAAGCTTCACAAACATCAATGCAGATGCCATATTTGCTTATCAAATGGCCATCAGTCATTACAATATCAATCAAACTAACCCAAAATGCAATCAAACCTTCCCAAGGAAATTGCACTACAATAATCTCCAAGTCAATATTTTTTCTGAATTGCAATACTCTATGACAGGAGATAAAGGTTGCTTCCTATACCATGCCAGTTGGGAGCGGGAGCTTGCATGCTCTCAATCTGCAATTTACAAGATTGAGAATAGATCCATCCCAAATCTGGAGATTATAGGCTCTCCCAAAGCTGAAAAAATGACACACTAAATGATATTTGAAGGAGTCGGGGAAATATTTGAACTTTCATGAATTTCAAGAATGCACCAAGCACCAAAATGGAGTTGCTTATTCTTAGCTTGAATTGTAACCCCCCCCCCCCCAGCTGCAAATAGTCCAATTTGATTTGTAGCCTTTTAATTATATGCTAAAATCTGCATAAATCATCAGTGTTCTCAAGAACATCCTCCTCCTCAGCATTGTAGATCATGGTGCTCTCACTACATATCTAAAAGAAAATTAATAGTTCTGCTAGTAGAACCTCCTACAAACACATGAACAAATAGCCGGTGATTTATAATTTATTTTTTCATGTGTCATTTGTTTTTGTAGGTGATTCTTTTATGATGGCTTATTAGGAGAAAATAGCACTGTTCTATTTAGAATGATCCCGCTCTTTCATATGACCCAACTGTTATCTTGACAAGATTAAAATCCAAAGCTGGCATCTGCCCCCTAAATATACTAAAAAAAAATCCATAAATCCATTTCAGCCCTTTGTCGACAGCTTCCAGTATTCTCTCTTTCTGTCAAACCTAGTTAGTATTAGATCTTACTCTCTGATTTAAGTAAAATAAAGCTACCAGAGATAAGTTTCATTAAATAGACTAAAAGCAAGCATCCCAAACTACATGACTAGAATATACACTTATCTACACGCATGGCCTAAAATTTCAAACTCAAAGCATAAATACTCAAAGCACAAACTACAAGAAAGCATAAATAAGTACAATAAAAGAAAGCATAACAGAACTAGCTAGTTTCTAATAATAGCAACCTTAAAACTGATAAAAAAGAGAGAGACCCAATTCATGAAAACATAACCAAACTGCACAAAACAAATTCAAAGAACAAAACTTTATCATGAACAGAAAAAAAAACCATGCCCCACTAATACATCTCATAAAACAGAACTATATGTAGATCCCATAAACATGATGAATTAAACAACACAAAATAGAAGCTAGTACATGCACATGGGAGTAGTGAAATTTGTAGAGGGAGAGAGAGAGGCACCTGGTTTCGTGGCTTGAAGAGAGAGGGATGAAAAAGAGTGAGGTGGAAGTCCAAGTTGGATAACAAAAGCCTCTGTTCTAGTAAAAAGAACTTCCCTTTTTACTTTCTTCTTCTTTGTTTTCAAGATCAACGGCTGAGAGAGAGAGAGAGAGAGAGAGAGAGATTTAAACAGACAAAGAGACAAATAGAAGAATATGCAAAGACCCTCCCGGGCTGTTGTTTCCTAGTTTCACTTGTCTTGTGTCTCTCCCAAAAACAGGTGCAGAGGTTTGATGCTAGAATCTTTACATGTAAGTTTCTAGGATTTTTCTTTGTCTTAAAATAAACAACGGCGATAGAAATTTGGGTGATGATGTGGGGTTTAATGTTACCTTTGATCCCTCAACTATATTTTAGTTTTTTATTTGATCCTTAACTGTCTTTTATCTCAAACCATTCCTCTAATTTCTATTTCTTTGACTTATATTTTGGTCCAAAAAGACAAAACACGGCTCAACTTACATGATATAATTGGCTAAATCTTCTCTAAATTGTAATTTTTTTATCTCGCTTCTCTCAAAGTGTGATATAAAATAGTTAAATTACAAGATTGTGTTGGTTTCCAATAGCTTTTATGTTAGTGATGAATTAAACTGAATAATATATTTAGTTTTTAAAATAATTGAATTTTATGTCGCAAGACCCACTATAAATTAAGTTTAAAACACAAGTATAGTAGTTTCTACATGTTTTTTAACTGAGTTTTGTAAATATTTCCGATAAGAAAGTCAAAAAAAATTATTCAAACATTTTACACATGTTTTTTAGTATACATAAACTACAACTATAGTTTTTACTAAACACGTATTTAAATTTAACTAACTACAACTAAAAATACTTTTTTAAAATTTATTTTTTTAAAATCACAACCATAAAAGTTTTAAGAGTTAGAGACATCATTCCTTTTTAGATTTTTATTTCTATAATTACCGATCTTTTTGTCAATTGTTTATTATTTTCTATGAAGGGCAGCAAAATCTAATGGTATATGATGTATTACTGTAGCTAACTTTAGTAAGAGAGCCGGAGTAGTGCATGATAAAGAGTTGAGGGACCAAAACGTATCATTTACCGGATGATGTGGTTGGGGGGCGGTGACCAATAGGAGAGAAGCGTGAAGGGCGAGTGAGGTTAGGGTTTTAAGGGGGTGACACGTGCGAGAAAAAGGAATCCAGCTGTCCAGGTTTTGCTGGATTAGGTGTTTTTATTTATGATGGATGGAATTGGCTATGTATGACTCATCATTGACAGATACATTCTCTCTTATGGATAAGGTTAATAAATTCATTTACCTTGCCAAGTGGAAAACCATTGCTAACTACCATTAACCACTTTA